>Ga0187778_10001291_pt1 | contig 17552 bp, 19 predicted proteins | sample 1015_Q2_SP5_20_M_FD_132418 | JGI IMG/M metagenome (GOLD analysis project Ga0187778, IMG submission 132418) | Tropical peat soil microbial communities from peatlands in Department of Meta, Colombia - 1015_Q2_SP5_20_MG | ecosystem: Environmental > Terrestrial > Soil > Wetlands > Peat | place...
AGCGAGACGATGCTGTACAGGCCGATGTAGTTGCCCAGCGTGATCCAGAACGGAGGCGCCACCAGCGGCGCTGCGGCGAGCGCCAGCCCCAGCACCACAGCCAGCGATCTCGAGCGTGTCACTCCTCGGCCTCCCTGGACCGCGTCATGAGATCGATGCGGGCGAGCCTCCGCCGCCGGTTAATCGCGCGCCGTCGCGCGGCCTCCGAGCCCGCCAATAGCCTTGGGGCGTTTATGTGTCGGCCGCCGCCATCGCTCGCGGACGCGCTCTTCGAGCCTTGGCTTCGCCCCGCTCGCTCAGGCGTCCTCCGGGCCTTGCTCGGCTTCGCCTCGCTCGGCGCGCTCATTGCGGCCTCCTTGCACCCTCGGCGCCAAAGACAACGGGTCAGCGTCGCCCGCCAGTCAATCGCGCGCCGTCGCGCCCTTCGGGCCTTGCTCGGCTTCGCCTCGCTCGGCGCGCTCATTCCTCCTCCTCGTGATGGCGCGTGGTGAGCGAGCGCCACAGCAGCACCGGGATGATCAAGGTAAACACGATCACTTCCTTGAATGCGCTCGCCCAGAACGAGGAGAACGACTCGAGCAGCCCGACGAGAAGCGAGCCCGCTGCGGCGAGCGGGTAGCTCGCCAAGCCGCCGACGATGGCGCCGACGAAGCCTTTGAGGCTCACCAGGAACCCCGAGTCGTAATAGACCGTCGTGATCGGACCGATGAGGACTCCGGAGACCGCACACAGCAGCGCAGCCAGGGTGAAGGTGATGCTTCCCGCCAGCGTCGGGCTCACGCCCACCAGCCGTGCGCCCACCCGATTGAGCGCAGTGGCCCGCAGCGCCTTGCCATACAGCGTGCGGTCGAAGAAAAGGTAGAGCGCGCCGATCAGCACCAGCGAGAACAGCACGATGAGGACGCTTTGCCCGCTGATGGTCATTTCGCCAACGCTGAACGACGCATCCGTGAATGCCGGCGTGCGCGATCCTTCGGCGCCGAAGAACCATAGCCCCAGGCCGATCATGGCGAAATGCACGGCGACAGACACGATGAGGAGCACCAGCACCGAGGCTTCCGCCAGCGGCTGGTAAACGACGCGATACAGAATGGGCCCAAGCGCAGTGACGATACCCACGGCAAGCGCGATCTGCACCGGGAATGGCAGCGACATGGGCGCCAGCGTCTTCACGCCAAGCGCCACTACCAGAGGCACACCGACGTAGAGCGCGAGGCGCCCAGGCAATCTCCGCCATTCGCCGCGCCGCAGCGCCGCGTAGAGCTCCATCACGCCGGCGAGCAACGCGAGCCCCGTCAGCAGCCCGACCGCGCCGGGCGCTTTGCCCTGCTGCAGGGCTGCAAGCGTCAGCGTAGCGTAGGTGACATATTCCCCGGCCGGCACGAAGATGACGCGGGTGACCGCGAACACCAGCACCAGCGCCAGCGCGAGCAGCGCATAGATCGCCCCGTTGGTGATCCCGTCCTGAGTCAGAAGCGCGGCGATCGACAGGTCCATGGCGTTGTGCCGAGCGTCAGCAACAAAAAACCGGCTGCGACGCCGCCGCAGCCGGTCCTTGTCTCGTTTGCACTACCTTACGAGCACCCACTTGCCGTTGTCAATCCTCACCATCACGCGCGCACGATTGTCGAGGCCGTTGTGATCACCGGCGCTCATGGTGAACATGCCGTGGGCACCTGGAAGTTCCTTGATGTTCTCCAGCGCATCACGCAGCGCGGCGCGGAACGCCTTGGTGCCCGGCTGCGCCTTCTTGAGCGCTTCCGGAATCGCGAGCTGAAGCAGCAGATACGCATCCCAGGCGTGACCGCCGAAGGTCGTGCGGCTGCCCGCCCCGTACTTCGCCTCGTACTTGTTGACGTAGTCGGCCGCCGACTTCTTCACCGGATTGCTGTCCGGCAATTGTTCGTACACGGCCATGGGTCCGACCGGAAAGAACGAGCCGTCGCCATCCTTGCCGACCACGCGCATGAAGTCAGGGTTGGCGACGCCGTGGGTCTGGTAGATCTTGCCCTTGTAGCCGCGTGCCACGAGCTCCTTGTGCGGAGTGGCGGCGGGCGTTCCCGAGCCGGCGATGAGGATGGCATCGGGCTTGGCGGCGAGCAGCTTGAGCACCTGCCCTGTCACGCTCGGATCGTTGCGGTTGTACTTCTCCTCGGCGGCGATCTTGATGCCGGCGGTCTGCGCCGAGCGCTTGATCTCAGTGAGCCAGCTGTCGCCGTAGGCGTCGGCGAAGCCGATGAAGCCCATCGTGGTCACCCCGTTCGCGCGCATGTGCACCGCGATCGCATCGGCCATCAGCGAATCGCTCTGCGGCGTCTTGAAGATCCACTTCGTCCAGGTGTACACGGGATTGACGATCTGCGCGGAAGCCGCCATCGAGATCATCGGCGTTTCGTTCTCTCCCGCCACGTCGCGCATCGCCAGCGAGTTGGGCGTCACCGTCGACCCGATGACGACGTCGACCTTGTCCTCGGAGATGAGCTTGCGGATATTCTTGACCGCCTCGGTCGTGTCGGACTTGTCGTCGAGGATGATGAAGTTGAGCCTCTGACCGCCGATCGTCGGCGAGCCGATCATCTCGAAGGTGCTCTTCTCCGGAATCCCCAGCGACGCCGCTGGGCCGGTCGCCGACAGCGTCACGCCCACGGTGATATCCGCAGTGGCGAGCCCGGATACGACAAGCGCGGCCACGGCTGCGCAGCGCAGAAGCCATTTCATGGAAGTCCTCCTCCCTTGACGATGGATTGGTTCAGTGACTTGGGGTCAACGCTTCAGCGAGTCTCGGATCTCGCGCAGGAGCACGACGTCCTCCGGCGGCGCCGGGGGGGCCGCGGGCTTGGCGTTGCGCAGACGATTGATCTGCCTGACCATGACATAGATGATGAACGCCAGGATCAGGAAGTTGATCGCAACGGTGATGAAGTTGCCGTAGGCGAACAGCGGCACGCCGGCCTTGGTCAGCGCTTCGTACGTCATCGGCCCGGCGTAGCCCGGCGGCGGCGCGCCGAGCGGAACGAACCAATTCGAGAAATCCAGCCCCCCGAAAATACGCCCGACCACCGGCATGATGAGGTCCTTGACCAGGGAATCCACGATCTTGCCGAACGCCGCGCCGATGATGACGCCTACGGCCAGGTCGACGACGCTGCCCTTGACCGCGAACTCGCGAAATTCGCTCGTGAACGACATATCGCTCTCCCCCTGCGCCTAGACAGCGGACTCGCCCGACTCGCCGGTCCGGATGCGCACCACCTGCTCGACCGTGGTGACGAAGATCTTGCCGTCGCCGATCTTGCCGGTGCGCGCCGCCCTGATGATCGCCTCGATGGCGCGCTCGACCAGTGTATCAGCGAGGATCACCTCGACCTTGACCTTAGGCAAGAAATCGACGACATACTCCGCGCCGCGATAGAGCTCGGTATGTCCCTTTTGCCGGCCGAAGCCCTTGACCTCGGTCACGGTGAGCCCCGTGACGCCGATCTCGGAGAGGGCCTCCCGGGTTTCGTCCAGCTTGAACGGCTTGATGATCGCTTCGACCTTCTTCATGGCGTCTCCTCGGTTGCGTCGGCCAAGGTTACACCAGGAGTCCCCGCCGCAACCAGTGCCGTTCCGACCGTCGGCCAAGGGGGAAAACCACGCGCATCGAACAGACCGCCACGCGCGTATTTCGAAGATTGCCGGAACGGTGCCAGCCCAGCCAGTTTGCCCTCGCGCCGACTCAGCGCGACGCGAGATCCTGCCATTCCGACCACGCCGAGGTGATCGGATAGCGCCAATCCTTGCCGAAGCCGCGCGGCGTGATGCGTATCCCCACCGCTGCTTGCCGCCGCTTGTATTCGTTCACCTTGATCAATCGGACCACCTTCGCCACGTCGGCAGGCGGCAGCCCGCGCGCGACGATGTCGGCGGGGCTCAGATCGTGCTCCACATAGGCCTCGAGGATGGCGTCCAGCACGTCGTACGGCGGCAAGCTGTCCTGATCGAGCTGATCGGCGCGCAGCTCCGCCGACGGGGGCCGGGTAATGATGCGCTCCGGAATCACCCGGCCCAGGCTGTTGCGATAGTGAGCGAGCCTGTAGACGAGCGTCTTGCTGATGTCCTTGAGCACTGCGAATCCCCCTGCCATGTCCCCGTAGAGGGTCGCGTAGCCCACCGCCATCTCCGACTTGTTGCCGGTGGTGAGCACGATCGACCCGTACTTGTTTGAGAGCGCCATCAGCAGGTTGCCGCGGATGCGCGCCTGGACGTTCTCTTCGGTCGCATCTTCCCGCAGCCCGCGGAACTCCTCGGCGAGCGCCTGCTTGTACGCTGCCATGATGGGATCGATGCGAATCTCGTCGTAACGCACACCGAGCCCGCTGGCCATCGCGCGCGCGTCTTCCAGGCTGATCGTCGCGTTGTACACCGACGGCAGCATCAGCGCCCGGACCCGCCCGGCCCCCAGCGCATCGACCGCCACGGCGAGCGTCAACGCCGAATCGATGCCTCCCGACAATCCGAGGAGCACGCCGGGAAAGCGGTTCTTCTCGACGTAATCGCGCACACCCATGGTGAGCGCGGCATAGACGTGCGGCTCGAGCCGCTCATCGATGTCGCCGCGAACCGCCTTGGGATCCGCACCATCGCACTCGACCAAGGCCAGCGTCTCGTGCCACGCCGGCAGTTGCTGCGCCAGCCTTCCTCTGCCATCCACGACGAACGATGCCCCGTCGAACACCAGCTCGTCCTGACCGCCGACGCGGTTGACGTACACCACCGGCAGGCCGCACTCCTTGGTGCGGGCGGTGACGATCCTCCGGCGAAGCGCCTGCTGTTGCGTGTGATAGGGCGAGCCGTTGGGGACGACCAGCAGCTGCGCGCCGGCGTCGCGTGCGACCCGCGCCGGTCCCGGGAACCACACGTCCTCGCAGATGATGATACCGACGCGAACGCCGGCGACGTCGATCACGCACGGATCGCCTCCGGGCTCGAAATAGCGTTCCTCGTCGAACACCGTGTAGTTGGGAAGCTCTCGCTTGCGATAGACGGCAGCGATGCTTCCGCCGCGAAGCACGGCCACTGCGTTGTAACACTTGCCCGACGCGACCTCGGGAAAGCCGACCAGGAGCGCTGGACTTTCGGTTGCGGCGGCCAGCCGCTCGATCTCCTGCCTGCACGCGGCGAGAAATGCCGGGCGCAGCAGAAGGTCTTCGGGAGGATAACCGCAGAGCGAAAGCTCGGGAGTGACGACCAGATCGGCGCCGGCGCGCCCGGCTGCTGAAGTCGCTTCCAGGATGCGCCCGGCATTGCCAGCAAGATCGCCGACCACCTGATTGAGCTGAGCGATCGCGATGCGCATCAATGCGTATTTTATCATGCTCGAGGCTTGCCCGACGGCACCAGCCACGCGACAATTGCAAGCGCAGCATGTCCTCGCTTTCGCTCTCGATCGTCGACTCCCTCGCGTCGATTTCCGCACTCGGCTGGAACACTCTCGCGGGCTCGAATCCGCTGCTCTCGCATGCTTTCCTGCACGCGCTACACGAGACCGGCTGCGCGTCGGAGAAGACCGGCTGGGTGCCGCGCTATCTCACGGCGCGCCGCGGCAGCGCGCTCGTTGGCGCGATGCCGCTCTATCTGAAGTCCCATTCGTACGGCGAATACGTCTTCGACTGGTCGTGGGCCGACGCCTATCACCGTCACGGGCAGCGCTACTATCCCAAGCTGCTGGCCGCGGTGCCGTTCACTCCGGCCACCGGGCCGCGGCTGATCGCCGCCGATCCCGCCACGCGGCGGCGGCTCCTCGACGCCGCGCTGGAGCTGCTCGCACGCGAGGGCTTGTCGTCGCTGCACATACTGTTCATGGGCGCAGACGAGGCAGCCGAGTGCGCGGCCGCCGGATTGCTGTTGCGCAACAGCGTGCAGTTCCATTGGACCAACCCCGGATACCGCGATTTCGGCGATTTCCTGTCGACGCTCAATCACGCCAAGCGTGCCAAGATCCGCCAGGAACGACGCAAGCTTGCGGCAACCGGCACTTCGTTCCTGCGCCTCACCGGGCGCGAGATCGACGCGGCGCAGTGGCGGTTCTTCTTCCGCTGCTATGTCAAGACCTATCGCGAGCATCACTCGACACCCTATCTCTCGCTGGAATTCTTCGAGCGTATCGGTCGCGAGATGCCGGACAGCGTGTTGCTCGTGCTCGGAATCAAGTCCGGCAAGCCGGTCTGCGCCGCACTCGACGTGTTCAACGAGCGCACGCTCTGGGGACGCTACTGGGGCGCCACGGAATACGTCCCGGGGCTTCATTTCGAAGCCTGCTACTACCAGGCGATCGAGTTCTGCATCGAGCGGCGCATCGCGCTGTTCGAAGGCGGCGCGCAGGGAGTGCACAAGCTCGCCCGCGGCTTTCTTCCGGTGGCGACCCACTCGGCGCATGCGATCGCCGATCCCGACTTCGCGCGCGCTATCGCGAGCTTCGTTTCGCGAGAGCGCCGGGACGTGGCGCAGACCGTCGACGAGCTCGAGCGAGCGAGTCCCTTTCGCCGACAGGAAACGACCGCAGGCGACGTGCTAGACTGACGACGCCCGCGGCGTGCGGAGAGATCATCGGTAACTCTTCACGCCCGCGGGGGCTGTCGCGACAGAGGTCGCGAATGACAACTCTCGAGAACCATGAACTCGCTCCAGGGGAAGACACTGTTCATCACCGGCGCCTCGCGCGGCGTCGGCCTGGCGATCGCGATGCGCGCGGCTCTGGACGGCGCCAACATCGTCGTCGCGGCCAAGACGACCGAGAAGCATCCCACGCTGCTGGGGACGATTTATTCGGCGGCCGAGGAAATCGAAAAGGCCGGTGGCAGCGCGCTGCCGCTGCCGGTGGATATTCGCGACGAGACGACGGTGCACAACGCGGTTCAGCAGGCAGTCGCCAAGTTTGGCGGCATCGACATCCTGGTCAACAACGCGAGCGCGATCAGCCTCACCGGGACGCTCGCCACGCCGATGAAGCGGTTCGACCTGATGTTCGCCGTCAACGTGCGCGGGACCTTCCTTTGCTCGCAGGCCTGCCTGCCCCACCTGCAGGCGGCCGCCGCCGCGGCACGCAATCCGCACATCCTGATGCTGGCGCCGCCGCTTAACATGCGGCCGCGCTGGTTCAAGGACCACGTCGCCTACACCATCGCCAAGTACGGGATGAGCATGTGCGTGCTGGGCATGGCCGAGGAATTTCGCGCCCAAGGAATCGCAGTGAACGCTCTGTGGCCGCGCACGCTGATCGCGACTCAGGCGCTGACCATGGTTCCAGGGATGGCGGGGCGCGTCGACGGCTGCCGCAAGCCGGAGATACTCGCCAACGCCGCGCATGCCATCCTGACCCGCGACGCGAGGGCCGCTACCGGCAACTTCTACATCGACGACGAGGTGTTGGCAGAGGCCGGCGTTACCGACCTCTCGCGTTATGAAGCGAAACCGGGGACCACCTTGATTCCCGACATTTTCATCGACTAGTCAGTTCGTCATTCCCGCGTAAGCGGGAATCCATGTTGCTGCTGAAAATGGGTCCCCGCTTTCGCGGGGACGACGATCTTAGTCACCGACTCGGGGAATTCTTTACGAGGCGGGCCTCAGCGATCACGTCGCGTGACCCGGACCTTGACCCTGGTTCGGTCCGCTGCGGCCGCCTCTGCCGCCGCGCCCTCGCCGTCCGCGACGTCCACGGTGGTTGGGACGGCCGCCCTGGCCGCCAAAGTGCGCCGCAGGCGCCGGCTCGGGCACCGCGCGGTTGCCGTCGACGTCTTCGGAGCTGGCCTCGGAGCTCGGCTCGTAATCGATGCGGTTGCCGTCGACCTCGCCCGGGGGCGTGTCGTGCTCCTCGCCGCGCTGCTCGCGCGATTCGCCCTCGGCTGGCCGATTGCCGCGTCCGTCGAAGGACTGCATCCCCGCCGCTTTGAGCAAGGCGTCGAGCCCTTCGCGCTCGAGCTCCTGCGTTTGTCCGCGCTTTAGCTCCGGCGGCATGGCCACGACACCGTAGCGGGTGCGAATCAGCCGACTCACCATCACGCCCAGCGCTTCGAGCAGTCGCCGCACTTCGCGGTTGCGTCCTTCCGGAAGCGTGAGCTTGTACCAGTGGTTGGTGCCCTCTCCACCGCCGTCGGCAAGGGAGAGCACCCTGGCCGGCCCGTCCTCCAGAGGAACGCCCTCGAGGAGCGCGCGTTCCTGCTCCGGGGTCAACGTGCCGACGGTACGCACCGCATACTCGCGCTCGATCCCGTAGCGCGGATGCATCAGCCGGTTGGCCAGCTCGCCGGAGGTTGTGAACAACAACAGGCCCTCGCTGTTGAAGTCGAGTCGCCCTACCGATATCCATCGGGCGTGTCCGAGTTTCGGCAGCTTGTCGAACACCGTAGGCCTGCCCTCAGGGTCGCTCCGGCTGACGATTTCGCCCGCCGGCTTGTGGTAGAGCAGCACGCGCACCCGCGGCGCCGAGAAGCGCAGCCGCACCAGCTCGCCGTTAATGCGTATCTGGTCGTTGGGGCCGACCTTCTGCCCGACCTCGGCCGGTTGCCGGTTCACCGTAATGCGCCCGGCGATGATCATTTCTTCGAGACCGCGCAACGACCCGTAGCCGCACTGCGCCAGCACCTTGTGCAAGCGCTGCGGCTCGGTGAAGACGGGCTCAGTGGAGCGTCGGTGAGGATTCTGCCGGTTGCGGTCGTCCGTCCGGCGCATCGGATGCGCCGACGTCGGCGCTTGCCGGTGTGTCGAGGATCGGGCTCGCGAGCGCGAGTTCGGCCTCGACGGCCTGTGGTGGGGCATCAGGTGGCTCCAGGAGGTGGGAAGTGTCGAGCTCCGCCAGGGGCGGCAATTCGGCCAGCGAGGTGAGGCCGAGGTCATCGAGAAACTGCTTGGTCGTGGCATACAGCGCCGGGCGGCCGGGTGTTTCCCGGTGCCCGACGATCTCGATCCATTGACGATCTTCCAGTGTCTTGACGATGTGCGTGGACACGCCGACGCCGCGGATCGCCTCGATGTCGCCACGCGTGACCGGCTGCCTGTAAGCGATGATTGCGAGCGTCTCCATGACCGCGCGCGAATAGCGCGGCGGCTTTTCGGGAGACAGCCGATCGAGGAACGGCTGGATCTCCGGCTTCGTCTGGAAACGCCAGCCGCTCGCGACCTGCGCAAGCTCGACGCCGCGTCCCGCCCATGCGGAGCGAAGTTCTTCGAGGAGCTTGCGGATCACGTCGGTTTCGAGCGGGGGATCGAAGAGCTTGGAGAGCTGGGCGAGCGACAGCGGCTCGCCTGCCGTAAGCAGCGCGGCTTCCAGGATGCCTTCGATCCTTCTCAACTCTTCGGTCATTGCAAAGTCGCGTAGCGACTCGGATGTTTGCTCTCCCAGCGGGAGAGGGGTCGGGGGTGAGGCTGCGGCATCACCGCTATGCCCATCCGTCAGCCCTCGGCTTCCAGCGCGAACGCCGGATCGCCCTTGCGTTGCACGTATATCGGCGCGTAAGGCTCCGCCTGCGCGATGTCCAACAGCTGCTCGCGCGCGAGCTCCAGTATGGCGAGGAACGTCACCACCAGTCGCGGGACGTCCACGCGAGGCTCGAACAGGGCCGTGAATTCGAAGAACCGCCCGGGCTCGAGCAGCTTGAGCAGCCGGATCATCTGGCTACGGACCGACAGCTGCTCCCGCGAAACGAGATGATGGCGGTTCGCGCGCGCTCTTGCAACTAGGCCCCCCCAGGCCGCCTTCAAGTCGTCCGGATGCACCTCCGGCAGCCGCGTTGCCGCCAGGCGGTCGAACCAGACCCGCACCAAGGCGAAGTCACGCTCGGCCAGCGGTAGCTCGTCGAGCTGCCTTGCCGCTGCCTTCATGCGCTCGTACTCGAGCAGCCGCCGCACCAGTTCCGCCCGTGGATCCTCGATCTCCTCGCCAGGAAGCGCAGGCGGCCTGGGCAGCAGCAACCGCGACTTGATCTCGATCAGCACCGCCGCCATGAGAAGGTACTCGGCCGCCAGCTCGAGCTGCGTCCGGCGCATCATCTCGACGTATCCCAGATATTGCCGGGTGAGCTCGGCCATGGGGATGTCGAGGACGTTGATGTTCTGCTTGCGGATCAGGTACAGCAGCAGGTCGAGCGGACCCTCGAAGCTTTCCAGAAAGACTTCCAGCGCCTCGGGCGGGATGTACAGGTCCTGCGGCAGCTCGAGCAGCGGCTCGCCGTAAACCTTGGCGACCGGCGCTCCCGCCGCCTGCGCAAGGTCCACCACCCGCTCTCCTGTGTCGCCGGCGGTCATGATTGCCCCTCATCCAGCATCACGAGAAGTTCTCGCTGGTCATGACCGCCTCCCTCACCCCCGACCCCTCTCCCGCTGGGAGAGGGGAGATTCGTCAGGCGCTCCGCGCCTTGCAAAGCATGGGTCACGAGTAGGCAATCCCGATGGCCTCACGCACGTCGCGCATGGTCTCCTCGGCGAGCTTGCGCGCGCGCTCGCAGCCGTCGGCAACGATCGCACGCACCAGCGAAGGATCGTCGAGGTACTTCTGCGCGCGCTCGTGAATGGGCTGCTGCTCCGCGATGATCGCGTCGATCACCGGCTGCTTGCATTCGAGGCATCCGATTCCAGCGGTGGTGCAGCCCTTGCGCACCCAGGCCTGGCGTTGCTCGTCGGAGTAGATCTGGTGCAGCGGCCAGACGGGACATTTTTCCGGCGTGCCGGGATCCGAGCGGTGCACCCGCGCCGGGTCGGTCTGCATGGTGCGGATCTTCTTGGTGATCGATACCGGATCCTCGCGCAGGAAGATCGCATTGTCATAGGACTTGGACATCTTCTGCCCGTCGATCCCCGGCACTTTCGGGGTATCCGTGAGCAGTGGCTGCGGCTCGGGAAGGATCATCCGTCGCGAGCCTTCAAGGTAGCCGAACAACCGCTCGCGGTCGCCGAGTGCCAGGTTCTGCGCTTGCTCCAGCATGTCGCGCGCCGCTTGCAGCGCTGCTTGGTCGCCCTGCTCCTGGAAGGCGGTGCGCAGCGCTTCGTAGCGCTTGGCTCTGCGCGATCCCAGCTTCTTGATCGCGGCCTTGGCCTTGTCCTCGAATCCCGGCTCCCGGCCGTAGATGTAGTTGAAGCGGCGCGCCAGCTCGCGCACGAGCTCCAGATGCGACACCTGATCCTCGCCCACGGGGACCATGTTGGCACGGTAGATCAGGATGTCCGCCGCCTGCATAACGGGGTAGCCCAGGAACCCGTAGGTCGCCAGATCGCGATCGGAGAGCTTCTCCTGCTGGTCCTTGTACGTTGGCACGCGCTCGAGCCACCCCACCGGCGCGATCATGCCGAGCAGCAACGTCAGCTCCGCATGCTCGAGGATGCGCGACTGGATGAAGATCGTCGAGCGCGCCGGGTTGATGCCGACCGCCAGCCAATCGATGAACATTTCCCACACGCTGTCCTCGATCCGCTCCGGCGTCTCGTAATGCGTGGTGAGCGCGTGCCAGTCGGCGGCGAAGTACAGGCATTCGTACTCCTCCTGCAGGCGCAGCCAGTTCTTGAGCGCCCCGTGATAGTGGCCGATGTGCATCCGGCCAGTCGGCCGCATGCCCGACAACACGCGGTCAGCGAACATTACTCAACGCTCGAAGGTTTCAGAGTCCGACAAGCAACCCGATGAGGTACTCGCCCAGGCGAACCAGCGGATACATCAGCGCCCCGAGAATGCCGGTCGCCAGAAGGAGGATCACGATCATGAATCCGTAGGGCTCCATGCGCGAATAGCTGACGGCCAGCGAGTGGGGCAGCAGGCTCACTGCGATGCGGCCGCCGTCGAGGGGAAGAATCGGCAACAGATTCAGCGCCATCAGCATCAGATTGACCTGCACGCCTACCTCGGCCATTTCGAACATCCCGTCGCTTGCGGCGACGCCTCCCGGCGTGGCGAGGCGCAAGAGCACGGCCCAACCCAGCGCCATGGCGAAGTTGGCGAACGGCCCCGCACCGGCCACCCAAAACATGTCTCGCTTGGGGTTTCTCAGGTTCGAGAAGTTGACCGGTACCGGCTTGGCCCACCCGAAGATGAACACCGGTCCACCGACAAGCTTCGCCATCGCGATCAGAAACCCGGGCACCGCGATCGTTCCGATGGGATCGATGTGCTTGAGCGGGTTCAGCGTGACGCGACCCAGCATCCAGGCGGTCTGATCGCCGAATTGCCGGGCGACGTAACCGTGAGCCGCCTCGTGCAGGGTTATCGCGAAGACCACCGGCACCGCCCATAGCACGATGGTCGCGAGTGACAAATCCATTGACCGGTAATTCTACCAGTTTGCCAGTCGGCGCCGATTTTCGCCGCGCTAAGGAACGTATGGGTCACGCGAGCGTAGCGAGCCCGAGACGCGCCGGATCGCCGCGGCCGATGCGAGTGAGCACCGGCGGCGACACGGCAAGATCGACTACCGTCGTCGGCTCGAGGTGACACGGCCCGCTGTCGATGATCAACTCGATCGCGTGCTCGTAACGCTCGCGAATCTCGTTGGGATCATTCAGCGGCTGCGTCGCTCCCGCCGGGATGAGCGTCGATGACAGCAGCGGCTCGCCGAGCTCGGCGAGCAGCGCATGCACCACCGCGTGCTCCGGAACGCGCACGCCGATGGTTCTGCGCCGCGGATGCTTGAGACGCCGCGGAACGTCGCGCGCAGCCGGGAGCAGGAAGGTGTAGCTTCCTGGCACCCCCTCCTTGACGATGCGGAACTGCCAGTTGTCCAGCGCCGCATAGCGGCCTATTTCGGCGAGATCGCGACAGACCAGCGTGAGATGGTGCTTCTCGTCGACGCCGCGAAGCGCCCGGATGCGCTGCGCGGCGGCGACGTCACCGAGGGGACAGCCAAACGCGTAGCTCGAGTCCGTCGGATAGGCGATGACACCGCCTCCGCGTACGATCGCCGCCGCCTGTCGAACGAGCCTGGGTTGCGGGTTGACAGGGTGGATTGAGAAGTACTGGGCCATGTAAGGAGCCTGGTTGAGGACCAGTGTCAGAGGCGGAGGTATCTTCGCTATATAATGGCCGCATATTCTAACGCTTTGGTTATATGGTGGAGGCTTCGTGAACCTTCAACAGTTGCGCTACCTCTGCGCGGTCGTCGACCACGGCCTCAATGTCTCCGTGGCGGCCGAGGCGCTCTTCACCTCGCAACCCGGCATCAGCAAGCAGATCCGCCAACTCGAGGATGAGCTCGGCGTGCCGATTTTCATCCGCCAGGGCAAGAGGCTCGCCGCGCTCACCGCGGGCGGGGAAGTCGTCGTCGCGACCGCGCGGCGGGCGCTGCAGGAGCTCAATAACCTCAAGCGCGTGGGCGCCGAGTTCAAGGCCGAGGATACCGGGACCCTGTCCATCGGCACGACGCACACCCAGGCGCGCTACGTCCTGCCGCCGGTGCTCAAGCGCTTCGCCGAGCGCTATCCGAAAGTGCATTTGCTGCTTCACCAGGGCAATCCGGTTCAGGTCGCCCAGCAAACCGCACGCGCCGAAGTCGATGTCGGAATCGCTACGGAAGCATTGGCGGATTTCGCGGAGCTGGTTACCCTCCCCTGCTACACCTGGAACCGTTGCGCCCTGGTTCCCAAGGGCCATCCGCTTACCAAGACCAATCCGCTCACGCTGGAAGCGCTAGCGCGCTACCCGATCGTCACTTACGACTTCAGCTTCACCGGCCGTTCGCAGATCAATGCGGCGTTCGCGGCCAAGGGGCTTACGCCGAACGTCGTGCTTACCGCGCTCGATTCCGACGTCATCAAGACCTATGTCGCGCTCGACTTCGGCGTCGGCATCGTCGCCCAGATGGCTTACGACCCTGCGCGCGACGCCCAGTTCGACAAGATCGAAGCGGGCCATTTGTTTGCGGCGAGCACGACGCGGCTGGCGCTCCGGCGCGGCGTCTACCTGCGAGGCTACGTCTACGATTTCATCAGCCTGTTCGCGCCCCAATTCGACCGCCCTGCGATCGAGGCCGCGTTGCGCGGCGAGGGCGAGCAATATGAACTCTGAGCGCTCTGCCTCGCTGGGCAGCGGATGAGCGAAGCAGCGGCGCGCAACTGGTCGCTCGCGGCACTGCTCGCGGCATTGTCGATGCTGGGCCCGTTCTCGGTCGACACCTACCTGCCGGCCTTTCACGACATCGGTCGCGACCTCCGCGTCCCGCAGCTCGCCGTGCAGCAGACGCTGTCTACCTACCTTTTCGCATACGCCTTCATGATGCTGTGGCAGGGAGCGCTGGCGGATTCGCTCGGCCGGCGCCCTGTCGTGCTCGCGGGCCTTGGAGTCTATGCGGTAGCGACGCTGGGCTGCGCAATCGCGGGAAACATCGAAACGCTGTGGCTTTTTCGCACTTTCCAGGGCCTGTCTTCGGGAACCGGCATGGTGGTCGGACGCGCCATCATTCGCGATCGCTTCCAGGGCGCGGAAGCGCAGAAACTGATGGCGCAGGTCACTCTGTTCTTCGGCATCGCGCCAGCCGTGGCGCCGGTGCTCGGTGGCGTGCTGCTCAACACGCTCGGCTGGCGCTCGATCTTCTGGGTGATGCTCGGGCTGGTGATCGGGCTCGGGCTATGGTCGCATCGTCGACTCCCGGAGACACTTCCGCAGCATGGGAGACCGTCGCTGGCGCCCGTCGAGCTGTGGCACCGCTACGTCGTCGTGCTGCGCCATCCCGATTTTCTGCTGCTTGCCAGCATTCCCGCACTCAATTTCGCCGGGTTCTTTCTCTACATCGCCAGCGCGCCGACGTTCCTGATGGATCGCCTCGGCGTGTCGAGCTACGGCTTCGCCTGGCTGTTCATACCCATGATCGCGGGCATCATGATCGGCGCGGCGATCTCCGGCCGCGTCGCGGGACGTCTTTCGGCGAGGCGCACGGTGTGGCTGGCCTATGCGCTGATGTTTTCCGGGGTCGCCTTCGACCTGGGCGTCGCCTGGTTCGTCGCGCCCGGGGTTCCCTGGCACGTGCTTCCGATCATGCTGTTCACCATGGGCAGCAGCGTTCTGATGCCGACCGCGATGCTGCTGCTCCTCGATCTTTTCCCGACCATGCGCGGCCTTGCGTCGTCGCTGCAGAGCTTCATTCATTTCGCGCTCGCTGCGGTCAACGCCGGCTCGATCGCCCCGCTGCTGGCGCAGTCGCTCAAAGGCCTGGCGCTCGGCATGGCGGGATTCACTGTGGCCAGCTTCGCGCTATGGCTAACCTATCAACGCCGTGCCGCGCGGCGGCCCGGAGGCTGATCTCGTGCTGCGCATCCTGTCGCTGGCGCTGCTGCTTTGTGCATCGATCGACGTAGCCGCGGCCGACGAACTTGGGACCATCGATCTCGCCATCAGCAGCCACCGGCTCGTCGCCGAGGTCGCCGCAACGCCGGCCACGCGCACGACGGGGCTGATGAACCGCTTCAGTCTCAAGCCCGATCACGGGATGCTGTTCGTGTTCCTGGAGCCTCAGCCGCTGGCCTTCTGGATGCACAACACCTACGTGCCCCTGTCGATCGCCTTCATCGGCTCCGACGGCCGCATCATCAACATCGAAGACATGGCGCCGCAAACCGAGATCACCCACCCGTCGCGCGGACTGGCGCTCTATGCACTGGAGATGAAAAAGGGCTGGTTCGCCGATCGCGGCATCGGCCCCGGCGCGCGCGTCGATGGGCTGGACAAGGCGCCGAGGGCGCGAGAATGAAGCGGGCCAGCGCGACCAACATGCCAGCCCTCACCCGCCGCGCTTTGCGCGCGGCGGCCGCTCCCGGAGGGAGAGGCGACAAAATGAACCCCTCTCCCGCCGGGAGAGGGGCAGGGGTGAGGGCCGTGACGTGAGGCAGTTCGCGATGTAGCGCCTCACCGCCGCCGCATCGCCCCCGCCAGAGTCGAAGCGAAGGTCCGGCCCAAGGTCGCGCCGAACTTGCGCGCGACGCGCTCGGCGAGACTCTCCTGGAGCGTGAAGTCCACCACCTCCTCCGCCTTGATCACGTCGCGCGCCACTGAGCCGACGCTGCCAAGCGCGTCGGCAAGACCCAGCTCGACGCTGCGCTGACCGTTCCAGACCAGGCCCGAGAACAGCTCGGGAGATTCCTTCAGTCGCGAGCCGCGTCCCTGCTTGACCACCGCGATGAACTGCTGGTGGATCTCATCGAGCATCCGCTGGGCGTATTCCTTCTGCTTGTCGGAGAGTGGCGAGAATGGGTCGAGGAAATCCTTGTTCTCGCCGGCGGTGATCACGCGGCGCTCGATGCCGAGCTTCTCGAGCGAACCGACGAAGCCGAAGCTATCGATGATGACCCCGATCGATCCGATAAGACTCGCCTTGTCGACATAGATCTTGTCGGCTGCAACCGCCACGTAGTACGCGCCCGAGGCGCACATGTCTCCGACAACCGCATAGATGGGCGTATCCGGGTACTTGCCGCGCAGGCGTCGGATCTCGTCGTTGATCTCGCCCGCTTCCACGGGGCTGCCCCCGGGGCTGTCGATCTTCAGCACCACCCCTTGCGTGCCCTTGTTCTTGAAAGCCGCTTGCAACCCGGCGATGACATTGTCTGCGCTGGCGTTTCCCTCTGGGTCGAGCTCGCCTTTGAGCTCGACCATTGCCGTGCACTTATCGAGGCAGGTGCGCTCGGTCTGGAAGAACGTAGCGAGCACGACGAACAGCGCGATGAAGAGAAACACGAAGGTGAGGAGTTTGAAGAAGATCCCCCAGCGTCGGGCTCGCTGCTGTTCGAGCAATCCCTCGGTGGCGAGCCGCTCGATGATGCGTCGTTCCCAGTTTTCGTCGGCCATATGCTGAACTTTCACAAGGTGATTGAACGCGGCTTGCCCTCTCCCCTGCCCCTCTCCCCGAGGGAGAGGGGTTCGTTTGGGTCGAATCTCCGTCTGCGAGCGGCCGCCGCGCGAGAGCGCGGCGGGTGAGGGAAAAACCGCCAGGCGACTACCAAGATCTTCATTCGCTCTCGCTGCAGAAAACGTTGCCGTCGCGCTCGTACACCGGCACCGGCGCGAGCCTCGCGCCGCGGCACGGGCCGGCGACGCACAATCCGCTTTGCGGCTCGTACAAGGCGCCGTGTGTGGCGCAGATCAAGTATAGCTTGTCGACATCGAAGAATTCGCCCGGATTCCAGTCGAGCTCGCTCGCCTGATGCTGGCACTCGTTGACGTAGGCGTACACCTCACCGCCGTGGCGCACGACGAACGCCGGCAGCACCTCGCCGCTGCGGTGAATCTCGAAACGCACACCCGGTCCGCCGTCCGCTAGCGCGCCGCTCGCGCAGATCAGGCGTTGGCCTTGAGCCACGCTCGCAGCTCCCCGATGGAATGCACCGTCGCGAGCGGTGCCATCTCAACCAGGCCTTCGCTGGCATGGGCACCGTAGGCAACAGCGACAGCGGCAACGCCGGCGTTCCTCGCCAGCGCCAGATCGTGCGTCGTGTCGCCGATCATCAGCGTTTGCTCGGGCTCGACTCCGGTCTGCGCCATGAGCGCGAGCAGCATATCCGGATGCGGCTTGGGGAAACCCTCGTCGGCGCAGCGCGACGCG
>Ga0187778_10001292_pt1 | contig 17551 bp, 19 predicted proteins | sample 1015_Q2_SP5_20_M_FD_132418 | JGI IMG/M metagenome (GOLD analysis project Ga0187778, IMG submission 132418) | Tropical peat soil microbial communities from peatlands in Department of Meta, Colombia - 1015_Q2_SP5_20_MG | ecosystem: Environmental > Terrestrial > Soil > Wetlands > Peat | place...
CACGGTCTCCAGCGACGACCTCGATGAACGGGCGCTGTACGACCTCGCCTTCAATACGATTGCGCCGCAAATCGAGCAGATCGCCAACGTCGCCGCCGCCACCGTTGAAGGCGGTAAGATCCGCCAGATCAACATCAACCTCGATCCAGCCCTGCTGAACGCGCGAAGCCTCTCAATCCTTGATGTCGTAAGAGCAGTGAAGGCGTCGAACCTGATCCTGCCTTCGGGCGACATTAAGGCCGGCAATCTTGACTACAACGTCTTTACCAATAACCAGTTCCGCACGGTTGCTCCGATCCAGGACGTGATCGTTAAAGTGAACCAGCAGGGCAACCCGGTGCGTGTCCGTGACATCGGTACCGTAACGGATTCCTCGGACATTCAAACGAACGTGGTCCGGACGGACGGTAAGCGAGCGGTGTACTTGCGGGTGAACAAACAGCCGATCGCCAACACGGTGGAAGTCGTTGATGCTCTGCGGAAGGCGCTGCCCAGGATGATCGGGATCCCGCCGGGCGTGAAACTCGGTATCTCGTTTGACCAGTCTGTCTATATTCGCCAGTCGATCAACAATCTCATCGAACAGGCATTGCACGGCTCTGTGCTGGCCGCTGCGGTCATTCTCATTTTTCTCCGAAATCTGACGAGCACGCTGATCATTTCCGTGGCCATTCCGCTGTCGATCATGGTGACGTTCATCGTGCTGTATTTTACCGGCCAAACCCTGAACGTCTTCACCTTGGGGGGCCTGGCGCTCGGCATCGGACGGCTCGTGGACGATTCGATCGTGGAACTGGAAAACATTCAGCGCCATTTGAATACCACGCCACGTCGATGGGAGGCGATCCTCGAAGCAGCTCGAGAAGTGGCGATGCCGATCTTCGCCTCCACGGTGACGACGGTGGTCGTCTTCCTCCCGATCTTCTTCGTGGTTGGCATCTCGCGTTTGCTGCTGATTCCACTGACCCTCACCATCGCCATCGCTCTCTTCACCTCCTTCTTCGTTTCGCGCACCGTCACGCCAGCCCTGTGTTACAAATTCCTCAAACCCGAGCGAGAGGCTCATCAATCGATGCCGGCTTGGTTCGTCCGAGTGATGAACTGGAGCCGGAAGCAGTATGAGTGGCTCGACAAAGGGTATGAGGATTCCTTGCGTTGGGTGCTCGCCCACCGGCGCCTTCTCATTGTCGGCATCGTGCTCCTTTTCGCCACCTCGCTGGCGTTGCTGCCGATGATCGGCACAGAGTTTTTGCCTGTTTCCGACGAGAGCCAGTTCCGCATCGTGTTACGCGCACCGGTCGGCCAGCGGGTCGAGAAAACCGAGCAACAAGTCGCCGAAGTCGAACGGGTGTTGCGGGAAAACATCGCTCCGCACGAATTGGAAACCATCGTCTCAAGCACCGGCGTGCTGGCCCAGGGCCGCTCTTCATTGTTCAACCCCAACACAGGTCCTCATACGTCAGTGATCTCCGTCTACCTGGTCTCACCCGATAAGCGCACCAGGAATCAAGTTGAGATCATGAATGAAGTTCGGCCGAAAGCGGTCAAGCTCTTTCCCGGTGTCGCACTGTTTTTTGACCCGGGTGGACTCGTCAAGCGCGTCACCAGCTTCGGATCGCAGAAAGCGGTGGATGTGGAGATCTACGGGTACGACTTCGAGCGCGCGCGCACCGTCATCCGGCAGGTGGAGAACATCATGCACCAAGTTCAGGGGCTCGCGGACATCGAAGTCAGTCGCGAGGAGAACTATCCCGAAGTCAATGTCGTGGTCGACCGCGAGAAAGCCGCTCTCCTCGGCATCAGTGAGACCGACGTGGCAAATGCCGTCCTCTTTTCTCTCAACGGTAACGGCCAGACTGATCCGATCATCTATACCGATCCTCAAAACGGCAACGAGTACTATATCAGCGCCTGGCTGGCAGAAGAGCACCGCAAAGATCTCACCGATATCGAAAACATCATCCTCACGGCCAGAAACGGCGAGCCGGTGCTGCTCAAGAACGTGGCGTCGTTAAAATTGAACGCCGGGCCGGTCAAAATCGATCGCAAGTATTTCCAGCGGGTGATCCACATCACCGCGAATCCCGTCAACCGAGACCTCGGCGCGATCGCCTCCGACCTGGAAGACGAGTTTGCGAAGCTGCAATTGCCGACGGGGTTCAGCATTCGATTGGCGGGGCAGATACAGCAACAGCGCGAGACCTTTGAAGGATTGTTCTTTGCGACCGTTCTGGCCTTGGTGCTGGTCTACATGGTCATGGCGGCGCAGTTCAAATCGCTCATCGATCCTTTCATTATCATGTTTTCAGTCCCGATGGGGTTCCCCGGCGTGATTCTGGTGTTGTTCCTCACGAACACGACGCTCTCCACTACTTCCATGATGGGCATTATCATGATGCTTGGCATCGTGGTCTCGAACGGCGTGTTGCTGGTTGATTACACCAACGTCTTGCGACGCAAGGGATTGGCACTGCGCGAAACGGTTGTGGTGGCGGCCCGAACGCGGTTACGCCCTATTCTCATGACCTCGCTGGCAACGGTCTTCGGGCTCCTTCCGATGGCCATCGGCTGGGGCACGGGGGGCGAAACGAATGCACCGCTGGCGCGCGCCGTGGTGGGAGGGCTCAGTGTCTCAACCCTGCTTACTCTCTTCCTCGTTCCGACGATGTACATGATCCTGGAGGAACGGTTCCCGCGACAGCTTCGAGAAGAGCAGTCAGAAGCAGCCGTGCTGCCCGTGCAGACACAAGCGGAACCGGCTTTTCGCTGAAGAGAGACGTACTAGCCTACCGACGGGAAGAGGGATTTCAACTGTATCGCCAGCCCGATGTCCCCGCTGATTTGAAGGCGGCCCGACATGGCAATTGCAGGACCGCTCAGCTGACCGTTCAAGACCTTCACGCAATCCTCGCTGGCCATGGCGAGCGTGACATGAGGATCAACATGGGCTCCTTCTTCGACGGTGCAGGTCCCATTCTGGATCCGGACAAGATACTGCCCGCCCTGCGGTCCGCTGAGATCAAACTGGTAGACCGCATCGAGATCTTCCGCAGCCTCCCTGTCGAGCTTGGCTGGAAGCGAGTAAAAGAACTCTTTGATGGTTTTGGGTGTCATGTGGGGCAGGAACGGAATCGGTCATCAGACGCATCGGGGGCCGCGTAACCGCGGCCCCCTCACATGGTGTTCCACGAGATATGACTAATACCGCAGCGTGGCAGTCGCCGTACTGCGACGAGCACCGAAGAATTCCTTCGAAAAGGCTTCGACGGTGGCCGGGTCATAGCCTTTGCAGCTGAAAATATCGAGGTAGGCACTGTTCGTATCGTTGGCAAAGTGGCCGCTGATCAACGATGTTGAAATCAGCTGTACCATGGAATAACCGGCGACACGGCCTTCGCCGAAATTGACCACCTGACACTCGCCGAAACGCTGCATACCAATCAGCTCACAAAGCTCGATCACGTAGCGCTTGATCTGCTCAGGGTCGCGAATGAGATCGGGATTGCAATCTTGGAGGTCGACAGCGGTGCAGAGTCCCCACGCCTTGCCGGCTCCGACCATGTCGCGGATCGGAATCGACGAGGTGGTTGGGACGTTAGTAGGTAAGATAGTGGACTCGGGACCGGACGGGATACTCATAGAGGTTGGGCACCTTTCTGTGTGAGGGTGAGAAATCCGTCTGCGTGACCATCGTATGCACTATACCACGATTATTTTGCGATCACGCAGGATGCCCGAACTTTTTTTTGCGTTCCGTGTCGACAGGAGACGCAACGCTCGGTTGACAAGGTTCACACCGGTCGAAGACAATGCCTCGCATGGCCGACACGCCGTCTTCTCATAGGTCCTCCGTCCCTTCAATCGCCGATCTCCCGGACAGGCTCTGTACCTGGTGTAAGGTGCCCATGCAGAAACGGCTCGTCGCGAGCGGCCAGTTTCTCCACTACACCTGCCCGAAGTGCATTTTTCAGCACACGATCAGGCTTGGCCCGGCCCCAGAACAGTCTGCACACTAATCCGTCGGCTCACCACGGTCGTCGTAGTACTTTTCTTTGTGAATGGGGCAGAGCCCGCGCGCCTGGATGAGAGCCGTGACTTCCTGAATCATGCCGCTGTTACCGCAGAGATACACCGCCATGTTGCGGACTGACGCGACTCGCTCTCGCACGAGCGTGGTCACCCGTCCGGTCATACCGGTCCATCCCGCCTCCGGGCGCGACAGAGTCGTGACGAAGGAGAACTTGGGAAATTGCCTGGCTAGCCTGAACAATTCCTCCTGATAGTAGAGATCCCTCTGGCTCCGCAGGCCCCAGAATAATGTCACGGCCTGCGCTGTCCCCCGCTCAAGCTGGGCTGCAACCATGGAGCGAATCGGTGCAATGCCGGTTCCTGTGGCGACAAACAGGAGATCCCGCGTGTTATCCTTCAACCAGAAGGACCCAGCCGGTCCCTTGAACGTGGTGTGATCGCCGATTCGCAGACTATAGAGATAGGTTGAGCCGGGACCGTCCGGCACCAGATTGAAGAGCAGGGTGACCCTATTCTCTTGGGAGGGTGGGGAGACGATCGAATAGGGCCTCACGACGGGCAGAGGGAACCCTTTCTTCGGAACCTCGAAAGAGATAAATTGGCCGGGCTTGAACAAGATGGTCGGCGGTTCGACCAGGGTCAGCTCGAGTTCCCGAACATCGTGAGTCAGGTCTTGGACTCGGCTGACTGTCGCAGTGTATGTGCGGATACCCATCGATTCTTCAACCACCTTGGAATGATTACGAACCGCCCCTCCCTTGAGACAGTATCAAGAAGATTGGCCTTTCATCCAGCGGCCGGCTGACTGCTTGTTCCTCTCTGCCTGTCGCTCCCGGTTTCGGCAAGTTTGTGCCGTCACCCGAGGAAGAAGAGGTGCGACGCGACATCACGGCCTTTCAGCGGTACGGGTTAGAAGAATTCGAAGCCGATCGCCGATTGGCCTACTTGAGGGGTTGGGCCTATCACGCGAACGTCGAGTTCAACGACGCCGAACTCACCCCGCCTGCCGCCTGCCAAATCCTATAGCTTTCCTTCAGCCAGCGACCTGATCTCTTCCATCCGTCGCCGGTTCACACCAAAATCGCCGTAGCCGGTTCGGGAGGCGGAGCGAAAGTGAACCGTCTTGGTCTGGTCGTCGAGGAGAAACTCGACATCATCGACAAAACGAAACAAGAAGCTGGTGAATTCATAGTGGAGGTAGGCCTCGTCTTCTTCGACGAGCTTGGTGCGCGGCAGGGAACGAACGATCTCCTTCAAAGCCTCCTTCGCCTCCGCCTTTGATTTGCGATAGCGATACGGTGCAATGGCGTGACCAGCATCTTTCGCCTGCGTCGACACGCAGTTGGGGCTGGATGGGCAGGGAGCCAATGTTCTGAGGCTCATTCAACCTCGAGTGATGATCCGCACGAAGAAGACCCCCTCCATGTTGCGCAACCAGATCTCACAAATCAACACGGCGTCGGGAGGAATCATGTCTGGCATACCTTTGTCGCGATAGGCGAGACGCGGACCTTCCGATAGCCGCCAGCAATTCTAATACGACAGCGTCCTCGGAGTCGGTCGTGTCTCTCCTCGCTCTTCCACCACTACCGAGACACGTCCGATCACACGCCCATCTTCGGTCTCGATATCCACGCGCCAGTCGCCGGGATCGAGGCGCTGTTTGAACGTATAGGCCCGGTATCCACCCTCGCGGCCGCCAGCAATCTTAATGGGAATTCTGTCAGCATGCGCAAAAGGCTTGTCGCTGGTCGCCCGGTAGTACCAATGGTGAAACACGGTCGTGTCCAGGGCAACCGGCGCGAAGACCGCCGTAAAGCAATAGATCGGTTCATCGGCTGGGAAAGGGTTCTGCGACTGTTTCCACACCTGATACCACTCGCGATCGTAACTGAGCACAAAGTGGTCGTTCTGTTTTTGCACTTCTCGATACATCCCGCCAAACTTCATGGAAAGCGGCACGGGCGGAATCCAATTCAAGAAATAGAACCCGACCAGCAGACCGACCAGCGCAACAGCCGGTGCCCCCACCATTCGCGCTTCGTTCTTCGATCGTTCCGGATTGCGCTGATAGATCAGGTGCACCACCCGCAGGGTGACGGCCACACTGAGGATGGCTCCCAGCAGAAACACCCAGGTCCCGATGGTGCCGATCATGACCGGCAGAAAGAACGTGAAAAAGCTGAAACAGGTAAGGGCATACAGCGCCACGAGCAGACGCAGGTTCGAGAGACGATCGCGCAAAAATTCGTTACCGACGAGCAACAGAATGAGCACGCCCATGAATATCCCGGTTCGCGTGAGTGTGGCGCTTCGCGAATAGAATACGGCATACGCGCTGAAGAGCCCGCCCAACAGAAATTGCATCGCCATCGGATAGTACGGTCTGGCTCGGACCAGAAGTCGCACGAACTTCGTGGGGTGCTCAGGTTCTCCTACTTCAACCGGCCCCACGCCCAGGCGACCGGCGAGTACGATCAAGGCTCCGAGGAGCGAGAGATAGAGCAAGAGGATAAGATTATCCTGAAGACGATCGATGCGAGTGAGGGTCAGGGTGTCATAGGTGACGCCCGAGAGAAAGAACACGGCTGGCATGAAGGGCTTGGCCAGGAGGGATTGGATCTTCGCCACCGGGCTCATGTTCCCACTCTCCGAAATCCGAGAAATTTGTTCAACGAAAATGTTTATTTGTGGTTAAGGCCGACCTTAGGTTGGCAACGAGGAAGGCGGAAGCACTTTCACAACTCCCTGTCCCGCAATCATCAGGGAGCCTGTGAGAGCAACGATAATGTTCGGTGGGTCACCTATTAACGGTTGGATGTGAACCTTTACAGACTCACTGTCAGATATGCTGATGTCATCTGACGTCATGATAGAGAGCATACTGCTTTATGAGCCGGGAACGGCTGGTCCTGCGTAATTGGCGGATGACCCAGGGAGATGTGGCGCTGTATCGGTCAACGGAGTTGGGTCAATAGTGTTCGATAGCTGCTGGTCCTTTGCAAAGAGTGTAGCAAACAAGAGCGAGAGTGGTGGTAGGACCCACAGAAAGTATGCCTGACAGGTCCGTCGTGCAACCTTCTTCTTATCGAACTTCCAGCCGAGGTATTCTTCCCACCACGGTAGAGTGGGCTGCTCACTTCGCTTCATATTTTTAACTCTACCGTGACTGTTCGAGAAAGTCCAGTCGGGCTCGGTGGTTCATGCTCTCCTCACGCTGAAATGGCAACTCTAACTGAAACGCGGTGCAATCGGCTTGAATGTATTCCTGATGCAGCGAAATGGATGGCGTAAAGCAATGGTGCTCGGATCGTAACAATCTCAAACGGGTCAAGGTCATGCTCCCAAAGTCCGCGGCCTGATGGGCTTTCACCTGTCAAGAAAAGACTCCCGCCCCTTTTCTTTACCTTCAATCAGTCAACAGGATCTTCGCAGACTGCTCAAACAAGTTGTTCGGCAAGGCCGCAACAAGCAAAGCCCCGAGACGTACTCTCTGCACGTACGTCGCAGGGGAGAAGCGATGTGAGAACGAAGCTGACGACTTGTTTCAGCAGTCTGCTAGACGAAGGCAGGCAATGGCGCATACACCACCGGATGCCCTACCACCCGTTCAAGCCAGTTCGCCATCAAATCTTCCCCAAGCGGAGCCCGATTCAGGCGGGCCTCGATTTGGAATCCTGTGCGCCCCCCGACGATGCCGAGAATGGCAGAGGCATCCTCTCCTCCAGGGAGAAGTTCCGACGTCTGGAACTCGCAGAGCGTGGCGTAGAGACGTCCGTCCGGTTCGATCACTGACCGGATTTCCGGTAGATCATCGAGCGGGCAGTGCACCGAACAGCGATAGGCATGCCGGGCTGACGGTTCAATCGTTTGAAACTCTCCCAGAGCGTCTTCGGAGAATCCCGTGAGATAGGCCCGCACGCCGGCCGGCTCCGGTGCGAATGTCGCCACCAATTTGCTCGCCGGCACCAGAAACTCATAGGCATCGGCCGTGTTGTACTCGAATTGACAGGGGCCGAACGCATCGGGCCAGGAACAGAAGAACGGGACGGAGGTATCGGCGGGACGGAGTACAAGACTTCCTTTCTCCACGGCCGTCTCGATCGGCAATTCCAGCTGTGTAATCGCCTCGAGGAACGCAGTCCGCCGTTCTTCCACCCACTGCTCGCGTTGAGCATCTCCCCGTGTTTCTCCTGGCGGGATGACCTCGTGCACCTGTAGACGGACGCGCACGAATGAATGGCTGTGACGGAAGCCGAGCCAGAGCATGCTCCGTTGATCATGGAGCTGCAGCGGCTCTCGAATCCGCCAGGGATGACTGATGGAACAATAGGTGCCGGTGTCCTGATACTGCTGGTAGGTCGTGTGGTACGCCCCGGCAAGCAGAAAGAAATCGCCCCGCCAGCCTTCGCGGATGTGGACCAGCGTGACGTCTTCAGTGCCCCAGGGATCGAGTTGATCGAAGTCTTCCGGCGAGTCAACAGTCCATTCTTCGACATAACAGATAATGTCTTTGGCCGGCACCGCCGGTTTCAATCCCAGTGCTGCCAACCGCTCGCCCACGGCGAGCACTTGTCCGAACGTCAGTGGCGCAGTGGTTTCCCAGCGACGTTCACGCACAGACGGTGATCCTCAGCCCCGAATTCATTGCCGGCTTGGCCGCAGCGCCCGTTGTTCGATGGCCGTATCCACAATGTACCGCTCAATGCCGTCTTGCAGGGTTGCCGCCGTCAATGTCTGGATATCGTCATCGGAAAACCAGATCACTGTGTTGTGCTGGGCTCCCTCGACGCTCCGCATCGTCGAAGTGCGATCTCCGACATTGCGGGCAGTAATGACGAGCTTGAGGCTTGTTGAAAGCACGGTCGAAAAGACGCGGCTTTTGGCGCCGGCGGTGAATTCAAAAATCTGGCCGCTGATTATGATATCGGCATCCGTTGTTGGTCCGGCCCGCGCCATCCTCACGTTCCAGGAACGGTCTCGCCATCCGCGCGTTTTCAGCCGGTCGGCCAACGCTTGAGCCACAACCTCGCCCGGGCGCTCGCCCGCGACCTGGAAATACGTCACGCCGCCCCACAGATGCGTTCGCATGCCCAGCCGAGTTTTTTCCAGACGCCGGTCGTCGAACGGCTCCACGAGGATCTTGACAGGCTCCGGCTCGACATACTGCGCGGTCGGCACTTTCTGCTGCAGGTCCATGTAGAACGTCCGGCCGGTTCCTCCGCATCCGGCGACAACGCCCGCGCTGAACAATACTGCGACGATGAGCCCGTAATGTCTTCCGATTTGTCTCACAAGCGCCTCCCTGCGTTAACTCGCTTCCTGACTGCGAAGCCGGCCAAGTGTACCCAAGTTGAATCCCGGAGACAAATAAGAGGCAAGAGGCTAGGGGCAAGGGGCGAGAGGCAAGCGGAAAGAGCCGATCTATCGAGATGAAGTTTTGGCCTTTCGCCCCACGCCTCTTACCAGCTATAGCGTGATGATGGGCAGGACCGCTCGAAACGTCTCTCGGCTGAGATTCGGGAGCTGTCCAGACTGAATTCGCACGTTGCTGAGCGGCACGAAGCGGACAACCTTCAGAAAGGACCGCTCAGCCAACACCGCGGCGATCCGAGCCTTCCGATCGTGGGTCATGGGCAACGTGTACCCTTCTCCACGTTTCCATTCCCAGAGCGATGGAGCGAGCGAGAGCTCCAGCTCTTGCCCCGCAAGACGATGGAACCGATCGACGATGTGTTTCTTATATTGCTTGATCTTCGTCCCTTCGAGCAGGAGGGCACAGGCCAGATGATGTCCCCACCAGAACAGCGTCCGGAACGTGAATTTATCGGTTCCCTCGAAGTGCTTGGGACAATCGAGATACTGAAAGGGAAACGATTCGAGGTGCTCCCCTTTCACCAGCTGTGTCTTGGTCGGAACGAACCCTGGAGGCGTCACCAGCGAGGCACCTTTCAGGTCCTCTTGCAGCAGCTTCTGCGTGTCCTCCAGCTGACGACGCACCTTGATCATGATCTGCTCCTTCTTGCGAAAGAACTGGTCATCCGCCATGAGGGCTGTGTCTTCGTCCGTAAAATGCAGAGAGGTATCCATGCGATCAATCAGATTCGCTTGTAACGCGCCCTTCGCCGCAAGACCGAAGCCTAGTCGTCACGCGTCACGCATCACGTTTTCCGCATTCTTCTACCGTTGGTGGGGTTCAAAGGCCGAGACGGTCAGTGCATAGTGGCGACGACAGTCGGCACAGCGAATGAGAGCCCGATCTTCGAACACATCCATCTCTCTGAGAGAAAGGGCCGGGGCATGGGCTTCGAGACATCCCGTGAGCTGGATCAGCCCCTCTTCTCCTCGCGAGCGAGCTTTAGACGGATGATCGGGATCGCTGAGTCCCACGGAAGCCTTCGCGACAATGGCACTAAACGCCAGATGATGGACGAACCGGCATGAGCTGCAACTGAGGATCAACGTGCGGTTTTCGACCATCCGCTTCACCTCCACACAGAGCGGATGGACCGACCAACATTGTTGGAGGAAGGCCCCGCTGCGAATGATCTCTGCCATCGTCCTTCCTCTCCCCGGAGCCTCGCACCCCGTTAGCTCTTCCAGAGTGCCAACGTGATCAGCACACCGACGAGGTACGGGATGATACAGGAGTAGACCAAGGCCGTACGAGCTCGATCCGCGGTCGCCGCCCGCGCGAGCTGTTCCTTGTAGACGAACTCATAGGAAAGAATCACCACGGTGAGCGTCAGGGCGACGGCCCGGCTGGTTCGCGGCCACGTGTACTGTCCGCTGACGATGAAATTCGCCGTGAAGAACCCGCTGAGGAGCAGGACAACGGGAGCCACCGCTAACCGAACGGTTTCCGCAAAGACGAAGTGCCACCGGGAACGGATGTGCATGGCACTATCAGGCCGTTGGCAAGTCATTTCGGCACCGTGACAGGAAAAGATTTAGGAATTGTGAAGCATTCGCAGGAGGGTCAAAATGGCCGTCCTTTTGCACCCGCCCGCCCCCGACGCGCCAAGACGCACCGCCACCGCGAACGGCCGCAGCGAGCGAAGGGGTGAGGCGTACTTTGTTCTGCACGTCGAGCCTCTGAGTGACGCAAGAACAAAGCCCGGTGCAAGGTGCGTCTCGGCGCGCCGAGGTTGGGCGGGTGAGAAGAGAGACTTTTTCACCATCCTGCTGGACGGAACTCACGACCCGACCGCGACCGGAGCCTCATCCTTCGTTGCCGAAGAAGAGGGGGTGCCCTCTTTGGCTGCACGGCAGGTCTTGCACACACGAGGTCGTGCCTTGAGAAATGATACTTTGCCGCTGGCGAGACAACTATAGTGGACGAATTCGTCGCAGATGCTACAACGGGACCACCCGCCACGGAACATGGTCTTGTCGCGATAGAGACCTTGCTTGCACACTTTGCAATGGCGCGGTTCGATCGGGAGCAGCAATGGCTCCCATGTCCCGCCGGCTTTTCGGATGCTCATAGTGAGGGGGAGTATAGCGAAGCGAGACGCAACGGGGCAAGTGTCGCAGGACAGGTGGTTCTCCTCATCACACGCTCCGGCTCATGCCCGCCGCCTTGTTTGACAGCCTGATACCCATTTGTTACGCTCCGCGCCTATTCAATTTCGGGTCACGGCGAGCCCCATTTTCACATCCATGAACATCAAGGACTATCTCGAAGAAAAGCGGATCGCAGTGGATCGGTTCCTAGACCAGGTGAGCCCGCAGGCCACCACGCCGCCTTCCACGCTTCATGAGAGCATGCGCTATAGCCTGATGGCGGGCGGCAAGCGGGTGCGCCCCATTCTGGCGATTGCCGCGGCGGAGGCCGTTGGAACCACCCCCCCGGGCATCATGGCCATCGCCTGTTCGCTGGAATTCATCCATACCTATTCGCTGATCCATGATGACCTCCCATGCATGGACAACGACGATTTTCGGCGCGGCAAACCGACCAATCACAAAGTCTATGGCGAAGCGATGGCGATTCTCGCCGGGGATGCGCTCCTCACCATGGCTTTCGATCTCTGTAGCCATCCGGACTTGATGAAGGGCTGCGATCCGACGCGTCAAGTGAGTTTGATTCAGGAACTGGCGTACGGGTCCGGCAATATGGGAATGGTGGGCGGTCAGGTCTTCGATATTCAGGCCGAGCACCAAGACATCGATCTTCCGACCCTGCAGAACATCCACAAGCACAAAACCGGCATGTTGATTCGTGCCGCTGTCAGGATGGGAGCGATCGCCGCCGGAGCCAACGACCGACAGTTGGATCATTTGACCGGGTACGCCGAGGACATCGGTTTGGCGTTTCAGATCGCCGACGATGTGTTGAATGTCACGGGCACGCGCGAGGAACTCGGGAAGAATCCCAACACCGACGCGGAACGTGGAAAGAAGACCTATCCGACGTTCTACGGCGTCGACGGGGCGCGGACACTCGCGGATGAATGCGTGACCCGCGCGATCAACCGGCTTTCCTCCTTTGGACCGGCTGCCGATCCCCTCCGAGAAATCGCGCGATATATCACGTCGCGGCGCAGCTAACGCCGCGCAGGCAAGAGGCCAGAGGTACGTGGCACGTGGTTAAGAGAGCGTTCACGACATTCCACTCCTTGGGCGAATCCCCTCGCCTCTCGCCTCTCGCCTCTCACCCGCTTCCGCGATGAAAGCCCTGGTCACCGGAGCATCCGGATTTGTCGGGGGTGCCGTCGCCCGTACACTCGTCCAAGCCGGTATCGACGTGCGTGTGCTTGCGCGCCCCGGCAGTGATCCACAGAACTACGCGCAACTCCGTGTCGAAGCCGTCGAAGGCGAGTTGCGCAATCGCGACTCTCTACGACGGGCCCTCACGGGGTGCCAACAGCTCTACCACGTGGCCGCTCACTACGCGCTCTGGGCGAAGGATCCTTCCATCTTCTACGATGTGAACGTGACCGGTACTCGCACGCTGCTGGAAACCGCGCGGGACGTTGGAATTGAACGGATTGTGTATTGCAGTACAATCGGCGCGATCGGCCTGCCACCGGGGGGCGGACTCGGCACCGAAGAGACTCCGGTGTCGCTCGACCAGATGGCCGGTCATTACAAGCGATCCAAATACCTGGCTGAGCAAGAGGTGCTGAAGCTTGCGCGAGAGGGCTTGCCGGTCGTGATCGTGAATCCCAGCGCACCGGTCGGCGTCGGTGATGTCCGACCAACTCCGACCGGGCAGGTCATCGTGGATTTCATGAAAGGCCGGATGCCGGCCTATATCGAAACCGGCATGAACATCGTCGACGTCGATGATGTCGCAGCCGGTCATCTGTTAGCGATGCAGAAGGGGCGGATCGGTGAGCGATACATCCTCGGGAACAAGAATCTCATGCTGGACGAGGTATTCGAGATCCTCAGCCGCCTCACTGGTGTGAAGGCGCCCTCGATCAAGCTTCCTCGGTTGGCCATCCTCCCGTTGGCATATGTCAACGAGTGGATATCCGACCTCACAGGCCAGCCACCGCGCATCCCCCTTGAAGGTGTGAAGATGGCGAAGTACAAGATGCACTACGATTGCAGCAAGGCAATCAAGGAATTGGGCATTCCACAAACCCCGCCCGAGGTCGCTCTGGAAAAGGCCGTGCGGTGGTTCAAGTCTCATGGCTATGCGTAACTGGCGTACTTTCCCCAGCTGGATACACAGAATAACGACAGCCGGCTCCATCCTCAATAATGTTCACTTGCAAGCTACGACCCCCTTGCGAGAATGCAGCATTGAATATTATTAATACACCACGATGGATCTTCTAGCCCGCATCATCGATACGATCCTCTTCCGGCCATACGTGTTTGTGTTCCTGACCGCGTTCATTCTCGCTTCCATTCCATTAATCGGCTGGCCACGAACCTGGCGCTTCTGGATCATCAGTTGGGCGACCGCCTTCTTGTGCGAATTTATTTCAACACGTATTGGGATCCCGTTCGGCTGGTACGACTATACCGGTTCAACCGTTGAACAGGAGTTGTATGTTTCCAATATTCCCCTTATGGCATCGCTCTCGTTCAGTTTTCTCCTCTATGCGGCTTATTGCATGGCGCTCTGCTTACTGCTCCCAATCGATCACACATCAACGTCTTTACGGCCATCCTTGATCCCGTTGCGCTTCGATCCGGCCGCACGGACAAGTCGGCCGGTTTTTCTCCTGACCAGCCTCTTGTTCGCCTTGATCGACATGGTGATCGACCCACTGGCACTACGAGGAGATCGTTGGTTCCTTGGCAAGATCTACGTCTATACCGATCCCGGGTTCCACTTCGGGGTGCCGCTCTCCAACTATGTCGGATGGGTGGTGGTCGGGTTGATTTCTCTCGCCATCTACTTTCCCATCGACCGAAAACTTCCCGCTCCTCCACCTCATACCAACTGGTCAACTACGCATCGGGTCCTTTTGGGTGTGGGACTCTATTATGTCGTCTTGGCCTTTAACCTCGGCGTGACCTTTTGGATCAGCGAATGGAACATGGGGCTCAGCGGTCTCCTGATGTGTCTTCCGTTGACTGTGTGGCTCGTCCTCCGTCTCACCGGATGCCTCCGCCTACTCGAATCCCCCGTGATCGAGCACCCCACCAGACCCAGTGGTAATCGGACCAGAGACTTTGTATAGTGACTGGCAGTACGTATGCGGAAAAAGATCCTGGTCTTCATCATCGTGGTGGGCCTCGGAATGATAGGTGCCTTCGGGTGGATGGGCTATCAATTGTTCACGACCGGCTTCAGCGCAAAGACGGAACCCCATGCCTTGGAAGTCCTGATGGCACGGCAAATCCGCCACCTGGCCATTCCGATCGAACATCGAAACAAGTCGAATCCGGTACCATTAGACACCGACGTATTGAAGGAATCTCTGGCTCATTTCGCCGATCACTGTGCGACCTGTCATGGGAATGATGGCGGCGGCCAAACGCCGATCGGCAAGAACGTCTACCCGAAGGCGCCGGACCTCCGGCTGGATGATACACAAGCGATGTCCGACGGCGAACTGTTCTGGGTCATCCATAACGGCATCCGTTTCACCGCGATGCCGGCCTGGGGTGAGGGCGAGCCGGAGAAAGATCTGGACAGTTGGAAGCTGGTCCATTTCATTCGACACCTGCCGAAATTGTCGACGGAAGAATTGGATCGGATGAAGACGCTGAACCCAAAAACTCCAAAGGAAGTCGAGGAAGAAGCCGCCTTCGACAAATTCCTGGAAGGCGACGATTCGGCCGCAGGAGAGGCCGATCGCGGGCACCATCATTAAGGGCTTAGAGACAACAAGGAGCGCGATTCATTATGCATCGGTTCATCCTGCTGATTCTCACGTCCGCCTTGATCCTCACTGCACCGTTGGCCTGGGCTCACGGAACCGGGCAGCACGTGCTCGGCACGGTCACCGTCATCGACGCCACTCACGTTGAAGTCAAGACTCCCAAGGGAAAGACCGTGGACGTCCGGCTCAACAAACAAACCCGGTTTCGCGAGAAAGGAAACCCGAAAGGAGCCAATCTACCCGCCGTCGGCGACCGTGTCGTGATCGAAGCCACCAGGGACGACAAGGCATTGATTGCAACTGAAGTCCATTTTTCTCCTGCCAAGAAGCCCGCAGCGCCGGCTCAGTAATTGAACACCATGCCGATCGTCCACATCTCCCGCCATGCGTCCCGTTCCCCATTCAGCGGCGGCCTTCGCGCGGCGTTCGCGCGCCTTCTCATTACGGGCGTCGCAGTCTTTTTGGCGATCACGATCGTGCCCGGCATTGAAGCCAGCACGCTCAGCGCCGGTCTTGCGGCTGTCCTCGTCCTCACGCTGCTGAATCTGTTGGTGCGCCCAGTGCTCTTCGTGCTGACATTGCCGTTGATCGTGCTCTCGCTGGGATTATTTCTCGTGGTGCTCAACGCGCTTCTCTTGGAGTTCACCGCGTATTTGGTCAAGGGATTTTCGGTGGACGGGTTCTGGCCAGCTGTCGGGGGTGCAATCATTATCAGCCTGGTCACGACCATCCTGAATGCCTGGACGGTCGACCATGAGCCGAGTGAGCCTCAATCGTTCCCCCAACGCCCACCGACAATCATCAATCCAGACGAAGGACGTGAACCCTGACACGTGAGACATGGGGGTCCGCACCTCAACACAGCTTTGTTGCAACATGAACCCTGTTTCGTCTCGCTCGCTGCGCTTCGATCGGCACTCATCCCTTTTCATTGAATTGCCCCTCCCCCGTTGCTACAATGCCTTCATCGTGCAGCCCATTCATCCATGACTGTCCCGTCACCCAATAGCAAACCCAACGCCGAGACACACCTTCAACGGACGCTTACTGGGGTCTTGAATGAATTGCCCGTCGACGCAGCTCTGGCAGCCATCTTTCATCGCGACCAGGGCCCGCTCTCGGACCATGTGGCACGCGGATTCTCACCGCGTGATATTCAAGCGATTCTCCGGACCCTGTCGGCCCCCGCGATCGGGGGCAGCAGCCCCTCCAGCGATCAAGACGGCAGCCGGACGATGCGGCTGCAGCTGATTACTCCCACCGCCAAGTCTTTATTGGGTGCGCCGCTGCGCCATCGCAATCGGACATACGGGTTTCTCGTCATAGGCCGAAAAGAAACCGTGAGCTTTACGAAAAAAGAAAAAGCGTTGATGGATCAGGCCAGCGAGGACGTAACGAAGGCGCTCGATCGTGAAGGTCTGTTCAATCTGAATCTGGTGCTGAGCCGGCCGTACGTCGCGAATGAACCGATGACCCCGACGGCCTCCGCCGTTGAAATGTTTGCCGCACCGGCTTCCCAACTTACGCCGGAGGTGCAGGAGAAGATCGTTGCGATCCTCATGGATGCAGGACAATTTGTCGCTTACGACCGGGCTTGGGCCGGCCATTACGACCCGATCGCGGGGGGTGTTGAAGTACTCGGCATCGTCGGAGATCAGAAAGGGGAGACCAAAGACGGGAAAAAGGATCTGAAGGTGGGTCAGCGGCTCGTCCTGGACGGCTCAGCGGCCGGGTGGGCGGTCCGCCATCGCAAACCTCGTGTCGATCACGACCTGGCCTCGACCCAAGGGCGGTTTCTCGACCATAAACACCTCTTCAAAGACCGGTTTCAGTCCTCGCTCGTTGTACCGTTCTTCGTCCGTGGTCAGGTGGGTGGCACCATTACCCTCTCGTCAAAGGAGGCGAGTCGGTACCAACCGACGGACGCACGCACGCTTGAACCGATCATCCTTAGGCTCGCCGACGTCCTCCAGACTCCGGCTTCAACACCAGCCGGCCCAGCGCCGGTAACAGGGGGAGTAGACACCCCGGCAGGCACTGCAGCACCCAGCTCGCTGGAGCCCATGATCCGCAAGCAGGAACGCCATGCAGCCATCGGTGAGTTCAGTGCGTTTCTTGCCACGGAGGTTCGCGAACCACTGGGGTCCATCCGCGCACAATTGGAGGAGCTGACAGGCGAGGGTATTCTCGATTTCGATCCTCAGACGCGCGTGGAAAACGCCATGCGCGAA
>Ga0187778_10001295_pt1 | contig 17529 bp, 18 predicted proteins | sample 1015_Q2_SP5_20_M_FD_132418 | JGI IMG/M metagenome (GOLD analysis project Ga0187778, IMG submission 132418) | Tropical peat soil microbial communities from peatlands in Department of Meta, Colombia - 1015_Q2_SP5_20_MG | ecosystem: Environmental > Terrestrial > Soil > Wetlands > Peat | place...
CGACATCGATATCCTTCCGCAAGATTTCGCTCACTTGCTCCACGATGCTCCGGCTGTACTGCATGGAAGCGGCCGGAGGGGCCTGGATGGCCACAATCAGCCATCCTTGATCCTCGTCGGGCAAGAACGCCCTGGGCACACGCTCGAACACCAAGAACGTGAGCCCCAGTCCGGCCACGAACAGAACCACGGCCACCCAGCGGAAACGCAGGAACGTCCGTAACGATCGTCGGTATCCGCTCGTCACCGCCGCCAACAGCTTATCTACCTGCCGGAAGAGCCAGATCTTCTGCCCTGCCTCTCGGCCGAGCAGAATCGCGGCCAGAGCGGGGCTCAGAGTCAGGGCGTTGAAGGCAGAGATGGCAATCGAGAATGCGATGGTGAGTGCGAATTGGCGGAATAGGATGCCGGTGGTTCCCGGGAAAAACGCCACCGGCACAAAGACCGCAACCAAGACCAGCGAGGTCGCGATCACCGCCCCAGTCACTTCCTTCATAGCTTTGGAGGTGGCTTCTCTGGGGCTGACTTCGCCTTCTTGCAGATGGCGTTCGATGTTTTCGACGACCACGATGGCGTCATCGACCACCAGACCGGTCGCCAGCGTGATGCCGAACAGGGTGAGGGTATTGATGGAAAAGTTTAAGAGCTTGACGAAGGCGAAGGTACCAATCAGGGAGACGGGAATGGTGACGGAGGGAATGATCGTACTGCGCCAATCCTCGAGGAACAGGAAGATGACCAAGATCACCAGCAGAATGGCTTCGATCAACGTGCCCAGCACGTCTTTGATCGATTCGCTGACCACGTCGGTGGTGTCGAATGCGTTCTCCCATTTCATTCCGGGGGGGAACCGTTTGCCGAGCCGGTCGAGCGCCGCCAACGCTTTCCGGTCCACATCGAGCGAGTTGGCCGTGGAAAGCTGAGTGATGATAATTCCGACCGCCTCGTAACCGTTGTAGATTAGGTCGTTTCCGTAATCCTCCGCTCCCAGCTCCGCGCGCCCGACGTCTCGCAGCCGGACCAATGTGCCGTCCACATTGGTCTTGAGGATGATGTCCTCGAACTGGCTGGGTTCACTCAGCCGGCCAATGGCACGCACACTGATCTGGAATTGCTGTCCTGCCTTGACCGGCGGCTGCCCTACCTGCCCGGCGGCGACTTCCACGTTCTGTTCCTCGAGCGCATTGACCACATCGGTGGCGGTGAGACCGCGGCTGGCCATGCGTACAGGATCGAGCCAGAGCCGCATGGAATATTTGCGCTCCCCCCACACAAAGACGTCGGCGACTCCCGGCACCCGCTTCAGAGCGTCACGGACATAGACGTCGAGATAGTTGCTCATGAACAGCGGAGTGTAGCGCCCGTCGGGAGAGTAGACAGCCGCACCAAGAACGAAATTCTCCGAAGACTTTGCCACCGTGACGCCGGTCGTCTTGACGGCCGCCGGCAGGCGCCCGAGAGCGGTGTTCACGCGATTTTCAATGTCGACGGCAGCCAAGTCGGGATCGCGGTCCAGTTCGAAGGTTGCCAGAATAGAGCTCGAACCATCGTTGCGGCTGGTCGAGGTCAAATACCTCATTCCCTGAGCGCCATTGATCTGCTGTTCGAGGGGAATGGTGACCGCCGATTCCACGGTTTGCGCACTGGCCCCGATATAAGCGCTGCTCACGGAGACCTGGGGAGGAGCCAGGTTGGGAAATTGTGCGATGGGCAGAGTAGGAATCGCAACTGCGCCCGCCAGGATAATCAGCAGAGCGCAGACAGTCGCGAAAACCGGACGGTGTATGAAGAAATTAACAAACATCGAAGAAAATCGGTCTACGGGAAACCTTACTCTTAGCTTTGTGGCACCACGGGTGCACCATCGACCAAGTACTGAATTCCCGACACAATCACTTTGTCGCCTGGCTTAATCCCCTCGAGCACCACGTAGTCATTGCCCACCATATTGCCGACGCGGAGCGGCTTCTGATGGGCTACCAGCTTGCCGCCCTGATCCTCCGCCACAAAGGCGAAATACTGGCCGCTCAGGCGCGACACCGCCAGGATGGGAACCACCGGTCCTTGCCGCACTCCCCAGATTACGCGGGCGCGAACGAATTGCAGGTTCCGCAGCTTGTCTTCGTTGTTGGCGATTCGCGCCTTGAGCAGCACGGACTGCGTAGTATCGTCCACCTGAGGCGAAATGAAGCTGATACGGCTGTCGGCAATGACTTTGCCCTCGCCATCGACGATTTCGACCGCCATGTTTTTCTTGAGCTGGACAGAGCGCTCCACCGGAATGTACACGTAGGCTTCGAGGGTACCCGGCTGATCGATGGTGGTCAGTACCGTGCTGGTGGTGACTCGGTCGCCGACCCGCACGGGAATATCGCCGACCACGCCGGCGGTCAACGCCGTCACGCGATAATAATGGAGCTGTACCTGTTGTTCCTCGACCTGAGCACCCAGGGCCTGCAATTGGGCCCGGGCATTGTCGAGCGCGGTTCGCGCCTGGTCCAGGTCCTGCTTGGAATCAACTCCAGCCGCGGCCAGGGCACTGATCCGGTCGTATTGTTGCTGAGCCCATTTGAGGTTGGCTTCCTGTGCCGCCCGATTATTCTCTTGCGTGTTCACCGTAGCTAGCTGTTTGGTGGGATCGATCTGCATCAAGACCGTATCCGGTGCAACGCGGTCGCCGGAGTGAACCCGGATCTCGGTGATATGACCCTCCACCTGGGGCATGACAATGGCGGAATCTCGCGATTTGAGCGTCGCCACATATTCCGTAGTATCGCGGATGGGAACCAGTTGCACGGCCTCGATCTTGACGGGAATGCCAGGAGGGCCTTGTGCCTGGGCATCTTTCAACGAGCTCGCTCGATTGCAGGCAGTTGAAAACAAAGCCAGGAGTAAGGACGACAGTAAACCGGCGCCTAACCCCATGCGGTGCCGGCAGGGCGCACTCGCCTTTCTCGACACGGTCGTGGTCCTCTCCTCTATCGGAACCATGCGGTCGTTCGACTGGCTTGGGTACCCAAAACCAGGGAACGCTGTACCTAGATTAACGCAAGCACATTAGACTCGAAAATGAGGCGAATGTTATCGAGGAAAGGCAAGTTGGAGCGCAGGTCTGCTACATTGTTCGTGCCAGCCACGACCGCGGGGAACACGGCAGCGCTGCGGCTGGGGTTCGATCCGCTCGAACGGCAAAGGGACCCGGCAAGGGCCTTCCCGGTCTTGGTCCGGCTTGGACCTGCCGCAAGACCGCGGTGAACTGGAGTTGGGCAGGAGGAGGATGAAACCCGCTCGCAGCTTTGCCAGTGACAATAACGCCGGTATTCACCCTAGAATCCTCGAAGCGATCGCCGCCGCCAATTACGGCCACGTCGTGGGATACGGCGACGATCCCTATACCAAGGCAGCCATCGCCAAGTTCAAGCAGCATTTTGGTCCTGACATCGAGGTCTTTTTCGTCTTCAACGGCACGGCGGCGAACTGTCTTGGCTTGAAGGCACTCACGGAGAGCTACCACGGGGTGATTTGCGCCGAGGCTGCTCACATTTATACCGACGAATGCGGGGCTCCCGAGAAGTTCACGGGCTGCAAACTGATCCCGATTCCCACCTCCAACGGCAAGCTCACGGTGGAGTCTGTAAGCCAGGCGTATCACGGGATCGGCGACCAGCACCACGTTCAGCCGCGCGTGGTTTCGATCACCCAAGTGAGCGAGACGGGAACTGTCTATCAACCCAGAGAAGTCCGGGCCTTAGCCCGCTTCGCGCATGAGCACAACCTATTTCTCCACATGGATGGCGCGCGAATCGCCAACGCGGCGGTCAGCCTGGGCTTGACCTTGCGGGAAGCCACTCGGGATTTAGGAGTGGACGTGCTTTCCTTCGGCGGAACCAAGAATGGCGCCCTGGGAGCGGAGGCCGTGATCTTTTTCGATAAGCAGCTTAGCCGGGATTTTGTTTACCTCCGCAAGCAGGGGATGCAATTAGCTTCGAAGATGCGCTTTGTCGCAGTCCAGTTCGAAGCCTTGCTCTCGGGGGATCTCTGGCGAAAGAACGCGGAACACGCCAACCGCATGGCGGCTTTGCTGAAAAAGGAAGTGGGCAAGATCCCCAAAGTGAAGGTGGTCTATGCCGTGGAAGCCAACGGCGTGTTCGCGCAGATTCCACGGCAGGCGATTCGAAAGCTGCAACAGCGGTATTTCTTTTACGTGTGGGATGAAGCACAATCCATCGTGCGCTGGATGTGTTCGTTCGACACCACCGAGGAGGATGTAAAGCAGTTCGCAACCCTTCTAGGCCGAACCGTGGGAAGCCCGGGCGATTGAGACCAGCAGTTCCGGCCGAGAGCGGCGGGAGCGAGCCGAGATTCACTGCCGTGTCGGACGGCTCTCGATCGCACTTCCATGGTGTGTTAGGCTGAGAACCCACCATGACCGCCTTTGCGCGCACCCAGGCCTTAGCCGTCGCGGGAATTCTTCTGGGGGCTTCCGCCATTGCGGTCGCGCAATCCGCGACACCGGGCGCGGTGAAGACCGGCTATGCTCCCATCGACCAATTGAACCTCTATTACGAAATCCACGGCGCTGGTGCACCCCTGGTCTCCACGGCGGACTAGGATCGACGGAAAGGATGTCTCACGTCACCTCCGCTCTTTCGACCACGCATCAGGTCATTGCCGTCGATCTCCAGGCGCACGGCCGCACCGCCGACATCGACCGGCCCTTGAGCTACGAAGCCATGGCCGACGACATCGCGGGGTTGATGAATTTCCTCAAGATCACCCAGTCGGACGTAATGGGTTATTCCCTGGGAGGCGGCGTTGCTCTACAACTCGCCATCCGGCACCCGGCCATGGTGAGAAAGCTGGTTGTCGTGTCTACGGTTTTCGCGCGCAGCGGATGGTACCCGGAGATCCTCGTTTCCATGGATCATCTGGGTCCGGTGGCCGCCCAAGCCATGAAACCGAGCCTTGTTTACCAGACTTATGCCCGCATCGCTCCCAAGTCTTCCGACTGGCCCGTACTCGTCACCAAACTCGGAGATTTGTTGAAAAAGGATTATGAGTGGTCGAAGGATGTAGCTGCGATGACGGCTCCAACCATGCTGGTCTTCGGCGATGCCGACGCCGCCCGCCCCGCGCACATGGTGGAATTCTTCAGCTTGCTCGGCGGTGGCCAGAAAGACGCTGGCTGGGATCGATGGGGAATCTCCAAGGCTCGGCGGGCGATCTTGCCTGGCGTCACCCATTACGACATTGTCGATTCTTCCGCGCTTGGGACCGCCGTTCTACCGTTTCTCGAGGAATCGAATCCGCCGAAGCCTAGCCGGTAGTTGGCTATGCATCGTGTCTCTGAACATGGCTTTCCGTTCTAGCAAGCGGGTCTCTCTGCTCCTCCATTACCTCCGTAATTTGCCGTAGGCACTTTGAACTGTTGCAATAAACATAGACTTTCCCTAGTAGGCCACATGAGCGTTTCCACTCTGATTTCCATCGCAGCGCTGGCGATTGCGTGGGTCGTTATCAAGATTGCCCCAAAACTCTTCGCCCGGCAGGTGGGCCGCGTCGTCTTCGGGGCAATCGGGCAGGACGCTCTGTCGAAGGTGCCGGAGCAAATCCAGTTGTCGCCTGTAGATGGCGTGCGATGGAAAGACGCAGCCGCCATCGAGCAGCAGGCATCCCCGCTGGTGCGGGCTGGCTTCAACGATCTGGGGACATACAGCGTGGACAAGATGCCGGGCGTGCTTGTGCGCATTCTCTTCCAGCCACAGACCTACGTTGCCGCTCACATTTCCGAGCACCCTAAAGCCGGCAACTGGATCGAATTTGCCACGCGCTACACCGACGGTGGGAGTGACGTCCTGACTTCTCTGCCGGACCAGGGGATTGCTCCACCACCCTTTGTGCGAACCGCCCGCGCCGACAAGGGCACGCCAACCGACAGCCTCTACCAACAACACCTGCGGCAAAGAAGATCAAGCGGGATCAAGCTGGTGAGCCAGAATGATGCGCGGCACGAATTCGAGGACGCCTACATGCGCTACATGATCTGGAAGAACAACCAGGGGCTGAAGCCGGAAGAGGTCGCAAAGGTAGCGCAGAAGTGGGCCAGAACGAAGCAACACTCCGCCGGCCGATCCTGATCCGAAGCACGTGGAAGCCTTTCCTCCCCGCAACTTGCGGGACAGCACCACATCACAACTGACCAGTGCGCTTGTGAGCGCTTATGCCCCGATTGCGTCAAGGGAGATGATGGAGGAGTGAGATAATTCGTAGTGTTTGACACTGCTCAGCGGGTGTTGCATGAAAATGGTCCGCTCTCTCTGCTGCTGGTTCCTGCTATGTACAGCTGTGTTCGCCCAAGCCCCTGCCGGCGCCGACCGAAGTTCCTCTCTGATTGGAACGTGGCGAGTCCTAGAGTTTGCCGATCTGGATAAGGATGGGAAATGGACGTATTGGTTTGGGGAACATCCCCGGGGATACTTCGTCTATGATGCGACCGGACACGTCCACATTCAGATCATGAGAGTTCCGCCGCTGGCACCTTTTCCAGAAGCAAGTTCCAATGGGGGCAAGCTACCCACATCCGAGCATGCCCTCGCGGCCTATTCCGCTTATTTTGCTTACTTCGGCTCCTACACGGTGGACACCAACAAGCAGATTGTGACCCACCATGTCGAGGGCAGCTTATCGCCGGATTACACGGACACGGATCAGCCACGTCCCTTCAAATTGGAGGGTGACCGGTTAGAGATTGGTGATGGCAAGACTTGGCGGCGTGTGCTCGAGCGTGTGCGCTGATCCTGCAAGTCAAGCGAATTGTCTAACCATCGAATGGCGACATTGGCCGGAGATCAAGTTGCCGATAAATCGCAGCAACCCTCAAAACCCCATCGGATCGTCCTTTGGCGCGACAGATAAGGGCCGCGAGGCAGGACCGTAATCCTGCGTGCCCGAGAGGCGGGTCACATCTCATCTAATAAATCTTCGAGCGTCGGCTTGTGCTTTTGTTTCTTCTTCGTTTTGCGGTTGGGGATCACCCGCGAAGCTGGTGGCGTGCCGATTCGTTCGCGAGCCATGGCTTTGACCGCTTCCACCGCGCGAAACCGCTTCGGCTTTTTCTTCGGCATGGGTCCATCTTGCCACAATCTGCCTGGACCTGAGGAGTACGCTTGAGCTGCGCCGAGAACCTCTCATGAAGAAGAAACGCAATCGGTCGGCGATGATAATGGCAGGAGTTCTTCTTCTCCCTAGCGGAACTTTGTGGGCGGATGCCGTTTGCAACAAAAAGCCCCCACCCAAGCCGGTTCGATGCGTGTGCGGAAGGCTTATTGATCAGAGTGGCGCACCGGTTTCCGACGCAACCGTGAAGGTCATTCAAGACGGCAAAGATCTCGAAACCGTGAGGACGGCCGGTGATGGCAAGTTCATCTTGGCTGGACTGAAGTCCGGGAGCTACGAGCTTGATGCGGAAGCCGAGGGGCTGATGATATTCCAGTCTCCGATCGTCGTGACCAGTTATTCCAAGAAATGCAAGCGTGGACTGGTTATCGTGCTCGCAACCAGCTACCCTTCTGTTTGCGGTAGCTAGGTGATGAAGCCGTAGACGGCCGGCTAACCGCGGTGTTTGCCAGATGCATTTTCTTGCCGGGTTCTAGTACAAGCTAATGCAAGAGCCGCACTCTAACCGACAGATTCCCAAGCATGCAGCGTTTTCGCCATGGTCTGAAGACCGGGTAGTGGGTTTGACGAACTTACTCCGATCTTCCCAAGAGGAAAAGTAGCGGGAGTCGATGAACGAAGAAGCTTCGGTGCGCTCGGCGTGCAATAATCAGGAGAGGCTCTGATCCACCCGGAGGAGTGACGCACAGTCGGTATGGACGAAAAAGACTTTTTCGATGAGCGACAGGAGAAAAAGACGGCTCAGTTGAATTGTCCCCATTGCCAGCAGTCGGGGGAATACGAGATCACGTGGCTGGTGCGCACGAAGAAAAGACAGCTGACCGGCCGCGCCGATGAACGGGATCGTGCACGCTTCTCGAAGGCCCGCTCGTACATGCTGCGCAAAGACGATATGATGGCGTGCAAGAACCTGCGTTGCCGCAAACGGTTCGAGATCTCGGGCGTGCAATCGGTGGTGTTTACTGAGTAACTGATCCGCTTCCCTTGGGGCTCGCGCAGATCCGGTACAATCCTCGAAAATCCAGGGTTCGAACGTTCGAACCAGCTCCGAGGAAATGTCGAGTGCGAATGGCTCGCTGCTCATTTATACTTACGCGTTTGTCCACCTGTTCCGTGGTTCCGTGAAACCCCCAGGAACGAGGAGCCTTCTTTGAAGATTTTGGTCTGCATGAAGCAAGTGCCGCAGAAGGATGCACCCTTAAAGCTGAATGAGAGCGGCACCTGGATTCGGGAGGACGTGTCGTACGAGGTCAACGAGCCGGATGCCTATGCGCTCGAGGAAGCCCTGCGCCAAAAAGAGAAACATGGGGGCACAGTGGTCGTGATTACCTCCGGTCCGGCCCGCGCCCAGCAAGTCCTGCGAGAGGCCTTGGCCAAGGGCGCCGATCGAGCCATTCACTTGGAAGACCCCGCCTTCGTTGGGCTCGATGCCTTCAATACGGCGCGGGCCATCGCCGCCGCCATTCAAGGCGAACCCTTCGATCTGATCTTTACCGGTCTTCAGTCCGATGACTACGGTTATGCACAAACGGGCGTGATCCTTGCCGAGCTCTTAGGTTGGCCGCATGCAACCATCATCATGCAGATCGAGAAGAACGACGCCGGAATTCGGGTGAAACGTGAACTCGAGGCCGGCTATTTCCAGTTCGTGGACATGCCGTTACCGGCTGTTCTTACCATTCAATCGGGGATCAACAAGCTGCGCTATGCAACCCTGATGGGGATCAAGCAAGCCAAGACTAAACCGTTGCAGAAAGTCACCATGGCGGACGTGCAGTCGGCGGTGACGGGAAACCTGCAAGAGATAAAGCACCTGTACGTGCCGCAAAAGACAAAGAAAACAGAGGTTCTTGAAGGTTCGGCGGCCGAGATTGCCAAGAAATTGGTGGACAAGTTGCGCAACGAAGTGCGGGTTCTGTAGGCGTCTGCGCCTCGCCTGCTCGGCGTCCGATGTCGGTTCCGGCAAACGAGGTTGACCCGCGAAGCGCCGTCCGATCGCCAGGGTCGTCGATTGCGACCAAGAACTTGTAAGTGAGCACATTGCCTATGCCGGATAACATTGTGGTCGTGGTTGAGCAACGGGAGGGAAAACTCAATCGTGTTTCCTGGGAGACGCTGACCGCGGGCCAGGCGCTGGCGGCGAGTGGTTGGACGCTCGATGCCGTAGTCGTCGGCAAGAGTGTGGCCAATTTGGCCCAGGAGGTTGCTGGCAAGAAGCTCAGGAAGGTCTACGCCATAGAATCTCCGAGCTTCGAACCCTATACGCCGGACGCGTTTGCCTTCGGCCTTAAGCAATTTCTCGAGTCCCAGACACCGACATTGGTGCTGATGCCTCATACTTATCAGGTGCGCGACTTCGTGCCCAAGCTGGCAACCGCCATGGGCCGCACCGTGATCAGCGACTGCATTGGCTATAAGAAGGAAGGCGACAAGCTGCTCTTCACCCGGCAAATGTTTCAGGGCAAGCTGGCAGCCGACGTCAGCTTTAGTGGCCCGCCGCCCTGGTTTGTCACGTTTCAGAACGGGGCGTTCCGCGGTGACCAGGTCGAGGCCGGCGCCAGTCGAGCCCCGGTAGAAACCGTCAAGGTAGAAATTGGCGATGGCGTGATCCGGGAAAAGCCGCAGCCGGTGTTCAAGGAGGCCAAACAAGCCGTCGATCTGACCCAGGCGGAAATCATTGTTTCCATTGGCCGGGGAATCAAAGAACAACAGAATATCCAGCTCGCCCAACGGCTTGCCGAGGCGCTCGGCGGCGAAATCGCCGCTTCCCGTCCGATCTGCGATGCCGGCTGGCTGCCTATGGATCGGCAAATTGGCTCGTCCGGGCAAACCGTGGCACCCAAGCTCTACCTGGCGCTCGGCATCAGTGGCGCTATCCAGCATATCGTTGGGATGAAAGGTTCACGCACCATCATCGCCGTGAACAAAGATTCGGAAGCGCCCATTCTTGAGATTGCGGATTACGCCGTAATCGGTAACTTATTCGACATCGTGCCGCCGCTGATCGAGGAAGTAAAGAAAGCAAAAGCTGGCAGTTAGAGTCTTTATCTTGCAACCGATCCGGAATTTGTCGCTGCCGCTCTTGGCTTTTCGCGAAGTTGGGCCCGGCCCTGCCGTTCATTTGGGCGCCCCGTCCCTGATGGAACCATGAGTCTTGTCTTCCGCAAGCCGCTTGCGAACATCGAACGTCCCCAGATGCCGGCCGATCTCGTCATCGTCGGCGGAGGGCCCGCGGGCATGGCGTGTGCCCTGCGTCTTTCCCAACTCATCGACCAACACAACGCCGAGCACCCCGATTCGCAACTGAGCAAAGAGAATATTTACCTGCTCGAAAAGGCCCGGGAGGTCGGGCAGCACTGTCTCTCGGGAGCCCTGCTCGACCCGCGCTCCATGCGCGAGCTGCTTCCGGGCTTCGAGAAAGAAGCTCCGCTCGAGGCGCCGGTCAGCCGCGAAGCGGTGTACTTTCTCACCCAGAAACACAGGTTTAAGTTGCCCATTACGCCGCCACCGTTGCGCGATCACGGCAATTACGTGATTTCTCTGAACCGCTTCGTGAAGTGGCTCGGCGGCAAGGTGGAAGAGGCGGGGATCACGATCTTCAGCGGATTCGCCGGGTCGGAATTGTTGTTCGAGGGCAGTCGCGTGGTCGGTGTCCGAACCGATGACAAAGGGGTGGATAAGCACAACCAGAAGAAATCGAATTTTGAGCCGGGCTACGATCTACGGGCCAAGGGTGTCATTTTGGCGGAAGGCCCACGTGGCTCGCTCACCAAGCAGCTCATTGCGAAATTCGACATGATGCGAGACCGTAACCCGCAAGTCTATGGCCAGGGAATCAAGGAATTGTGGGAGGTGCCGTCGGGAAGGATCGCGCCCGGAGAAGTCCTCTACACCATGGGCTGGCCCCTCACCAGCAAAGAATACGGGGGAGCCTGGATTTACGGGGGAAAAGATAACGTCGTTTCTCTGGGCTTTGTCACGGCGCTCGAGTATTCCGATCCCCGCCTCGACCCACAGCATGTCTTGCAGGACTTCAAGCAACATCCCTTCATCGCCGGACTGCTCCAGGGTGGAAAGATGATTCGCTATGGCGCGAAGTCGTTTCCCTACAGTGGCTGGTGGGCGATCCCGACTCTCGCGGGGGACGGCTGGATGATGGTAGGGGATTCAGCCGGATTCTTGAATTCCGCACGCTTAAAGGGCATCCATCTCGCGATCAAGAGCGGGATGTTGGCCGCCGAAACGGCGCTAGAGGGGTTGAAGAAAGACGACTTCTCTGCCCGAAGCCTCGGACAGTATCAGAACAAGGTGGAGGCGAGCTGGATCAAAGAAGAGCTGTGGAAGGTGCGCAACTTTCATCAGGGATTTGCCCACGGACTTTGGGGTGGCCTGTTTCACGCCGGACTCCAGCAATTCACCGGGGGGCGCGGGCTGCGCAGCCGCTACCCGGCGACTGCCGGCTACATGCACATGAAGAGGCTTGAAGAGTTGCCGAGCGACGGGGGCGGCGAAGCCCACTTGCTCGGCCCGGCCAAAGGGGATGGCCAACTAACGTTCGACAAGCTGACGGACCTCTATCACTCGGGGACAAAACACGAAGAAGACCAGCCCGCACATTTGGTCATCCACGATACCAATATCTGTAACACTCGGTGTTTCAAGGAGTTCGGCAGCCCCTGCCAGAATTTCTGCCCGGCGAACGTTTACGAAATGATTGACGACCCCGCGCAGGCTCATGGCAAGCGCATCAGCTTGAATCCCTCGAATTGCGTGCACTGTAAAACCTGCGATATCGCCGACCCGTACCAGATCATCACCTGGGTGCCTCCCGAGGGTGGCGGCGGACCGAACTACGATGGGATGTGATCGTTTACCCGAGGCGGGCAGGGCCGATTTCACTTAGGCTTGCCAGGGTCAACCGAGCCCCGTCCGGCATATAATTGACGGGAGTTTCCGACCGACCGCGGTCTTCGGGCATACCTGGCCGTGGCGGCGAGGGATGGTTTGTCGGGCGCGCACGCCTGCGGTTTGGCTGAGCCGCTGGTAAGCAAGGCTGCCAAGACGACCCCCCGAGGGTGCAGGTGGAAACGCCGGCGCCTCCCGGCTTTGCGAGAAGCCATTGGAAAGGAAACGGGTCCCCGGCGCCAGGCCTGCCTGCAGGTTTCCTTTCCAGTTTGACTCGATCGGATGCTGGGTCTAGGAGAACAAGCCCCGGCACCAAGCAGCCGTTCGGAACCTCCCCGTATCCCGCTGGGAAGCGGCGATGCGGGTCCGGCGAACTGCCGGCTGGGAAAGAACTGGTGAGTGTCCTGACTGACAAATTCGGCCGAGCGATCACCGATCTGCGGATTTCCGTGACCGATCGTTGCAACTACAAGTGTGTCTACTGCCGCACCGGAAACGAGGGCACGCTCTACGGGGATCTTCCCTTTCCCGATTACCTGCGCATGGCCCGCATCTGCGCCGGCCTCGGAATCAAGAAGATACGCATCACCGGTGGTGAGCCGCTGTTGCGCAACGGACTCGTCGAGTTCGTCGATCGGTTGTCCGCGCTGCGCGATACGGAAGGCGAGCCGCTCGAGCTCGCGCTCACGACCAACGGTCACCTGTTGGCCGAGTTGGCGCACGCGCTCAAGGACGCAGGCCTGCACCGAGTAACCGTCAGCATGGATGCGGTTGATCCTGACCGATTCGCGCGCATTACGCGTGTGCCCAACGGATACCACCAAGTGCTGGCCGGAATCCGTGCCTCCCGGCAAGCGGGCTTGTGGCCGGTGAAGGTGAACTGCGTGCTGATGCGTGGCTTCAACGAGGACCAGATCATCCCGTTTGGTATGTTCGCGCGGGAGGAAGGTGTCGTCGTCAGGTTCATCGAGTTCATGCCGCTCGAGGAGGACCGCGTCTGGTCCCCCGAAACCGTGGTCACCCTGGATGAGATCGTCGAACGCATGCGGGAGTATCGGCCGTTAGTAGAGATTCCGCACGCCCGCAGTGAAACAGCGCGGCGGTATCGGTTTGACGATGGGATTGGGGAGATCGGAATCATCGCGCCCGTTTCCCACCCATTCTGCGGGCACTGCAGCCGCATCCGGATCACCTCGGACGGGAAGATTCGTACTTGCCTATTTTCTGTCTGGGACCATGACTTGCATGAACTGATGCACCGTGGGGCATCCGATGCGGAATTAGCCGAGTTCATCCGTGGTGTGGTGCTGCGGAAAGAACAACGGCATCACATCGGAGAACCGGATTTTGTACCCGCATCGAGGACTATGGTGCATATTGGGGGATGAGAGATTTTCAGAGCATGAGGTGGAAGCGAACATCCTGGCTTTTGCTGACCCCCGTCCTCCTGACAAATTTGTCGTTGGCGCAGCTCGCCACCTCTACAACCCGTTCTTATCTTGGCTTCGACCGTAACGACTATCCTGGCGACGACAACCTGAAGGTTTTGCGCCAAACCTTCTCCTTCGCCGGTTACTGGCTCAACAATCCTCCGGGAGAGGGCGGCAATTCGTGGATCGGAAAGCGAAAAGCTGTCGAGGCGGCAGGATTTGGGTTTCTCGTGCTGTTCAATGGCCGGCTCTATGCCAATTTGAAGAACGTGCCCAGAGCCACGGCGTTGGGTAAGTCCGATGCCCAGGCTGCGGTGGCTGCCACGCGCCGGGAGGGATTCCCTCAAAAAATCGTTATCTTTCTCGACCAGGAGCAAGGCGGACGCATGCTGCCGGAGCAAAAGGCCTATCTCTTTGCCTGGGTGGACGAAGTCAACGCCGCCGGGTTTCAGGCTGGCATTTATTGTTCCGGCATCGCCGCCCAGGAATCGCCGGGAGTAAGCGTGGTCACAGCCGATGATATTCGTGAGCATGCCAACGGCCGGAGTATCGTCTATTTTGTGAGCGATGATGCCTGCCCGCCATCGTCAGGATGTGCCTTTCCGAGCCAACCACCGAGTCCGGCCGAAAGCGGAATTCTGTTTGCCGACGTTTGGCAATTTGCCCAATCTCCGAAACGGCGGGACGTAGCGGCGGCCTGTCCTGCGAACTACAACCCGGACGGGAGCTGCTATCCACCCGGGATCTCGACTCGACAAGCACTCCATGTGGATGTCGAAACCGCCAGCACGTCCGATCCCTCGCGAGCAAGGACTCGCTAAACAACGAGATCCAAAAACTGGTTTCGCGGCGATCGACCAATCGTGAGCTTCTCGCACCAACAGTTTTTTTGTCCGACCCCTGCGATGCGGTTCTAAGAATGCATTAGAATAAACTCATACCTACCATGGCCGAGCGCACTTTTACCCTAGAAGAAGCACAAGCATTGTTGCCCGTACTGGAATCTCTCCTTCGCACCGCCATTGATAGCAAGAAATTGGTCGAGTCTGCGGAGGAAGAATTTCAGGAACTGGCGCACCGCATTTTCCTGCGTGGTGGAGTTCTGGTGAACATCGTTTCCATGGCGCGGCGGAAAGCTGAGCGCGAGAAGGCTGCGCAGCGAGCCAAAGATGCCATCGCCGAAATCGATGCGACTGGGGTGCAAGTCAAGGACCTCGACATCGGTTTGCTGGACTTCCCTTGCCAAGTTGAGGGGCAAACCGTACTCTTGTGCTGGAAACTGGGAGAGAAACGAATAACCCACTGGCACGGGGTCAGCGAGGGCTTCGCCGGACGCAAGCCGATTGACGAGCGGATCTTGAAGGCGAAACGGGCAAACTAAAGAACTCCTTTTACCTTTCGGTTTCTAGTCCTTTTCCTATGAAGTGGCGCTCACTGGACGAATCGACTACAGGTGTCGACACTCGTACTTTGTCTGAGCAGTTCGCCGAACGCAGAGCCCTGATCGCCCAGTACGTTCCGCCGGAAGTTCAAGCGGTTCATGCCCGTGTGATTCAAGCATTGCAGGAACAACGAATCGTCGAACGCGCCCTGGCAAGGGGAGCCCCTGCGCCTGCATTCGAGCTTCAGGATCAAGACGGAAAGCGGCTTTCCTCGCAGGAGTTACTCCAGACTGGTGTTCTCGTCGTCTGTTTTTTTCGTGGACGCTGGTGTCCCTTCTGCGTGGGTCAGCTCGAGGCCATGAACCGGATTCTGCCCCAGATTGCGGCCGCGGGATCCGCCCTGGTGGCAATCTCCCCCCAAACCGTGCGGCAGTCATTCTTCATGGCAGACCAGCACAAGCTAAGATTCCCGCTGCTCAGCGACGCGAAAAACCAGGTCGCCCGACGGTTTGGCCTGGTGTACCAGGTCCCCGAGTACCAGCGGTCTGTCTATCAGCGAGCTTTTGTCAATTTGCCTCTGGCCAACGGAGATGACAGCTGGGAGCTGCCGATCCCAGCTACCTATATTGTCGGCCGCAATGGCATCGTGCAGTTTGCTTCCCCAAATCCTGACTACCGTCGAAGGCCGGAACCAGCCGAACTCCTCGATCGCCTCTTGCGGCCTGATCCCTGACGACAATCAACCTGTCATCAGCGGGGAGAGTTCGGTTCGATCCTGGGAGGCCCCAGCTAAGACGGCTCGGCGCTCCGGACGAGGAGACCAGTTGCGCTCGAGATCGGAAACTACTACTTCGCCGCTGCCGCGGTTTCCGCCGGGACGTGTTCGCGTTCCACGTCCCGCAGCCGAGCGGCTTTGCCGCGAAGCGAGCGCAGATAGTAGAGCTTCGCACGGCGCACTTTGGAAGACCGGATCAATTCGATCCGATCAATCACCCGTGAATTTTCGGGGAAGATGCGCTCGACTCCGTGACCGAAGCTCATCTTGCGGACGGTAAAGCTGGCCTGTGGTCCGCGGGTGCGGGCGATCACAATGCCTTCAAATGCCTGCAAACGCTCCTTATCCCCTTCCTTGATCTTGACGTGCACGCGCACGGTGTCCCCCGGACCAAAGTTGGGCAAATCAGTGCGTTTGGTCTTGGCTAGAAGTTTTTCAATGATGAGATTCGACATGATCCTATTCCCTTTTCCCTTCTAGGTAGTCTGGTCGGCAATCTGGGACAGCAATTCTCTGTCCTCCTCGCTTAAGGCGGCCTGCTGCAAGAGATCGGGCCGGTTCCGCATAGTCTTTTCGAGTGCCGAGCGGCGACGCCAACGCCGGATTTCGTCGTGATTGCCGGACGCCAGCACTTCGGGAACCGCCATCCCTCGAAAATTCGCGGGACGCGTATAGTGCGGATAATCCAGCAATCCACCCGATCCACAGGTCGCAGTCGGGCCGCTGCTCTTAAGCCACGGCTCCTCGGCAGTAGCAGTAAAGGACTCCTGCCGGGTAGAGGCCTCATTCCCCACCGCGCCCGGGATCAAGCGCGTGACGCACTCGACCACCACCGCCGCTGCAATTTCGCCGCCGCTCAGCACGTAATCCCCGATCGACAGCTCGCAGTCTGCCAGAGACTGGCTCACACGCTCATCCACGCCCTCGTACCGGCCGCAGATTAAGACCAGTCGCTCCAGCCCGGCCAGCTTCTGACTCTGGCGCTGGTCGAACCGTTTGCCCTGCGCCGACAGCAAAATCACGCTCTGCCGAGCTCGACCCGCCTGACGCTCTCCGCGAGAGGCAACCTCGAGCGCTTCCACGCATTCAAAGATCGGTTCCGGCTTGAGGACCATGCCCTCGCCGCCGCCGAAAGGGCGATCATCCACCGTACGGTGGCGATCCGCGGCAAAGGCCCGCAGATCGTGCAATTGAATCCTTGCCAGCTCGGCATCCCGGGCCCGGCGAATGATTCCGTAATCTAGAGGGCCGGCAAAAAAGTCGGGAAAGATCGTAACAATGTCGATCTTCATCGGTACAGAGCTCAGTTGCCGGCCGGGTCAGTTGTCCACCGCAAGCTACCTGTCACTGACCTCTTCTCCTTTGTTGCTGTTTCTCCTCTTGCGTGAGCGGGGCGTCGAGCTCCAGCATTCCTTGGGGCAGCAGCATATGAATGCGCTTACCCTCGATATCCAGGTTTTCAAGGTGGGCTTGCGCGTAGGGAATCTCACGTTCTCGGTTGCCTTCCCTAACAATCAGCAGCGGAGCCTCACCCGCGCCGAAGCGAACATCTTCCACCCGGCCAATCTCGCGCAGGCCGTCGAAAACCGTACAACCAACCAAATCGCTGATGTAGGTCCAGCCGGGCTCGAGCTGCGCACGTTCCCCGCGCGGAATCTGCAATTCGCAGCCCGCCAGAGCTTCCGCGTCAGAAATCGAATCGACGCCGGCAAAGCTCAGTACTAGGAATCCTTTGTGCGGCCAAGCTTCCTTGATCTCGAGCTTGCGCCGGCGGTCGTTGTCGTCGAGGGCCCAGAGGCTCAGGCCCGGGCGGAATCGACCTGGCACGTCGCTGTGCACCTCGACCGCGACCTCACCATGC
>Ga0187778_10001298_pt1 | contig 17513 bp, 17 predicted proteins | sample 1015_Q2_SP5_20_M_FD_132418 | JGI IMG/M metagenome (GOLD analysis project Ga0187778, IMG submission 132418) | Tropical peat soil microbial communities from peatlands in Department of Meta, Colombia - 1015_Q2_SP5_20_MG | ecosystem: Environmental > Terrestrial > Soil > Wetlands > Peat | place...
CGGTTCCATCGCAGCTTGAAAGAAGAGGAAGTCTGGACAGCGGAGTATCGCAGCCTGGAAGAAGCACGCACCTCGATCGCTCGCTGGATCCAGGAGTACAATCACGACCGGCCTTACCGCGGAGTCCAAAACCGTACTCCCCACGAGGCTTTCATGACATTCGCAGTTGACCTAAATTCCGAGGCCCTGAACGTCTAATTTAGCGGGGTGCCCTACAGATTTCCGTACCCCGTATGCCTTGGGCACGAAGAAAGAACAGAAGAAACATTTGATTTACGACAGCGGGCACAATGTGCCGAGGAATGAGTTGATCAAAGAGGCGTTTAATTGGGGGCAGCGCAGTAAAAAGGCAATAATTGGAAAATCGAAAATAGAAGTCCCTCGTTCAAGAAGTGGATAGTCTTCTTGCTGGACACGTATGGCGCGCATTCCCACTTGGCGCAATGAATTTTGGCTCTCCGCGGCTATCGCAACACAACACCTCTTTAAGGGCATATCGCCTTAGGGCATATGGGCATATCGCCTTGTTGACTCACCCGCCGGGAGTCGCCTAAGATTCGCCAATAAGGACGGAGCGCATTGGGATTTTAGCAAACAACGGGGAATGTGACTCCAGCCAGCCGAGGTACAAATTTTGGACCAGCGGGTGGTGCTGCTTGAGGGGAAATGTGTGCCAAAGAAGGACCAGTGATCGCGTCGAGAAGCTCTTCTGCACTCCATACCAGAATGATGGTTGCGTTCGGCCAACTTAGGCCATCGCCGCGTCGGAAGCCGCTCGCGGCAGAATTTGTGGGTCTGCCGCAATAGGGTCGCAAGCAGGGAGCTTTGCTGATGAAACGCTGGATTGAGCGCGGCCTGAATGTACGCTCCGGAGATTTGGGGCGTGGCACACTCCTGAGCTCCTGCCTGTTCTTAGTCATCAGCAGCTACAAAATCGGCGGAGTGGCCTCAAGCGCCCTCTTCTTGTCGCGGTTCCACGCGAGTCAGCTTGCCTACGCCGATATTTCGAGTTCGATTCTGGTGGCCGTCGTAATAGCGGGCTACATGAGTATTTCGAGGCGGATGATTCTCCGTGATCTGCTCGTAGGCACCATGGTAGTTTTCGCCACCACGTGCGCATTGTTCTGGGGGCTAACCCATTACTACTTCCGCATGATCTGGGTTTCCCCGGTGTTATACATCTGGGTAAAAGCTTTCGGAGTGCTCGGGGCGACACAGATCTGGACGCTGGCGAATTACATTCTGACCACGCGCGAGGCCAAACGGGTCTTTGGCATGGTGGGTGGGGGTGCGGTTGCGGGAGGGATTTTTGCAGGTTTTGTCTCCAAGACCATGGCCAAGAGGTTCGGTACAGAAAGTCTGCTGTTGGCCATGGCGGTACTGGTTTTCATCTGCGCCGGGCTGGTGATCCTGGTCTGGCGCAGTAGCCGAGTGCAAGTCGATGATTCGCAGGAAACGGCAGCGGGATCTGACAAAACGGCCCCACGGAACCTTCTCGAAAGTTTGCGGTTGCTATTTTCCTCACCGTATTTGCGGTCCATCGCGGTTGTAATTTGCATTTCGTCGTTGATTACCACACTGACGAAGTGGCAATTCCTAGCTATTGCTCAGCAGTTCTTGGTGAAGAAAGACGTAATGGCGATTTTTTTTGGTGACTTCTATTTTTACGCAGGCATCCTCGGGCTGCTGTTTCAGTTGCTTTTGACCGCAAGAGTTTTGCGCAGATTCCAAATTGGCACGGCGTTGTTTGTGCTTCCGGTCATTGTTCTCCTAGGTTCGGCCGGACTGCTTGCTCTTGGCACGTTGGGCGCCGCCGTGGCGCTGATGGGCTCCGACCAGATTCTCCGGTATTCCCTTGACAAGTCCACAACTGAATTGCTCTACCTCCCCATTGCAACCCGTATAAAGTTACAAGTGAAATGGCTCATTGATACCGTCATCTGGCGCCTGGGCGATGGGCTGTCCGGGCTTATCGTTCTAATCTTTGCTACCTGGCTGCACTTACCGGCGCGTCAAATGAGCTGGATCGTGCTGCTGCTGGTTAGCGGCTGGCTAGTGGCGGTGTCTGTCGCACGACGACAATATGTTTCTACCCTAAAGGAGAGCATTCGCCAGCATCGCGTCGATGTCGAGCAAGCCACCACACTCGTGCTGGACCGTTCGACTACGGACCTACTGGCGACCAACCTTTCCGAATCCGATCCAAAGGACATCCTTTATGCCCTGGCCTTGTTTGAGGTGGAGCAACAGAGAGCTACTCATCCGGTGGTACGTGCTTTGCTGAACCATTCCGCGCCAGAAGTGCGGCACAAGGCGCTGACTATTCTCTCAGCCGCAAGCGACACTGCAGCCCTTCCAGAAGTGCAACGATTACTGCGAGACCCGGAGCTCAGTGTACGCACCGAAGCTTTGCTTTTTCTGAGTCGTCATGTGCATTTCGATCCGCTGACGACCATCGAGGAGGTTGGCGATTTCCCAGACTTTTCGGTCCGGTCGGCGGTTGTCGCCTTTCTCGCGCACCCCGGGGAAACTCAGAACCTGGAAGCCTCGGCGAGGATTCTGGATTCGATGGTCAACAAAGAAGGAGCAGAGGGCGTGTGTAGCCGTGTGGAAGCGGCCCGGTTGCTCGGGGAGTTGCCGGACCGTTTCGATCCGTTGCTCTCCAGGCTGCTTCTTGATCCCGACACTCAGGTAGTATGCGAGGCAATTCATTCGATCGGAATGCTACGCAAGCGTCGGCTTGTCCCTGAGTTATTAGATCGACTCGGAGGAGTAGCCGGCCCCGCAGCTGCGCAAGCACTTGGCAGATTCGGCGACTCCATCGTAGGAGCCTTACGCGACCATCTCGGCGACCCCTCCGTACCTATCGAAATACGCAGAGCAATCCCAAGTGTGCTGGTTACTCTCGGAACGCCGGCTGCTGCAAGCGTTCTACAGGAGAACCTTCTGGAGGGTGATACCACACTGCGCTTTCGCACGATCGCCGCTCTCAACAAACTTCACCGCCTGCATCCCGCGATCGAACTGGACCTTCAGATGTTGGAGACGGTTTTGGCCGCCGAGATTCTCGGTCACTATCGGTCATACCAGATTTTGGCCACGATCGGCACTATGCCAGAGAGCAACGATCCCATGATTCGGGCGCTGAAGGAGTCCCTACAAAATGAACTGGAGCGAATCTTTCGTCTTTTAAGCCTCCTGCATCCCCACCTTGACTTAGAAAGTACCTATATTGGTTTACAGTCCTCGAGCGCCACTGTACATGACAATGCCTTGGAACTTCTCGATAACGTCCTCAAGTCGCAAGTGCGGGACATGCTCGCGCCGCTGCTGGATAGCAAGGTCACCGTGGCGGAACGGGCACAGATGGCAGAACGGCTGGTGCGCTCTAAGATCGAAAACAAGGAACAAGCCGTGGCAGCGCTGGTAGGGAGTGAGGACCCGTGGTTGAAGTCATGTGGGGCATATGCAATCGGAATCCTGGGGATAAAATCCCTGGAGGGGGAATTAAATCGGTGTCTGAATGATTCGGACCCGCTTCTACGGGAAACTGCACGGGCTGCGAAATTGCACCTGCAAGAAATTACGGCGAAGGCGTAAACGCAGACGTGTGCATGGAAAGGTTCTTGGCATGGACTCCAGTTAGACTTGCTCTGCGGCTGGCGTGAGAGAAAAGTCTATCGGGACAGTCGATCCGGCTCTGATGCAACACCCCTTGGTAGTCAACATGGTCGTGCACGATTACAATTCAGCCATCCGTGAACCCACTTTTGGCAGGCTTTCTTGCTTGGTCCAGTGCGTAGAGTTACCGAAGTCGATCTGTTTTCTGATCACTGCTGGCTTGTCGGTCTGCAGCGGAGGTCTAGCGTTACTTGGTCTATATTCATCCACAAATTGAAGTTTAGGGAGGTTAGTCCGATGCGCGAACTCCGTCTATCGTGGTTAGCACTACTTGTTGCGGCGGCGGTTTATTTGATTTGCTCAATCCCGTTGACTGCCACAGACGAGCCCACCTTCAGCAAGGAACAGATTAAGCAATTTCTGCTTCATGCCAAGGTGGTAAATAGTCAAGAATCGAAGAAAGGTGTCACCCACACCTCGCGGCTTACACTGAGTGACGGCACGTTTACACACGATGCCTCTTTCCAGCCTATCGACGAGCACAAAACCGTACAGGCATTTGCAGACGGCAGGAGCGAAATTAACTTTGTTGACTCTTACAAGTACAATCTTGCCGCTTATGCGCTGGCGGAGCTAATCGGTTTTGACGACATGATGCCAGTGTATGTTGAACGCAAGTGGAAGGGCCGCACAGGCTCGCTCAGCTGGTGGTTGCCCGTCAAGATGGATGAAGAGGAACGCGTGAAGCGGAAGCTGGAACCACCTGATCAAGACGCTTGGAACAACCAAATGTACAAAATACGTGTCTTCGACCAACTGGTTTACGACGCGGATCCTAACCTCACGAATGTGCTAATTGGTGAGAATTGGCAACTTTGGCGGATTGATTTCACCCGCGCATTCCGGACCTCCAATGAACTGAAAGACCCCGGGGGTCTGGTACGCTGCGACCGCCAGTTATTTGAGAAGCTCAAGGCGCTGAATGCAAACGAGCTTAAGGAAAAAACCAAGCAATATCTAACCGATACCGAAATGAAAGCAGTGATAGCGCGGCGGGACAAGATCGTGGGGATCTTCCAGAAAATGATCGCTGAAAAAGGGGAGAACGAAGTGCTCTACTAACAGTGCTGTTCCCGCCGCACGGCAGACTAGTGTCGTGTCACGGATGAAAGTGCCATACGGATGGGCGTTCCGGTTGTACTGCCGAATCTAGGCGGCCGGAAATTAATCCGGCTTGCTCTTTCTGGTCCTTAGGTTTAGTGTTCATACAATGAATCGCTTCCCGCTTATCGGGTGATAAGGAGACAGACTGATGAAAAAGCTGTTGGTTCTACTGTTCGCATCTGTAGTTGTCTTCCCGCTGGCGTCGGCGATCTTTGCGCAAGAAGCTCCAGCGCAGGCGAAGGAAGATCGGTGGGAAGGAAATATAATAAGAACCGATAAGGACAAGTCTACTCTGACTGTTCGTAAGCCGGGTGGGACCTTAGCCAGGACGGTTGAGTACGACAGCTCGACGAAATGGGTCAGTCAATATCACGGCGACAACCAGGTCAACAACATTGACCCTAGCCAGGTTAAAGAAGGAGACCGCGTGATTTGCAAAGGCACTTTTGACAAGAACGGAGTTCTCCACGCCACTGTTATCAATAAACGGCTCTCCCACTCCAAATAGATAAGTTCGGTTTTGTAGCATAAGTTGTTTTAATGCGCGGCTGCCGGCGCTGCAGCGCAGATTCCAACAGCCGCCAGTGCGCCAGCGCCAGCGGCCGCCACCGGCATGCTAGTTTGCTGCCCGGACCCGGTAGGTTCAAGAAGCACGTTCTGCTGTTCCATATACTCGGCTGTGAACTTAGCATCTCCGCAGATCTGCAGTGCTGACGGCCTGCCTCCGGGGTAGTAGCTGCTGAGCATACCGGTGTCAATCAGGAACACCTTGTTGCCGAAACGCGGCCGAATGTGTCCGCCTTTCTGCCAGGTGTGTCCCGTCACAATGTGGGCGACATGGTAGGCGTCCAGCAGTTTCTCAACTGCTGCTGCACCTTCGTCGTCGCTCCATTGATCGTAGCCGCGGAACCATAATGGACCGTCGACGCGAATGCTGAGCCAGTCGCCAAGTCCCCCTAACTGAATCAGCCTGGCCTGCCTTTGCTCATCGGAGGCCATCCTTGATTTACGCTCCGCCGTCAGTTCCGCCTGCGCCGCTGCGACTATTTCCTGGAAAGTGAAAAATGGCAGAATTACGTTTTCATCCACGAGATATTGTTTGGTGGCATCGAACGTCTTGATTTCGTCCCGCACATGGCTATTGATCGAGTCCAGTGTCAAATGGGCTAGGCCTGGACTTATTCCGCCATGTAGGAAAATAACCCCGCCTACCTTGGCGACAGGGGCGTGCTCCCGCAACCATTTGCCGTATTCTCCGTTAGGGCTGAAAGCCTCTCGCTGCTCGATAAAACCCAACGGATGACGCGCCATCCATTCTGCTTCCGTGATTTCCATCGGCTGGGCAAGCTCCGCCAGGAGCGCCTGGTGAACACCTCGCCATTTCACGTACTGCTGGTAGGCAGATCTCTGCCGTTCCTCGGAATGAGTGTCCGCAAAACTGGCAAAGTTCACCGGCGTGACATAACGCAGGTCACCCATGATGTTCATTACCTCGTGATTGCCCAGCAGGCTTACGACTCGGCCCCCAGCCTCTGGCGCCTCTTTCTCCAGCGCCATCATGAGGTCCAAAACCTCGCGCGGCTTGGGACCGCGATCGATCAGGTCTCCGACCTGAACGAACGTGGCTCTGCCGCCCGCCCAGTGGTTCTGCTTATCGATGAGCCCCACGCGCTGCAGAATGCTGACAAAATCGTCATAAGCGCCGTGAACGTCGCCGATGGCAACCACAGCGTCTGATTCCGGCGGCGTCTTGGCTCGTCCAACCCATGCCAGACCAACTAATACCAGAAACAGAACAAGGGATTTACAGCCGTGGCGCAATGATACACGGCTGGAAGGGGGGAACATTTCTCTCATAGGGCCTCCTCTGCACCCTTGTTTGTCACGACTAAAGAGTGATTGTCAACGGCCCAGAGATCCCAACCTGACCAATGTGCTGATTGGCGAGGGATCGGCTTTGGCGGATTGATTTCACCCGCGCATTCCGGACCTACAAAGAACTACAGTACCCCAACGATCCGGTACGCTGCGACCGCCAGCTATTTGAGAAGCTGAAGGCACTGGATGCAAACGAGCTGGCGGAAAAAACGAAGCCGCATCTGACCAAGGATGAAATGAAAGCCGTGATGACGCCGCGAGATGCGATCGTACAGCACTTCCGGATGTTGTATGATGCGGCCATTACGGCCCACAGATGGATGCAGCTCGGAGGCCAAATGAAAATGCATCGCACGGTACTGTGGATGACTATGTATGTTGCGTCCGTGGTGGCGGTCATCGGCTTGGCTCATACGAAAAACAAAATTGTAGACATTCCAATCGTTGCAGAGCGACCAGAAGATGTCAGCACGATCGAAGCGATCGTCAAGGCAGATTACGAATCGATTTCGGGTGGCGTTGGAGTTCCTCGTCAGTGGGCACGTGACCTGAGCCTTCACGTTCCGGGCGCTCGTTCGTTCTCGCCCTACAAAGATTCGGAGAGCGATGCGCTCCTAATATGGTCACCAACCATGCAGGAATATGCGAACGGCGTTGACGCTCACTACGTAAAGAATGGCTTCGTTGAGCACGAATTGTCCCATAAGATATATCGCTTCGGGAATGTCGCGACAGTATTCAGCAGTTATGAAGGCAAGATGACATCCACAGGCGAGATTTATTCTCGCGGCGTAAACATTTACCAACTCTGCTTCGATGGTACGCGATGGTGGATTGTGTCAGTGTCATGGGACGACGAAAGCCCGATCAACACGATTCCACCGGAGCTACTTCCGAAAACCTGAATCGCAATTGTCTTGCATTCCATGTACGTAAACGACTGAATATAATTCATCTGGCGCGGCCAAACATCGGGCAGAGGCAAGGTGGCTGCAACTCCCATCCGAGATTGGTCGTCCCAGCTAACCAGCCAGAAATAAACGATATTTACATATCGGAATGATTTGGTAGTACTCACACCGTGAAGCCATGTGGCCCACTGGGGGGCGGCGGAGGTCTTTAACGAAGCACATTGGATGAGTTCCAGGGAGGCTAGCCCAGATTTCTCACCAGAGGTGGGCAACTGAGCGGAATCGGAGGTAGAAAAAGGCCGCTTTCTCAGGCATAACTGCGTTGTTCAGGACGTAGTCAATGCCGAAAAAGAAACGGCCTTTCCATGACAGAGTGTAACCAGACGGCCTTCCCATTTGAAGGGCATTTTTCGCGGCGGGTGGAAGCCCGCTTCGATGGCTCGGCGATGACCACCGACGATGGGGCGTTGCTGTTGCGTGCGGTGGAGCGAAAAATCCGGCTGCCGCAGCGCGTGGCGGCCTGCTTCACCGACGTCTGCTGCACGCTTTGCGACGTCTGGCCCTGGCAGGAACGGAGTGGGCCACCGCCCAGGTCGAAACCATCCGTCTACGCTGCAGGACTGCTGCCTATAAAGTCCCGTTACGAACCCAATTGCATACCAATGCTCGTGCGGTTTAGTAGCTTATTCGTGACCTCCGTGCTGCCGCAGCAATTCTGATACTTTCTGGTGGTTTGTTAGCCATTCCTCGGGAGGCACTCCCAGGTCCTTGTAACCATCCACCGCAAGGTACAAAGGTGTCTTATCGTGGTCGTCCTTGACATTGACGTCGGCATGGCTGGCCAGCAGTAATTCCACGACATCCTTGTAGCCCCTGCCCGCCGCAAAGTGCAACGGCGTATCGCCTTGGTTGTTCTTGGCATTAACATCTGCCCCGCTATCCAGCAGCAATTCCGCGGTGTCCCTGTGGCCATTAAATGCCGCCCCGTGCAAAGGCGTCCCGCCGACTCTGTCCTTGGCATTGACATCGGCCTTGTCGGCCAGCAGCAACTCCGTCATATCCTTGTAGCCCCTGCTCGCCGCTTCGTACAAGGGCGACTCGCCGTCGAGATTGTCCCCCCTGGAATTAACATCGGCCTTGTTGGCCAGCAGCAATTCCGCCATGTCCTTGTGGTCGTACATCGCCGCATTGATCAATGGGGTGCAGCCGAAGTGGTCCTTGGCATTGACATCGGCCTTGTTGGCCAGCAGCAACTCCGCCATATCTTTGTAGCCCTTGTTCGCCGCTTCGTGCAAGGGCGTCGCGCCGTTGTTTGCCCTGGCATTGACGTCGGCATGGTTGGCCAACAGTAATTCGGCTAGGTCCTTGTGGTTAGTCATCACAGAATAGTACAAGGGCGTCACGCCATTGTTTCCCTTGGCATTGACGTCAGCATGGCTGGCCAGCAGCAATTCCGCGACATCCTTGTACCCGTATTCGGCCGCCAAGTGCAAAGGTGTGTCGCCATCGTTATTCTTTGCATTGACATCGGCCCCATTGACTAGCAGCAATTCCGCTACTTCCCTATGGTCATTGCCTGCCACCAAGTGCAGAGGTGTCACGCCGTCATAGTCCTTGGCGTTGACGTCGGCGTGGGAGACCAGCAGCAGTTCCACCACGTCTTTGTGGCCATTGGCCGCCCCATAGTGCAAAGGCGTCAAGCCGTCGCCGTCTTTGCTGAAAACCAGATCAGGATTGTCATTGAGCAGCCCCTTGACCTTTTCCAAATCGCCATACTTGGCCGCTTCATGAATCTCGCTGCAGAGGGCGAGGCTGATCCAAAACAGCGCGACCAGCATGACGGCGACGAGCTGCGGAGTGGGGCAATGGAACAGTCGACTAAATAAGGGGCGGATGTTCATAAACTGCTCCAATTGGTTGCATCGATTTCCGAGACGATTGCGAGGTCCGATATGGTTTGGGGACATCTTAGGTGGCAGCCGAACTCAAGTCAATCAAGCGAATCCGCGTGTCGCTGCAAAATGGGAATGTCCGGCTTCATTTTGCACAAATGGTTATTGGGAACTATCATGCGGCGCAACAATCCCAAATTCGAGCTAACCTGGCAGCCATGAATCGAACTGGAGCCTCTTACCTCTTCCGGTCTGCTTGGTGGTAGCGAGCCTGCTTTTCCCAACTGAGCTATTCGCGCAGTCTCAGCAGCAGTTTCTTGTGGCTCAGAATTACGCCAGTGGCGGGTCTCACATAGTAGCCGCAGCCGGGGATTTCCCGCAGATCATCGATGCCATCTCGGTTCCAGGAAGCGAAGAGGTGATGGGAGGGGAGCTGGCGGACTCACTTCAGCAGGCTTGGAGAGGATCTTCCAGCTGCTGGGTCCCTTGTATCCCCACGTCTTGAAGTCGGCGCCGCGTGCGACGCTTTTACCACTGCTGGATGGCGGGTAACGCCGATAGAGCGCGCACAGCTGGCGAACCGGTTGGTACGCACGAAGTTAGAGAGCCGCGAGCAGGCGGTCATCGTATGTCGTGCGTGCTGACGCTCAGCTCGTCTCGATAATTGGGAAGGTAATTTTCCAGCATCGATTCGAGGGGGGAAAAAGTAGTTTGAATGCTTCTCCGAGGTGCTGGGCAAAGAACGTCTCGCAAAAATTCTTCAGTCCACAACATGCTGGAGGGCCCTCCGAAGTGACGCCCTCGCCGATTCTGAAGCAGTGCCGTTATGGGAATTTGCACCGACCAGTCCGGCTATTTTAGATTGCCACTCCTGGCGGAAAGGAGTAGAGTTCAGTCGCTCAATAGAAGATCTCCCATGAACCCACTCCATCTGCGGTGGCGCCTTTTGAGCCTTGCTGCGGTTGTGTGTCTGACTTGCCGACTCTTCACGGTTGCCGCGGACGAGACAACCCTGACCAAGGAACAGATTAAGCAGTTCCTTCTTACGGCCAAGGTGGTGCGCAGTCAGGAGTCCAAGAAGGGTATCACTCATACCTCGCGGCTTACTCTCTCCGACGGCACTATTACCCACGACGCCTCTTTCCAACCCATTGATGAACACAAAGCCGCGATGCCGCTTCCCAGTGGCACCGAAATAGGTTTCGTGGACTCGTACAAATACAATATCGCTGCTTATGCCCTGGCTGAGTTGATTGGCATGGACGACATGCTTCCCGTATACGTCGAACGCAAATGGGGCGGTAAGGTGGGCTCGCTCAGCTGGTGGTTGCCAGTGAAAATGGATGAGGTGGAGCGTCACAAGCAGAAATTAACGCCGCCGGATCAGGACGCCTGGAACAATCAGATGTACAAGATTCGGGTCTTCGATCAATTGGTTTCTGATTCCGATCCCAACCTGACCAACGTGTTGATCGGTGAGGATTGGAAGATTTGGAGGATTGATTTCACCCGCGCATTCCGCCTCAACAAAGAACTGAAAGCCCCCAACGACTTGGTACGCTGTGACCGGCAGTTGTTGGAGAAACTGAAGGCGCTGGATGCGAAGACGCTGACAGAAAAAACGAAGAATTATCTCACCAAGGAGGAAGTCAGCGCGGTAATCGCCCGACGGGACGCGATTGTGGCGCATTTCCAGAAAATGATCGCTGAAAAAGGTGAGAAAGAAGTGCTGTACTGAATTATCTGAGCACTCGAATAAACTGCACCGCACAACTGAACGCGTGTGCCTCTTCCAGGGGAACAGCTTTGGGCATGGCGAGTACTATGTAGAATGCAGCCGAGACGGTGGATTGGAAGCCCAGGTTTTGGCAGCTTGTTTTTTGGGGTCCCTAGGTCTAGTGTTTTTGTTACACATCAGGTCTTCCCGGTAATTTGGAGACAAGGAGAAGAATATGCTCAAAAGACAACTCACTCTGCTGTTCGCGTTGGTGTTTACTTTCCCCCTGGCGATGGCAGTGGTCGGGCAAGAGGCTCCTGCCAAGGCGAAAGAGGCCCGCTGGGAGGGTAATATCATAAGAAGTAATATGGATGATTCTACTTTGACTGTTCGTGAGGCGGGTGCAACGGCGACTACTGAGAGGAACATTAAATACGACAGCTCGACGAAATGGGTCAGTCAGTATCACGGCGATACTAAGATCAACGAAATTACTCGCGACCAGGTTAAAGAGGGTGACCGCGTGATTTGCACGGGCACTTGGGATAAGAACATGGTGCTTCACGCAACCGTGATTTCTAAGCGGCTCTCCCACTCGCCCAAATAGGCGAGTTCGGTTTTGTGACGCAAGTTGAAACGTTCTTGTGAGCATCGAAGTTCACTTAGTTACCAGATCGCGGAGCCTTTCAATGATGGCTTTTCCGTATCGATCAGAGCCGTTTGAACGTCGGGGTCGTCGAACGCTCTTTTGCCATTAGGGGCTCGCCGAGTGGCGATTCAGTGTCGGCTGGCTTCACGGCGAGATCGCCCCCGTGGAGATGGTCCGCCCGATGAGCGAGTCGGTCCCGGTGTCCGGTAAGCGTTAAGCAGTCTAAGGCCCAGGTGAGTTCCGTGAGTGCTCCCCGTGAGGCCAGCCGTGGAAGTGAAAATCACTGCAGCCAATAGTGCGCCTCCGACGAGCGGTGGAGCGATGCCTGCTGTACTCGCGCGTATGAGCGTGAAAAACGTGAATTTTTACTATGGCGAGAAGCAGACCCTCTTTGACGTGAACCTCTCCGTTGCGACCAACAAAGTGACCGCGTTGATCGGGCCCTCCGGTTGCGGCAAGTCCACGCTTGTGCGGGCCATGAACAGAATGTACGAAACGGTTCGGAATGCACGACTCGAAGGCGAAATACTCCTCGATGACCAAGACATTCTTAAGCAGAACGTGACGATGCTGCGGCGCCGCGTCGGCATGGTCTTCCAGCGGCCCAATCCTTTCCCCAAATCGATATTCGATAACGTCGCCTATGGTCTGCGTGTCAATGGATTCAAGGGTTCGGTCGATGAGGTAGTGGAGAAGAGCCTTCGCCATGCTGTGCTCTGGGATGAAGTGAAGGACATTCTAACTAAATCGGCTTATGAGCTCTCCGGTGGACAGCAGCAGCGCCTTTGCATCGCACGTGCCCTTGCTGTCGAGCCCGAGGTGCTTTTGCTTGACGAACCCTGCTCGGCGCTTGACCCTATCAGTACCACGAAAATCGAAGAACTCTTGGTACATTTGAAGGAACTCTGCACCATCGTTATTGTTACTCATAATATGCAGCAGGCTGCGCGCATTAGCGACTTCACGGCCTTTCTGCTTATGGGCCGGCTCATTGAATTCAGAGTGACGGGGCAGCTCTTCACCACACCAGCTGATCCGCGCACCGAGGGCTACATTACCGGCCGCTTTGGATGAGAGCTGGTTGTAGGTCGGCTTACGGCACCCGCCTTGAGAGAAAGATGGCATGGAACGTCACTTTGAAAAGGATATCAACGACCTGAAAGAGCGCTTGGTGTGGATGGGCAGCTTGGCGGAGCGCGCCGTCCACCAGGCGGTTCACGCGGTTTTGGAGAGCGACGAGCAACTCGCCAAGCAGGTCTTGGACGAGGAAGACGCCATCAATGAAATGCAACTGGAAATCGACGACCGCGTTGTGCAACTGCTCGCGCTTCATCAACTGATGGCTTCAGACCTTCGGTTTGATCTCGCCGCTTCCCGCATCAATAACGATCTCGAACGCGTCGGCGACCAGGCCGTCAACATCGCGCAGGGCGCTCTACGCATCCTCCGGCATCCCCGTGTCAAACCCTATGTCGATTTACCACGCATGACCAACCTTGTTGAGGAGCAAGTGCGCAATTCCCTCAAGGCCGTCGTCTGCCGTGACGTCGAGCTCGCTCAAAAGGTCATGGCCAATGACGATCAGGTTGATCACTACCGCGATCAGATTTTCCGTGAGCTACTCACCTACATGATGGGAGATTCCAGTCTCGTCTTCCCTGCTTTCGAACTGATCCTTGTTGCCAAAAATCTCGAACGCGTCGGCGACCACGCCACCAACATCGCCGAGGACGTCGTCTACATCGTGCAGGGCCTAGACGTCCGCCACCCAAGCGTCGACCGAAGGTGAAGCGTTGGCAAGCCAGCGGCATCTGTCGCGGAGAAGAAGGCCTGCCGAAGGTAATACGATCGCCAACGATAGCCGAGTCCAATCGATGCTGCCCTTCTTTTGTCCAAAACATAGCGCCTTGAATTAATTGCACGATTTGGTGTCAATTCCCCAAGCAGTTCGCGTTGTCGGTGCCGTTTCTGCTTCTAGGATTAAGTCGCGAGGGTGACGTTCTCATCGCCTCAGAGTGATTTGGTGGCCCTTTCTTGGCCCGAGGAGAGTGATTCCTACTCAATCGAACAGCCCTTCCTTCAGCAGCTTCTTACCAGGCAAGAGCGGTGTAGAAACCCGAGAATACCGGCAGCTTCTATCGCAAGTTCTTCTCGCGCAAGCTCAAACGCAAGCCAATTAGAGAAAAATCTGTACTGTGAATTGTACTGTGTCTCCTTCGGAAGTCATATAGATCGTTGACCACTGCAGGAAACTCCAGATCATTCAAGTAGCTGCAAACACTTGCCTACCATGCACTTGTGACACGGGAGATCACCCCTTACCATTCCTGATTAAAGACTGATCCGCCCTGTCACGGCAGAGGTCGCGAGTTCGAGTCTCGTCGTCCCCGCCATATTTTCAATAACTTGCAAAGCCAAATTCCCTTCTCGGTTGCACACGCGTTGCACACTCTTCCTACTGAATCAGGCCCGAAACCGCGCCGCCGTTTGGCCCGGGCTGTCCAGATACTCCCGCTACCGCGTGCTCGGTTGCATCTTGCGGTTCTGCGAATACAGCCTTGACGGGAGCGACCGCACCTTGAGCGACATTCCCCAGCTCTCCCTTGCCCGCGTTCCACACACGTTCGCCGAGGCCGGGCTGCCGTTTGGCCCGGCCAAGGTGCGCGGGGAACCTCCACGGCTAGTAGCCATCCTACGAGGCCCCCCATCAACAGAGGAGCATTTGCCAAAAGTATTTCCCTATATGCTTAAGAAGAATTGGAAGGGTTGAGGAGGCGAGAAATGGAGTTTCTTAAGGGAGTCGGGACGGTGATTGGCGGCGTATTCCTAACATGGGAATTGGAATCGGAATCTTCCTGGTGGCAGGCTCCTTCGCCGCGCTCTGCAACATGCTCGTGCGCCATGCTATGAGGATGCGTGACCTATGACTGTCTGGCTTGTCTTTATTCTTTGACCCTGAAGCTTACAGCCCGCGTTGCGCCGCGGGAAGAGAGGCCGCCGCACTTCGCAAATGGTAACTCACTACCACGGCACAGTTTTTTTCCAGGAGGATTGACTTGAGAGAATGGTGCCGGGGGAGATCACCTTTGGGGCCACGGACTAAAGCGCTAGCCATTGCTTCCAGGTGGTCCGCGCACGCCCCCTTCTCCCGCTCCACCGCTTGCCGGTCCACGCGGTCAAGGGCGGCAGCAATTACTGGATATAGGTCCTCCATTAAATGAGCAACACACTTGGGCAGATCGTCGGCTGTAAAGAGATACTTTATCAAGATAGGCTGTGCCAGTTCCTTTGCTTCCTTCTCCCAGTATTTCTCCCGGTCGGTCATGGGGATTCTGCGATTGGGTAAGCGTGACTGCGCGTCCCTTATATCCTTTCCCCAATAGTCGCTCTCGCTCATGGTTTGGCCTCCAATCAGTCGGTTAGCTTCGGCTGATTCGCTGGGCATCAATCGTGAACTTTTCCAGTTTTTGCCGTATTTTGCAGCGCGGGCAAATGGGCACGCTTTTATTGGGCAGCCCTCGCCCATTCGCTTCAATGCACTCAAGCCTTACACCGGGAAGGTATTCAAATGCGCATGAGGGCATCTCTTCAAGCATTTCTTCGAGAATGTCAGTCTCAGTCTTGGCTTTTCGCCTCATGGGTATCGATCATTAGGGCGTCCAAGCGTTGCTTTACCTTGCAGCGTGGACAGATTTTCTCAAATTGGCGGCGGAGCCCTAGACGGTCTGCTTCCAAGCAATCCACAAATATTCCATTGTGGATCCTGAGATTCATCCACCGCATATCAGGCTGTGCAAGCATCTCCATCAAGAACTCAGCTTCGCTTTTCATGGGCATTTGCAAGGGCAAAATTCAGGCTTTCTTCTTTAATTTCTCCTGCTCCAAGATGCCCTGCAATCGCCGCCAATTCCGACCGCTATTCTCCACTCCCAGTAGTGCCGCGTTCTTGTACTCTTGCGTTCCTCCACAGTGGGCATTGCATAGCGTACTAAGGGCGTCGATATAGGCGTTAGCCACATCCAGCACTTCTTGGATTGTTATTTCTCGCTCCATAAAATCCTCCCTTGGCCTCCACTCCATTCCCCCTCTACGGATAGCAGTAGGTATCCGGGCCGGCGTCAGCAGTAGGCGGCAGGGGCTTTCCCTTTTCTCTAAGTGCAAAGCTGAAGCTCGCTCGCTTATCCCCGTTGACTAATTCAAGTTTCGGGCCGCCTGCTTTAATACCGGCACAGATAAGCGCCAGGGGTTCTTTATCCTCTTCTCTTGGTTTCCACTTCGACAGTTTTCGCAGTCGTGCCTCACGGAAATTAGTGGGCTTGGCAAAGCATCTTGCCGTGGTGCGATCCAGAACAAACTCGAAGCCGTGCGCTTCAACCGTTTGCACAATCGCAAGGGCTAACCGGATAGCTTTCGAATCGAATTCGTCGAACAGGTCTTCTAACACCATTCCGGCCCCCTTGGATCACTTGAGGCTTTTTCGCCCAGCCTTCTGGCCTCTTCCATGACTTCGGGCGTCATCACGAGTTCTGCTTCTTCAGCATCGCGCATTTTTTCCTGCATCAGAATTTCTAACCCCTTAATGATCTTGCGGACCTCTTCCCGCTCCATTCCCCTGAACGGCGCATCTTTCATCCATTCATCAATCACCCGCTCGAAATGCTCTTTTGATTGCGTCCCTACGAACACATACCCCCCCGTTCGCTCATCACTTCTGCTCGATGATGAAAGAGAGTTTTATGCGCTTCTTGCCATCCACAACTTGCGGAACGCCGAAATAATTCCTTGGCAGATTTTTATTGGGGCCGCTGGACGCGCCAAAACCGGGTTTAGCCGGGGGCCGCTCAGCATTTGGATCGTAGGTTTCCATAAACTTCTTACGCGCTTCCGCCCAGTACTCTAAATCGCATTTCAGCCCAGAATAGGCACAAATCCTCGTCGTAGTCCGATAAATAAGCTGAAGCGTTCGCTCGAAACTCTCGTTTTCCCTAATTTCAACCGTAAATTTCTCTGGCATGTTCCGCCCCGCGGGGATTGTACATCGTATCAGGTGCTTTGGGCGCAACTACGTTGACATGGGCCTTACCGGGCGTAAGCTCTCCGGCACATCTCATGGTCTCCTGACGGGGCGGAGTTTTGGACATGACCTGAGACTTCGCCCCCTTTCACTCCCGTTGACAACCACCCTACAGAGAGTAAGCTCCTTGCAACTCCTAGACGAGGCGGAGCCGCTCGTCATGCATCTCCGCTGTCGACCTCCGCCACCAATTCCCTGCTAATCCTATACAACTTAGAAAGCAGTATGAATGTGCGCGGTTTGCTCGTATTCAAACTCCACTTGTAGCTTTAGACCGTCCTTGCCCTCGATAACGGTTTTTGCAACCGTATCTTCGATCTTCCCGTGATGAAGATTCACGCGAATCTTGCCGCCGACTTTGAATTTGCGTTCCGGCTGGTTGGTTGGCACGGCCGAGAGTTTATGCCGGTACTTAGCGAAAAGCGAAGACAGTAGGCAGGCCAAGTCTTTGACTCAATTCTCTTACTCTGCATCGCAACATTGACAGAATACGGCGGCGTCCAATGCCAATAAGTGTCACTTTAGGACCCTCAGTTTCAGCTTGTAACAATGTGACACGGCATCGTGGCGACGACCATCGGCTTTCTCCTCTACATACTGGAAAACC
>Ga0187778_10001299_pt1 | contig 17513 bp, 12 predicted proteins | sample 1015_Q2_SP5_20_M_FD_132418 | JGI IMG/M metagenome (GOLD analysis project Ga0187778, IMG submission 132418) | Tropical peat soil microbial communities from peatlands in Department of Meta, Colombia - 1015_Q2_SP5_20_MG | ecosystem: Environmental > Terrestrial > Soil > Wetlands > Peat | place...
TGCAGCAGCAGCGGCCGCAGCTCGGCAATACGTATTGCCGGCAGTTTGGTACCGTTTCGCAAGAAATGATCAATTTCGCGAAAGATCCACGGACGCGCCTGCGCGGCGCGGCCGATCATCACCGCGTCGACCCCGGTATAGTTCAGCACGTGTCGGGCCTTTTCTGGCGAATCAATGTCCCCGTTGGCAACCACGGGGATCCGCACGCGGCTTTTGACCTCGCCGATCGTGTCGTATTCGGCGCTTCCGCCGAATCCGCAGGCGCGGGTTCGGCCGTGCAAAACCAGAAGCTGAATGCCGGCGGTCTCGGCCATCCGGCCGACGCGAGCTGCGTTTCGATCCTGTGGGGACCACCCCGTGCGCAGTTTCAGGGTTACCGGTACGCCGACCGCACGCACGACAGCGTCTAGGATGCGACCCACCAGAGCTTCGTCGCGCAGCAGCGCGGAGCCAGCTGCCGCGTTGCAGACTTTCTTTACCGGACATCCCATGTTGATGTCGATGATCTGTGCGCCGCGATCCGCTGCATAACAGGCCGCATCCGCCAGCATTTGCGGATCGGCACCGGCGAGCTGGATCGCGACGGGTTCGCCCTCGCCTTCGCTACAAAGCCGCCGCGAGGTTTTGCGGCTCGCGCGCAGGCGCGGATCGGCAGTGGCCATTTCGCCGACGGTGTAGCCTGCCCCGAGCGCCCGGCACAAGCGCCGAAAAGGTCGGTCAGCGATCCCGGCCATGGGGGCCGCAAAGATCCGATTGGGCAATATGTAGGCGCCGATTTTCACTGTCATCGCGGTGCGCCGAACATCAGCAGGCGCGCGAACTCTCGGCGCACTATAGGCACGAGGTCAAGCGCGACCATGGCCGCCGAGCGTGCGAGCGCAACCGGAGGAGCCAATGAAGTAAATATCCGCGGCAGGGCGCTTGTCAGGGAGGGAACGATCGCCCGATCCAGGCGCCGGCGCGCGCGGTACTTGGTGAGCGCGGCCAGCGCATCAATTGAGTCGTCGGTGTGCGCATCGATCAGGGACTCGACCAAGGCTACGCAGTCACGGATTCCTAGGTTAAACCCCTGCCCTGCAACAGGGTGCAGCGTCTGGGCGGCATTGCCCAGATGGACGAGTCGGTGCTCACAGGTGCGCCGTAGCCAGTGCACGGTCAGCGGAAAGATGCTGCGATCGCCGAGCTGCACGGGAGCGCCCACGCGCGGTCCCAACGCACGGCCGATGCAAGCGAGCAACTCGCCAGCGGCCATATCCATTCGTGCCCGGGCGAGGGACGCTGGCAGGCACCAGATCATCGACATGTGGGTGGTGCCCTCTTCGCGTGCATCCGCGCGAAGCGCCGCGCTCGCGGAGGGCACAGGAAGCAGGGCCAACGGCCCCTCCCGCGTGAAGCGTTCCATTGCGCACTCCGGAGCGCCTTGCGCAAAGCCCACGTCGGCCAGCAGCGCGAATTGGGCGGGTTCGCGCGGACGCGGCGGACTGCCTTCGGCATCGATGGCCAAGCAGCCTTCCAGCAGCTGGCCATCATCGAGGGCTACGCGAACGCGATCGATGCTCTGGTCGACGCGCAGCGCTCGCCGCGGCCGCTCGATGACGATGCAGGCATTGCCCGCGGCGGCATGCGCGAGTGCGCCGACCAGATCTGCGTACCAAATCGTTGCACCCAGGGCAACGCCGCCGAAGTCCTGCGCACTCAAATGCGTCGCTCCCGGTTCGCCGCTAGAGCTCACGTGAACGCATTCGATGAGCGCCGTGGGAGCAAAGTCCGGCCCGAGCAAGGAATCAAGCACCTGCAAGCTGCCGCGCGAAAGCGCAAGCAAGCGCCGATCCCGCTGCAAGACCTCCAAGGGACGCGCATCCACGAGTCGGCTTTGGAAGCCTTGCCGCGCAAGCAGCAAAGCGCAAACAAGTCCGATCGGACCGCCGCCGAGAATAATGACGGGTGCGCTGTGGCCGCACGCCCGCGCCCCGGGCGCATCCGCAGCCTCGAGTGCAGGCACGCGGCGCGGGGCCCGGAGAGGTGGTGCTTCGGGTGCGCGGATGGCCGTCATCGGCAGATTTTATCGAGCGCCGCGAGATCTTGCGGCGTGCCTACGTTCCACCAGCGACCGCGCCAGAGTTGCGCACTCACCCGCCCGCGCTCCACGGCGTCAAACAGCCACGGAAAAAGGGGCGCCCGCTGCGCCGTCAGGCCCGCGAAAAGCCGCGGCGCTAGCACGCCGATGTTCCCGTAGGTGAGTAAGGGAGGGACGCGGGTGGCGATGCTTCCGGCCGGGCCCTGGCCCAGTCCCATGTCGCCCTGCGGGTGGTAGCTAGGGTTTTCGACGAGTACCAAGTGGGCGTCGAATTCTCCGCGCTCGATGGCTGCCGTGGCAGGGCCGAGCGCGCCATACTCGAAGTCCGTCACAACGTCGCTGCTGACAACCAGGAAGGGACGGGGCCCTAGCAGGGGCAGCGCCTTGACAATACCGCCAAGTGTCTCGAGCGCGTCTTGGGAACTTTCGCCCTCGTGGGAGTAGCGGATGCGCGCACCATAGTGGCTGCCATCTCCGAGCGTCGATTCGATTTGCGTGGCCAAATGCGCGGTGTTGATGACGATATCGATGACATTGGCACGCACAAGACCGTCGATCTGCCATTCGATGAGACGGCGTCCGGCGACCGGAAGCAGAGGCTTGGCCACCGTGTCGCTCAGTGGCCGCATGCGCTCGCCCCGGCCCGCGGCCAGGATCAAGGCGTGCATCAGAAAGTCAATCCCGTCTGTCGCGCACGATCGTGCACGCGGTCAAGCAGCCGAGCCAGACTGTCGAAAGCCCCGTAGCGTTCCACCACGCGCTGGGTGTGACGCAAGACGAGAGGAATATCGGCCAGGTAGCGAGACTTGCCATCCCGATAGCACAAGCGTGAGAAAATTCCCAGGACCTTGAGGGTACGTTGCAGCCCCATCCACTCGAGATCGCGCCAAAACGAATCAAAACGCGTGGGCACGGGCAAAGCGGCGGCACGCGCAAGCTCCCAGTAGCGCGCCGCCCAGTCCAGTTGCTGGGACTCGGGCCACTCCACATAGGCATCGCGCAGCAAGGAAACGAGGTCGTATGTGATCGGCCCTACCACCGCATCCTGAAAATCGAGTACGCCCGGGTTTCGTTGTCGCGGAACAAGCACCATGAGATTGCGGCAATGGTAGTCACGGTGCACGAGCACCTGGGACTGCGCACGCGCCGATTCGATTAAGAGCGCGAACGTTGCTTCAAGGAGCTCGCGCTCACGAGCCACGAGTTCCTTGCCGAGGTGGCGTGCGAGGTACCAGTCAGGGAACAGCTGCATCTCGGAGCGCAGACGCTGCTCGTCGTAGGCAGGAAGCGCTGCGTCAAGCGGGGCTTTTTGCAGCCGCACGAGGGCGCCGATGGCATCCGCGTAGAGCGCCGCGACGTCGGCCCCAGGCTGCGCAAGGGCATCGGCGTAGGTCGTGCTGCCGAAATCCGAGAGTAGCAAAAATCCCTGCTCGAAATCGCTCGCGATGATTGCCGGAGCGCTGACTTGCTGCCGCGCCAGCAATCCGGCGACGTGCACATATGGCCGGCAGTCTTCGTGCGTAGGCGGCGCATCCATCGCCACGAACGACGTGGCCTCGTCTGGCGCGGGCCCGCCTGCGGCCGCGTCGACTCGAAAATAACGCCGAAAACTGGCATCGCTCGATGCCGGCCGCAGTGTTTCGAGGCGCAGTCGATAGGTGCGCACCAGCGGCTGCAGCCACGATCGCAGCCGCTCCAGGCGCTCATCAACGGGTCGTTCGCGGGTCACGATTCTCCTTGGCAAGTGGGGCAGTCGTGGATCGGCGGGCCCATGCCCGGGCCTTTTGACGACGCCAATGATCGGTGGCGCAACGGAATGTATCCAACAATCCATCATAATGGCGCGCCGCCGCGCTCTGGTGGCCGGGTGGGGCGCGTGCATGAGGTAAAGGCTATTTCGTGGGAGCGATTTTCTTGCCAAGAAAGCCGATTGCCGGCGCAGGAGGTAGCGGGTGCTCGCCCAGACCCTCGCGTCGCCAATTCCCGCGATCGGCGCTGGCGCCGGTTTGCGTCCTGCTTCCGCTTCTGGCCGGCCTGCCGCACGTGCGCGCCCAGGAGACTACGGCCCCGCAGCCCGCGGGCGTCTCCCCAGGCGCCCCGGCCTCCGCGCCGCCCGCCCCTGGCACCCCGGCCTCGGCGGCTGCCGTTGCCCGGGCACCGGTTTCCGTATCGCTACGCGTTGAGCGCGCGCTCGGTGGCGGACGCGGGGTCGTCGCGGCCTCCGGGCCGGTCTTTGCGCGGGCCGACCGCGCCGAGGGCGAAGTCAGCGAGAACGCGACCTTCGAAGGGGCGGTCGAGCTGCGCCACGACGGGCTGGTGCTGCGCGCGGAGCGCGTCACCTATCAGTTTGAGGACGACGAGCTCAAGGCGCGTGGAAAGGTCCACCTTTTCGATCGTGGGGCGGCCTTTGACGGTCCATCGCTCGACTTCAAGCTCGAAGCGCACACAGGAGAAATGCCCCAAGCCAACTACTCGTACGCCGCCAATGGAGGTCGCGGAGAGTCGCGTCTGATTGAGTTTTTGAGCGACGATGATATTCGCTTGCATGACGCGACCTTCACGACCTGCCAACCGAACAAGGTCGCCTGGTGGATCCGCGCCGACACGCTGGACATCAATCGTGTCGACGAAGAAGCCGTTGCTCATGGCGCGACCTTGTACTTCGAGGGCGTGCCGCTATTTGCTTCCCCGTATTTCGATCTACCGCTGGGCGATCAGCGTCGCAGTGGTGTGCTCACGCCGGGTTTTTACCAAGACAGCCGCCTGGGACAAGAGTTCATCGTTCCAATCTACTGGAACATCGCACCCAATCGCGATTACACGATCACCCCCGATGTCATGCCGCGCCGAGGTGTGGCGCTGGACAACGAATTCCGGTTTCTGGAGCCGCAAGTCCGAGGGCAGATCGACTACGACATCCTGCCCTATGACCGCTCGACGGGCACCATGCGCGACCACATCTTGGCGCAGGGGCAGTACGCGAATTTCACGGGTCTGCGGGTGGACGTAAATTACAACCGCGTCTCCGACGACAACTACCTTATCGATTTCACCCACAATATCGTCAATTCCACCCCCTATGTTCTGCCGCAGGAAGTCAACGTCACGTACCTGCAGCCGTACTGGAACGCGGCGGTGCGCTGGGACAAGAGCCAGACGCTGGTCTCGCTGCTCGCAACCACGGACCCGGGTCCCTACGAGCGAGTGCCCGACCTGGCCTTGAACTTCGGGCGTTCGGACTGGCACGGTTTTGACCTGAGCAGCGCATTTGACGCCACCCGATGGCAGCACCCGGCTATCAACCCCTTGTTTGTGCCCTCGGTGACGACCTACTCGCCAGGGTGGTACACGCAAGACGGGTCGCGCTTTGTCGCCAATCCCAGCGCCAGTTATCCGATTTTGGCGCCGGGATGGTTCCTAGTGCCCAAAGCGCAGTGGCACTACACGTACTACGAGCTCGACCCGACTTTCAACTCGGGCAGCACGAGCGCGTCTCGCAGCCTGCCACTGCTTTCGATGGACTCGGGCCTGGTCTTCGAGCGGCCCGTAAACTGGCTCGGTCAAGCGTCCACGCAGACGCTCGAGCCGCGGCTGTATTACGCCTTCGTTCCCTATCGCAATCAAAATCAGCTGCCGAACTTCGATAGCGCGTATTCGGACTTCAATTTCGCACAGTTGTTCACCGAGAACAGCTTTACGGGCAGCGATCGAATTTCTCAGGACGACCAGCTCACCGTGGCGCTCGTCACGCGCACAATCAACGATGAAAGTGGCGCTGAGCGACTTCGCGTGGCGATGGGGCAGGTTTTTTACTTTGGTCCAAACCTCGTCACCTTGCCCGGCGGTACGCCGCGCACGAACACCGCCTCCGATACACTGCTCGTGGCCAACGCCTCGTTGGGCAAGAAGTGGAGTGTTGACGTCGGGCTCGACTATTCGACGTTCATGAGCCAGCTGGAACTGGCCACCTTCGGGTTCCACTGGCAGCCGCGTCCCTCGTCGGTCTTCAACTTCAGCTACCGATACATGACGCCCACACTGGAAGGCGTGCTCATCGACGATTTCCGCGTCTCGGGGCAATGGCCGCTCAGTTCCCGTTGGTACGCGGTCGGGGCATTGGATTTCTCAGTGGCCCAAGCCGACTGGGTCGAGACCGTGCTCGGCCTCGAGTACAAGGCCGACTGTTGGGTTGGCCGCTTCGTGCTGTCTCGCTATGCCGTTGCCCTGCCCAATACGGTCGCCTATAGCAGCAACTATACAACGACAGCATTTTTGCAAATCGAACTCAATGGCCTGACCAGTGTCGGTACAAATCCGCTCGATCAGCTGCAGCGTAATATCACAGGCTATCAGCGCATCAATCCGCTTCCCATTCCCACGGGTCCATTTGAACATTACGAGTAGTCCGATGTTGCGTCGCTTTTCAATCCGAAATTCTGCCGTCTCATGGTCGGGCGCAGGCGCTCTGTTGCTGGCGGCCGTCGTATTCTTGCCTCTGTCCCATGCGGCTTTGGCGCAGACCTCGCCCTCGTCCGAGCAAGGCGCAGCGGCTGCGTCCCCGCGCTCGCCCGACACCCCGTCGGCACCTGCTGGCGTCGCGCCAGCGGCTGACGGTTCGGCGACCCCGGCCCCGGCTGCCGCAACCCCTGCGCCCGCGGTCGCGACGCCGCCGGCCGCCGGCACGAAGGCGCCTTCGCGGTCCCCGGATGCTTGGTTTGCGCCCACGCCCAAAGCTCCGAGCACCGACACCTCGGTGATCCCGGCCCCCGCGGCCACAACGCCTGCGCCCGCGGTCGCAACGCCGCAGGCGGCCGGCGCAACGGTGCCATCCCTCGCTCCGGGCGCTGCGGCGGCACCGGTTCGCGCCGCGCCGGCGTCGGATAGTTCGGCTGGCGCTAGCTCGGCCGCCACGCCTGCAGCGTCAGTTACGGGGACCGGGGTGGAAGCTGCCTCGGGGACCCCAGCCACCGAGACGCCTGCCACCTCCGCAAACCTGCCCTCGTCGCCTTCCGGAACGCTGCCTGAGGCGGGCGCGTCGCCGGAGGCGGCGCCATCGGGTGCATCGGTGCCCCCACCTGCGGGCGGGGAAAGCGCTGTCTCGCCTCCGACTTTGACCCCGACAGCCGCGCAGACCTCCGGTACATCGCCAGTAGGCGAGGAGGCGGCCAAATCCCATGCAGCCGGTGCCGCAACCGCCTCGACGGCCGAATCCGCACGCGTGCTCGATCGCATTATTGCGGTCGTCAACGACGACGTGATCACCCTTGGAGAGCTCGACTACCGGATACGTCTTGCCGAAGTACAACTCACACGCCAGCGCATTCCGATGCCTCCGGCTGACGTTTTACGCAAGCAGATTTTGGAACGACTCATCCTTGATAAGGCGCAGTTGCAACTTGCCAAGGAGACGGGTGTGCGCGTCGATGACGGCACGGTCAACTCCGCGGTCGGTCGGATGGCCGAACAAAACGGCATGAATATTGCGGCAATGCGCGTGAAGGTGGAGGCCGATGGCGTGCCGTTTAACCAGTTTCGGGAGGACATGCGTGACGAAATCACGATGATGCGGGTGCGGGATCGCGAGGTCGACGCCAAGATTCAGATTTCGGAAGGCGAAATTGACAACTTTCTGCAGGAGCAAAGCTCGGTTGCTGCGAACTCGGTTCAGTACGACGTGGCGCAGATTCTCATCGGTGTACCGGAAATCGCCAGCCCCGAATTCGTCGAACGCGCCCGCCGCCGCGCGGAGGACCTTTTGGCCCAGTTGCGGTCGGGAGCAGATTTCGGGCGCCTGGCCGCGGGGTACTCGGCCGCACCGGAGGCTCTGCAGGGGGGAGATTTGGGCTGGCGCAGCATCGACCGTTTGCCAGGCCTTTTCGCCGATGCGGTCCGCAAGCTCAAGCCCGGTGAGATAGCCTTGGTACGCAGCCCGGTCGGTTTTCACATTCTCAAGCTCGTCGGTCAGCGTGATGCTGCCAACGTCCACCTCTCCAACCAGCCGGTGGCTCAGACGCATGCGCGGCACATTCTCTTGCGTGTTTCTGACGCGCTGCCTGAACCCGAGGTAAAGCATCGCCTGCTTGACCTGCGCGAGCGCGTCGCGAAGGGGGGGCAGGATTTTGGCCAGCTCGCACGCCTGTATTCGGTGGATCCGAGCAGCACGCGCGGCGGCGATCTCGGATGGCTGTACCCTGGCGACACAGTTCCAGCCTTCGAAAATGCGATGAATGCCCTGAAAATCAACGAGATCAGTGAGCCCGTGCAGTCGCCGTTTGGCTGGCATCTGATCCAGGTGCTCGAGCGCCGTACTGAGGAGTCATCGGTGGAGCGCAAGCGCCTGGAGGCGCGGCAGGCACTCAAAGACCGCAAGGCGGAGGAGGCTTTGCAGGAGTGGCTGCGACAGTTGCGCGATCGGACCTACGTCGAATACCGCGTCGAGGACAATCGCTGACGACGGTCGGGCACCCCTAAGCCTCATGCGCATAGCGATCACTACCGGGGAGCCCGCGGGCATCGGCCCGGAGGTTGCGTTGCGTGCGGCCGTCGATGCGAGCGTGGCCTGTGACCTGCTGGGTGACCAAGAGCTCCTGCAGGCGACCGCCCGTGGCCTGGGAATCGCCTGGCCGCTTCCATCGCACCTGCGCATCATGCATGAGCCGTTGGTTGCGCCAGCGCAACCCGGCAGGCTGGACACGCGTAACGCGCGCTACGTATTGCGCCTGCTGGATCGCGCCCTGGAAGGTTGGCGCGAGGGCGAGTATGCGGCCTTGTGCACGGCACCCGTGCACAAGGCCGTGATCAACGACGCGGGCATCGAATTTCGCGGTCACACCGAGTATCTCGCGCACGCGACGGGGGCAAGGCATGTGGTAATGCTGCTCGTCGGTGGCGGACTGCGTGTTGCCCTGGTCACGACGCACTTGCCGTTGGCAGCCGTGCCGCGGGCAATTACCCGTGAGCGCCTCGATGCTTGCATCGATGTGCTGCAGCACGACCTGGTGCAACGCTTCGCGATCGCGGCGCCGCGCATCGCCGTCGTCGGTCTTAACCCCCATGCGGGTGAGGGCGGCCACCTTGGGAGGGAGGAGATTGAGATCATTGCTCCGGCGGTGATCGCGGCGCGCCAGCGCGGGATCGAAGCCTCCGGCCCGTGGCCAGCCGATACGATCTTCGTGGCGCGCAACGCGATGCGTGCCGACGCGATCCTGGCCATGTATCACGACCAGGGACTTGCAACACTGAAGTACGCGAGTTTTGGCAAGGGCGTGAACGTCACGCTCGGACTGCCTCTGGTACGCACCTCGGCCGATCATGGAACCGCGCTTGACCTTGCGGGCGCTGGGCAGGCCGACGCGGGCAGCATGAAGGAGGCTCTTGCGCTCGCCGCGCAGATGGCCCAGCGCTGGGCCGCGGCCCAACAGGCGCGGGGAAGGCCCGATGGAGGGTCATAGGGCGCGCAAGCGCTTTAGCCAAAATTTTCTTCACGATGCCGGCATCATCGAGCGCATTGTTGCCGCGATCGACCCCCGTCCCGGCCAGCACCTGGTCGAAATTGGACCAGGAATGGGCGCATTGACCGAACAGCTCGTCGCCCGCGTCGGACACATCAGTGCCGTAGAAATCGACCGTGACCTTGTCGCACGATTGCGCGCGCGCTTTGCACCCGAGGTGCTCGCGCTCATCGCTGCCGATGCCTTGCAACTGGACTGGCGGGAGCTTGCGCGCCAGCTCGGGGGCGCGCTGCGTGTGGTCGGTAATCTGCCCTATCACGTATCGACGCCACTACTTTTTTGCCTGCTGGCCATTGCCGATCAGGTGCAGGACCAGCACTTCATGCTGCAGCGAGAGGTGGCCGAGCGCATGGCGGCTCCGCCGGGAGGCAAGGAATACGGTCGGCTGTCGGTGATGTTGCAATTTCGGTATCGGATCGAACGCCTGTTTCATGTGGCTGCGGGTTGCTTTCGACCGGCACCCAAGGTTCAGTCGACCGTGGTTCGCATGACGCCGGTCGTCCCGGAGTTGTTGCCGCAGGTTGCGTTACCGGCGTTCTCCGCGGTGGTGACCGCGGCTTTTTCGCAGCGGCGCAAGATTTTGCGCAACGCACTCGCGGGGCTGTTAATCGAGTCGCAGATCGAACAGGCGCACGTCGACCCCGGTGCCCGCGCGGAGACGCTCGACGTCGCCGCCTTCGTACGCCTTGCGCAGTGCGCCGAAGGGCGGCCCACGTCCGGGGCGATCTTGTCGCGGCATTTCGAGGCGTGATCGGGACCGCGCCCGGGCTTTGCCGGCGGCCCGTGGCGCGTCCCGATCACGAGGCGGCGCGAACGGGTCGCGAAGGTGATAAGGCCGCAGGGCTCCGCCGATGAGTGCCACGAGTCGGACCGAACGCACGGCTTAGAGGGGAAGCGTCGAGAGATCCTCGTTGCGGATATGGTCGCGCGCTGCTTCAAAGCCTGGCAACAGTCGCGCGACCTGACGCCAGAATTCCGGGCCGTGATTGAGCTCCTTGATGTGCGCCAGCTCATGTGCCACCACGTAATCGATTACGGGCAGGGCGAAGTGGATGAGGCGCCAGTTCAGGCGAATGCGACCATCGGCCGTGCAAGAACCCCACTGGGAGCGAGCCGACGATAGTGCCCAGGACGAGTAGCGCACGGCGCTGCGCGCGCTGAGTTCGCGCAGCCGCTCCTCGAGCAGCCGTCGCGCTTGTTCTTTGAGCCACGTCTGGACCGCGTCGCGCACTTGCGTCTCGGTGGCCTGAAGCGGCAGCGCGAGACACAGTTCGTCGCCTAACAGCCCTGGGGCAAGCGCCGAGCAGCGCAGATCGGCGCGCAGTCGCAGCGTAATTTCGGAGCCGAGAAACGGAAGGCGGCCGCCGTCGGCAAAGCGCACTTGCGGCAGGCGTCGCTCCGCGCGCCACTTATGCCACTGCTCCAGGCGTGAGCGAATCCAGCGCTCCTTTTCCAGGATCGCCGCCTCGATGTCGCGCAGTGAGACCCAGCGCGGGGCACTGATGGTCAGCCCGCGGTCGTCGATCTGAAAACCGATCGTGCGCCGGCGCGCCCGCCGCAAACGGTATTCGCACGGACGACCGGAGAGCACGATGCGCCGATCGGGATTGCCGCGTGCCTTCGGGGTGGGAGCGGACGCGGTTGGTACAGCGTCAAAGTCCAGGCTCAGCTGCACGCCGCCGGCCACCCCACCAGCGATCGCCGCCAGGCCCGCGCCACGACGCGAAGTCTTTGTCTTCTTAGGCACGCGATGAGACACGACGTTCGCTAAATTCAGCCGGCTCGGAGGCCTTGGTGTAGCGGTGCGGTGCGATCCGGCGCATTTCAGACTCGATCCAATTCTCGACCAGCCTTGCCACTTCGTCGGCGGTCCGTCCCGCCGGATCAATCGGTGGACCAATCGAGACGGTAATGGTACCCGGAGTCTTGAGAAACGCGCGCCGCGGCCAGACCTCGCCAGAATTCAGCGCGATCGGAATCACTTTGGCGCCAGTGCGAACGGCGAGCCGCGCGCCGCCCGATTTGTAGCGTGGGGGAGCGCCCGGCGCGGTACGGGTGCCCTCCGGGAAGATCACGATCCACCAACCGCGCGCGAGGTGTTGCGTACCACCGTCGACAACGTGCTCAAAGGCGTTGCTGCCATGGGAGCGGTCGATGTTAATCATTCCCAGTGTGGCCATACCCCAACCAAGAAAGGGAACGTAGTGCAGTTCACGTTTGTAGACGAATGTGAGGGGGCGCGGCATCGCCGTGGTCAGCCAAAGCGTCTCCCACGCCGACTGATGCTTTGGCTGAACGATCGCGGGGGCATCGGGCAGGTTCTCCAGCCCCTGGACCTCATAGCGGATTCCGCAGATTGCCTTGGCACAAAAAACGGCGAAGCGGGTCCAGCCCGTCGCCATCCAGTAACGCTGCTTGGGCGGCAGCCAGGCCCAAAGAAGCGTGCCGATGGAGTACGGCGCCACGGTAACGATGAGCAAAACGAAGTAGAGCGCAGAGCGCACTGCGATGCCCAGCGTCTCGAGGCGTCGACTCATCCGGCGGCCAGCAGCGAGATATCGGCTATTTGGTTCATGAGTGCGCGCAGTTGACGGAGCAGGGTGAGGCGATTGTCCTGCAACTTCGGCTCGTCGACCATCACCATGACTTCGTCAAAGAAACGGTCAACGGGCGGCTTCAGAGGCACAAGCGCGCGCAACACGCCTGCATCGTCGCCGGCTGTCAGCGCGGCGTCAACCTGCGGCGCAACGGCGTCAAACGCCGCGGCCAGTTCGCGTTCCGCTGGCTCGATCAATAAATGGACATCGAGCCTCGCGCTCGCGTCTGCCACCGGCGCCTTTTTCAAGATATTGCCGATGCGCTTGTTAGCGGCTGCCAGATTTTCGGCCTGGGGCAACTGCATAAACGCGCGCACGGCGGCCATGCGAGCGCCAATGCGATCCAAGCGTCCGGGGCGCAACGAAAGCACGGCGTCGACTTCGTGCGCACCGTAGCCTTGCTCGAGCAGGGTCCCGCGTAGACGTTCGAAGAGAAACTGTTCGATTTCCTCGGGGCTGGGTTTGAAGCCCCGGGGAAAATCGGCTGGAGGGAACGCATCGAGAGCCAGTGCGATGAGCCGCTGCAGCGGCAAGGGTATAGCCCGTTCTTGCAATATCCGCAGAATCCCCAGCGCGTTGCGCCGCAAGGCGTAAGGGTCGCGGTCCCCGCTCGGGCGCTCGCCTACTCCGAAGAGTCCGGCGATGGACTCGATTTTGTCGGCCAGCGCTAGGCAGGCGCCGACAAGTGACGAGGGCAGCGCATCCCCGGAAAAACGCGGCCGATAGTGCTCGCCGATTGCAGTGGCAACTTCTTCGTCCTCGCCCTCGATGCGCGCGTAGATCGCGCCCATTTCCCCTTGAAGTTCCGGAAACTCCCCAACCATTGCGGTGCTCAGGTCGGCTTTGGCGAGCAGCGCCGCACGTGCCACGACATTTTGGTCCACGCGGTGCGATGCAGGTAGTTCCGCCGCAATGCTTCTGGCGATAACAACCAGGCGCTCGACGCGCTGCAATTGCGAGCCGAGCGCATGGTGGTATACGACATTTGCCGCGGCACCCAGGCGCGTCTCCAGTCTGTGCTGACGGTCCTGCTCAAAGAAAAAGCGCGCATCCGCCAGACGCGCACGCACCACGCGGGCGTTGCCCGCAATGATTGCAGAGGGATCGGGGGTCTCAATATTGCTCACGAGCAAGAAGCGATTGCGAAGCGTGCCACCTTCGTCTTGCAGCGCGAAGTACCTTTGGTTTTGCTGCATCGTCAGGATCAGGCAGTTTTGCGGAACCTCGAGGAACACCGCGTCGAACTCCGACTCGTACACCACCGGCCACTCGACCAATGCGGTGACCTCGTCGACGAGAGCCTCCGGCGTTACCGCGCACGCGGACAGCCGGGCGGCAGCGGCCTGCAACTGCTCGACGATCCGGGCGCGCCGCGCCGAAAATGACGCGATGACCTTGCCCTCCCGGAAAAGCTGATGCTCATACGAAAGCGCGCGATCGATCCGCAGCACACCCGGCGCGTGGAAGCGGTGTCCCGTCGTTTGCCCCCCGGCTTGCAGTCCGAGCGCGTGCACGGGCACGATCTGCGAGCCGTGAAGTGCGAGCAAGCCGTGCACCGGACGCGCGAACTGCACGGTCGTGCGACCGTCGGCGAGTTGGTAGTTCATCACTTTCGGGATCGGCAGCCGCTCAATGGCCTCCTGCAGAGCTGCTTGCAGCCCTTCGGCGAGCGTCGCACCCTGGCGCAGGCCGCGATAGACGAGCATCTGTTGGCGACCGTCGGATTCGCGCACGATGCACCGTGGGTCATAGACGAGTCCGAGTGCATCGAGTTTTTTGCGCAGCGCCGCGGTCGGCTCGGAGTGCGCGTCCAGGCCGACGCTCGCCGGCACCAGCCGCTGTTCGAAGCTACGTCCGGGCGCCACGGCTCGCACGTCGGCGACAAGCGCACCCAGCCGGCGCGGGGTGGCAAAGACGCGCAGCGCCTGAGGATCGGACGGCGCCAATTCGCGCTCCACCAGAGCATGATGGATCGCCTCAGCAAAGGCGCGCCCTAAGCCAGGCAGCGCCTTGGGAGGCAGTTCCTCGGTGAGCAGTTCGACGAGTAGCGCCTCACTGGCGGCCTTGGTGCCGTTCATGGCGTACCCCCGGCCGACTGCACCATGGGGAACCCGAGGCGCTCGCGTGCCGCCAGATAGCTTTGGGCGACGGCGCGCGCAAGCTTGCGGATGCGGGCAATGTATGCCGCGCGCTCCGTCACGCTGATGGCGCCCCGCGCGTCGAGCAAGTTGAATGTGTGAGCCGCCTTGAGCAGGGCTTCATAGGCGGGTAGTGCCAGGTCCGCGGCCATGAGGCGGGCGGACTCGGACTCAAATACGACGAACTGCTCGAGGAGAATTTCGGGGTCCGAATATTCGAAGTTGAACTTGGATTGTTCGACCTCGTTTTGGTGAAACACATCGCCGTAGCGCAAGATACGTTCCTGCCCGCCGTTGCCCCAGCGCGTGTACATCAGGTCAAAGACGTTGTCGATATTTTGCAGATACATCGCGAGGCGCTCGAGCCCGTAGGTGATCTCGCCGGTTATAGGTTTGCATTCGAGACCACCGACCTGTTGGAAGTACGTGAACTGCGTGATTTCCATGCCGTTCATCCAAACTTCCCAGCCCAAACCCCAGGCGCCCAGCGTCGGATTTTCCCAGTCGTCCTCGACGAATCGGATGTCGTTGCGCCCCGTGTCTACACCCAGCGCCGCGAGCGATCCGAGGTAGCGCTCGAGAATGTCGGTTGGCGAAGGTTTGAGCACGACCTGAAACTGGTGATGCTGGTGCAGGCGGTTGGGGTTTTCTCCGTACCGCGCGTCCTTGGGCCGGCGCGACGGCTGCACGTAGGCGGCTCGCCAGGGTTCGGGTCCGATCGCGCGCAAAAAAGTTGCCGTGTGCGACGTCCCAGCGCCGACCTCGATATCAATCGGCTGCAGCAGCGCACAACCTTGTTCGTTCCAGTACGCCTGCAGGCGCAGGATGATTTCTTGAAAGGTGATCATCGCCCGATGCCGGCCAGTGGTAATGGCGGCCCGGGGCGAATTCTACTGACGAAAAGATAAAAGGATGTGCCCGGAATTGTCGCCGCGGTTCCGTGCGACGACCGGCGGGCCCTGCGCGTGGTGGCCTGACGCAATCAGGCGAGCAAATCGTCGATGGGTGCCGTCAGCTCTTCGAACGTTGGCGCCTTTGCCTGCAACCAGGGAACATCCAGACGCAGGTGATCGAGCAGGGGCCGGTTAGCTTGCTCGAGCGCCGGGCCCAGCGCGATCTTCATCGCGCCCGCGTCGGCCATTACGGCGGCCATGTTCAGCACCGCGGCCAGCAGCGAAAAAGGGTGCGCCTCGAGCGGCGCGGCCGCGTGCGCGAAGCCATCGACCAAGCGCAGGGGCAACAGCCAGCGCCGGGCGAGTTCAGCCGTGACGTGAGCGTGCGTTACCCCGATGATGCGCTTTTCGAGAGTCAGACGCAGACCTGGCGCGCGACAGCCGTCCTCGACCTGCGCAATTGCATCGGGAATGACGCGCGCCATCAGCAACTGGCCGCTGCGCAGCATGAAGCCAGCCAAGTAGCCGCTGTCGGCATCGACGCCCAAGATGAAACCCAGCCAGCGCGCATAACCACCGGTTGCAATCGCGTGCTTCCAGAAACCGATGCGATCGATGCCTCCAATCTGGGGAAAAGCGCTCGCGATCGACGCCGCGAGCACGAGGTTGCGCAGGCGCTCCATCCCGAGCACTCCCGCGGCGTCGTCGAGGCATGTCACGGCGCGCGCATTGGGATATCGGGCTGCATTGGCAAGGCGCAGGACCTTGCGCGCAAGTAACTGTTCGTGCTGCGTAAGTTCGACGATCGTATGAATGTCGACGTTTTCGTCGTCGAAACTGGCAATGAGCTGACGCGCCACCTCGGGCATCGCGGGCAAGGTATTGCCGCCGAGGAAAAACTGCTCGATGCCGCCCATTTCGCCCATGTCTCCGCTTCGCCCGATCGGTGAGGTTTTTGTCCCCCGGCAACTCCCGGCAAGCGTAGCGACTGCGCAACGTCGTTATGCGCCGATTTGCGGGCGCAAAGCGGGTGCTTCTTTCGCTCAAGTTCGACCGCGCGAAGGTGGGCGCGGTTCGGAGGGGTTGGGTCGTGAAAAAATGGTGACAAGCAATGCAAGCGCCGATGCAATGAGGATCGGCCAGTTCCCCATCCGAACAAACGGGGTTAGGCCTTGAGTCGGCTGCACGGTGCCGTCCAGGCTGCCTTGGGTTTGCACCGGAAGTTGCGACGCGACTCGGCCGCGCGCGTCGACGATGGCGGTTATTCCGGTGTTGGTCGCGAGCAGCATCGGTCGGGCCGTTTCGAGCGTACGCATTCGGGAAATCTGCAGATGCTGTGGCAAGGCGATGGAATCGTCGAACCACGCGAGGTTGGACAAATTCAGTAGCACGGTCGGCGTGCGGCTCGGGTCGTGCCAAGCGTCGAGGAGTTCAGCGCCAAACAAGTCTTCGAAACAGATCGTGACAGCGATCTGCTGGCCGGCCAGCGCCAGAGGAGGCTGGTAGCGTGCGCCGCGCTGCTGATCGCCAATCGGAATGCGCATCAAGTCGACGAACCAGCGAAATCCAAAAGGAATGAATTCGCCAAACGGCACCAAGTGCCGCTTACTGTAGCGCTGGGGTTCGACCTCATCGCCAGCGAGACCGATGGCACTATTGAAGTACCGCTGCCCGGGCTCGGCTACAAAGGCACCGAAAATCAGCGCGGCGCCTCCGCGCAGGCGCGCGTCGGCCAGGACCTGCAGAACGTCGTCGGGCAGTTCGTTTACCGGCACTGGAAAGGCCGACTCTGGCAGGACGATCAGATCGGGCCCGAGCGCGACGGAGTTGCCTTGCATGGAACCGGTGCGCAGGGCAGGCAGGTAGCGCGTCAGCGACTCGTCCAAACCGCCTTCGGCAAATTTCACTTCCTGCGCGATGTTGCCCTGGACGAGTCGAACGCGCAGGTTTGCGCCGTGGGGCTGGGACCACAACTGTTCGCGCAGGACCGCACCCGTGGCCAGTAACACGATGCAAGCCACGCCGGCAATCAGAACAGGCAACGGCCGACGCGGCGAACGAAACCAGGCCCACAGCGGTATAGCCACGACCAGCGCTGCCACCGCTCCCACGCCATAGACCCCGATCACGGGCGCGAATCCCGCCAGGGAACCGTTCGTGTGGGCGTAGCCGGTGGAGAGCCAGGGAAATCCGCCCAGAAGGACACCACGCAGCCATTCGGAGAGGGTCCACGCGGCAACGATGGCTAGCGCGCGCTGCGCGCTGGCACGCACGCCAATCCACGCGGCAGCGGCCAA
>Ga0187778_10001300_pt1 | contig 17511 bp, 18 predicted proteins | sample 1015_Q2_SP5_20_M_FD_132418 | JGI IMG/M metagenome (GOLD analysis project Ga0187778, IMG submission 132418) | Tropical peat soil microbial communities from peatlands in Department of Meta, Colombia - 1015_Q2_SP5_20_MG | ecosystem: Environmental > Terrestrial > Soil > Wetlands > Peat | place...
ACTCGCTGCCTGCGCTGGGCCGCAGCGTCGCCGCGCACCTGCGCGCTCTCTCCCAGACCTAGGGGCGGACGGTGGCACCGCGGCGTGGCCATCGTTCAACGAACTAACGACTCGGGACACTAGTGGAACGCAGGCGATTCCTGTCCGCATGCGCCGCCGTTGCCGGCGCCTCGCAAGTCGCAGCCCTGGCGAATGCGTGGGCCGCAGCAGCGCCGCAGCGCTATTCGCGGACGCGGCTCATCGACATTCACGGCGACCCAATTGTGGTCGCACGGCTTGCGCCGCGGACCAACTACGTCTTCAACTATCCGTATGCGGGCACGCCGTGCTTCCTGCTCAATCTCGGCCGGCCGGTCGCCGCGGCGCAGAAGCTGCTGCGCGCCGACGGTTCGGCGTACTCGTGGAGCGGCGGCGTCGGGCCAGCCCAGTCGATCGTCGCCTATTCGGCGATCTGCGCCCACAAGCTCGCCTACCCTACGCGCGAAGTTAGCTTCATCCGTTTCCAACCTGATCGCTCTCCCACCTCCGACGGCAACGTGATCCACTGCTGCGCCGACCACAGCGTGTACGACCCTGGAGCGGGCGCGCGCGTGGTCAGCGGGCCGGCTCCACAGCCACTGGCGGCGATACTGCTCGAATACGAGGCCGATAGCGACGGGCTGGCCGCGGTCGGAACCGTCGGCGCCGAGCAATTCGACGCCTTCTTTCGCAAGTACGACTTCAAGCTCACGATGGAATACGGGCAAGGACACGCCAAGCAACCGGTGGGCGAGACCACGGTCGTGCGCGAGCTTGCTCAGTACTGCCGCCAGACGATTCGCTGCTGAGAGGAGGGGTAAGTCTCAGCGCGCGCCAGCTTCTCTTGTCCCATCAGCGCATGCGCACGCGCCCCGGCTGCGCCTGGACGCGCTTGAGCCACGATTGCACCGCGGGGAAGCGCGCGAGATCGAAGCCGCCTTGGTCGGCCACATGGGTGTAGGCGTAAAGCGCGATGTCGGCAATGGTGTAGCGGCCTGCAACGAGGAATGGCTCCTTCGAGAGCCGTTGCTCCATGACGCCCAGCGCGCGGTAGCCTCCGTCCATCTTGGAGTCGGCCAGCGCGCGCTGAGACTCCGGGTCGGGATGGAAGCTCCGGAGGAAGCGCGCCACCGCTATGTACGGCTCGTGGCTGTATTGCTCGAAGAACAGCCATTGCAGCACCTGCGCCCGCTCCAGCCGGTCGGTCGGCAGCAGCGCGGAGCCCTCGGCAAGGTAGAAGATGATCGCGTTTGATTCGGGAAGATAGACGCCGCGCTCGATCTCCAGCAGCGGCACCTTGCCGTTGGGATTCTTGGCGAGGAATTCCGGCGTGCGCGTGGTGCCTTCGCGCGTGTCGATCTCCTCCCAGGCGTAGGGGAGCTTCAACGCCTCCAGCACCATGCGCACTTTGTGGCAGTTGCCGGACACCGACATCCCGTAGACCTTGAGCATTGCGATCTCCCTTCATAGGTGCAGCGAGCCTTGCGTCTTCGTTGCAGTCTAGCCAAGAAACCGCGCTCCGGGAATTGCAATACAATTCCACGAGGTGCGCGGCGCGTGCCTCGCCTGCTCGAACCCGACGCATGCCTCCGTCCATCGCTGCATTTCCCCATGCCGTCATCGAAGTGCGCGACCTGCGCAAGTCGTATCGGCGCGTGGAAGCGGTCAAGGGCGTGAGCTTTGCCGTGAGGCGCGGCACCACCACGGCGTTGCTCGGCGGCAACGGAGCCGGCAAGACCACAACACTCTCGATGCTGCTGGGCGTGCTCACGCCGACGGCCGGCGCGATCCGTATCCTGGGCGAGCCCATGCCCGAGCGTCGCTACAGCGTTCTGCCGCGGATCAACTTCACGTCTCCCTACGTCGACCTGCCCAAGCGGCTCACCGTGGCGGAGAACCTGCGCGTCTATGCTCGCCTGTACGGCGTCACGCGCCCGCGCTTGCGCGTGGGCGAGCTCGCCGAGGAGCTCGATCTCGTCGAGTTCATCGACCGTCCCTACGGCAACCTGTCGGCTGGGCAGCGCACGCGGGTGAGCCTGGCCAAGGCGCTCCTGAACCGCCCCGAGGTGCTGCTGCTCGACGAGCCGACCGCTTCGCTCGACCCCGACATCGGCGATCGCATGCGCACGCTACTCGAGGGCTACCAGAAGCGTAGCGGCTGCACCATGTTGCTAGCGTCGCACAACATGGGCGAGGTCGAGCGCATGTGCGACGACGTGATCATGCTGCGCGCCGGTCTGGTCGTCGATCAGGGCTCTCCATCGGCACTGCTCGAGCGCTATGGCCGCGGCAACATGGAGGAGGTCTTCCTCGACATCGCCCGTGAACGCGTCGACCCCGATCACGGGGCGAGCGCCGACGGGCACGCCGAAGGGATCGTTTCGTGAGCAGCGCCATCGCCCTCTGTGCCGGCTCGGCCAACCGGATCTTCGCTCTGGTCGAGCGTCACGCCTATCTGATGCTCAAGTCCTGGCCGCGCATCGTGTCGACGATGTACTACCCGACGGTGACGATGATCATGTGGGCATTCGTCACGATCTATCTCACGCCCAAGAGCAATTTTCTCTCCGATGCGCCGGGGCTCTTCATCGGCGCAGTGCTGCTGTGGGATATCCTTTTCCGCGGCCAGCTCGGCGTGTCGCTCACCTTCGTCGAGGAGATGTACTCGCGCAACCTGGGCAACCTGTTCGTGAGCCCCTTGCGTGCGTGGGAGCTGATCGCCGGCCAGCTCGCCATGAGCATACTGCGCACGTTGATCGGCGTGGGCGGAGCGTGCTTTTTCGCCTGGGTGCTGTTTCACTATTCGATCTTCACCTTCGGCTTTCCCCTGATCGCTTTCTTCGTCAACCTCATCGTGTGCGGGTGGGCGATCGGGCTTGCGGTGTCGGGCATGGTCCTGCGCTGGGGGCTGGGCGCCGAGGAACTGGCGTGGGCCGCGGTGTTCCTGATCGCGCCGGTATCGGGCGTCTACTATCCCATCGGAGTGCTCCCCGGGTGGGTGCAGACGATCGCGCATGCCATTCCGACCAGCTACGTGTTCGAGGGCATGCGCGCGGTGCTGCTAGAGCATGTCTTCCGCGCCGATCTTTTCTTCCAGGCGCTGGCCGTCAACGCGGTGTACCTGGCGGCAGGCGTCACGCTGTACCTGCTCGCGATCCGCTACGCGCGCGAGCACGGAATGCTGCTGCAGATGGGCGAGTGAAATGCAGAGTGAAAATTCTGCAAAGCGAGCATTCGGCATTGCATCGGCAAGCCGGCGGTCGTATGCTACAGGCTCCTCGCGACAAATAACCGATAGGAGGCGATTCATGCCTCAGCGCGCCATTCGCAGCGTGATCGAGCGGAAGACCAAAGGCATGGTGCTCGCGCCTGCAGCGACCACGGTCAGCCACGCCGCGCAAATGATGCAGAAGGCCAACCTGGGCGCATTGATGGTGGTGGACGGCGACGGAAAGCTCACTGGCATCTTCACCGAGCGCGACGCGCTCTTTCGCGTGCTCGCGCCGGGGCGCGACCCGACGAAGACCAGGCTCGCGCAGGTGATGACCAAGAATCCGCGCACGGTGGCGCCGGAGAAGCCATTCGGTTACGCCTTGCACATGATGTTCGAGAGCGGCTTTCGCCACGTGCCGGTGGTCGAGAACGGCCGTCCGATCGGCATGGTGACGGCCCGCGATGCGCTCGGTCCGGAGTTGGAGGAATTCGAGTCCGACATCGAGCGCCGCCAGCACATCGGCGAGATCCTGGGTTGATCGTGGATCGGAGCAGGGTCGCGGGCAGGCGTAAGCTCGGGCAATCGCGGGGGTCGCGATGAAGCCCTTCTCGACCATCGCCGCCGTCGTCTTCGCGCTGGTCGCGCTGCTCCACCTGCTGCGGCTCGTCTACGGTTGGCAGGTCGTCTTCAACGGCTGGACCGTTCCGATGTGGCTAAGCTGGTTCGGCCTGATCGTTGCCGGCGCGCTTTCCACGCTGGTCTGGCGCGAGGCGCGACGGTAGTGGGTAGCCTGGGTCGAGGAACGAGACCCAGGAGCGCCGTCCCGGGTTTCGCCTGCCGGCTCAACCCGGGCTACGTGATAAGGATCGCGGCGGCCACCTTCCTGCCCTCGGCCGCCAGGATGTTGAAAGTGCGGCACGCCGCGGGCGTGTCCATGACTTCGAACCCGATTCGTGCATCGGCGAGGGCCCGCGTCAGGCGTGGATGCGGGAAGCGCAGGGTCTTGCCGGTGCCGAGGATCACGACTTCCGGCTCGAGCGCGGCGATCGTCGCGAAATCCCCAGCGGTCAGCGCGTCGAAGCCGCCCGATGCCCAGCCGGTCGTGATCGTGTCGCTCGTGACGATCAGGTTCTCGCGGTACTCGACCACTCCGAGCCGCACGTAGCCGGCGCCGTACTCGGTGAATACGTTGCCTGGCGCAACGGAAAGATCGAACTTCACGCGGGATCCTATGGCCGGCGCCGGGGCGGGAGCCGCGGGCGGTGATTTGTGCGTTGCGGTAACCGCATAAGTCCGCTAGCATTCTAACCTTTTCCCATTTCTAACGTCGCTCGGACGGTTCCGGGCGCTTACGATAGAAAGGCCGGCATGAGTTCCCCCACCGCTGTCGAGTTCGCGCGGCTCAAGCGCCTCCCCCCGTACGTCTTCAACATCACCTCCGAGCTCAAGATGGCCGCGCGCAGGCGCGGCGAGGACATCATCGACTTCGGCATGGGCAATCCGGACGGCCCGACGCCCCCGCACATCGTCGCCAAGCTGATCGAGACGGTGCAACGGCCCGACACCCACGGCTACTCGGTGTCGCGCGGCATTCCGCGGCTGCGGCGGGCCATATGCCAGTGGTACCAGCGGCGCTGGGGCATCGAGTTCGACCCCGAGACCGAGGCCATCGTCACCATCGGGTCGAAGGAGGGTATCGCCCACTTGACGCTCGCCACGCTGGGGCGAGGCGACACGGTGCTGGTGCCCAATCCGAGCTACCCGATCCACATCTACGGACCGGTGATCGCCGGAGCGGACATCCGGCAGGTGCAGTTGACGCCCGACGTCGACTTCTTCTTCGAGCTCGAGCACACGATCAAGCTCTCGTTCCCCAAGCCGAAGATGCTCATCATCAACTTCCCGGCCAACCCGACCGCGCAGTGCGTCGAGCTCCCGTTCTTCGAGAAGATCGTCGCGCTCGCCAGGGAATACGGCATCTACGTCGTGCACGATCTCGCCTATGCGGATATCTGCTTCGACGGCTGGAAGGCGCCCTCGATCATGCAGGTTCCCGGCGCGCGCGAAGTCGCCGTCGAGTTCTTCACCATGTCCAAGAGCTACAACATGGCTGGCTGGCGCATCGGCTACATGGTCGGCAACAAGGACCTCGTGTACGCGCTCTCCCGCATCAAGGGCTATCACGACTACGGGACGTTCACGCCGATCCAGGTGGCGTCGATCGCCGCGCTCGAAGGCCCGCAGGATTGCGTCGCCAGCATCGCCATGCAGTATCAGAAGCGCCGCGACGTGCTGGTCAAGGGCCTGCACGAAGCGGGGTGGATGGTCGACGTGCCCAAGGCTTCGATGTACGTCTGGGCCAAGATTCCGGAAGCCTATCGCAACATGGGCTCGCTCGAGTTCACCAAGAAGCTGCTCGCGCAGGCCAAGGTGTCGGTGTCGCCCGGCATCGGCTTCGGCGAGTTCGGCGACGGCCACGTGCGCTTCGCATTGATTGAGAATGAACCGCGAACGCGACAGGCCATCCGGGGGATCAAGCAGATGTTCCGCGAAGATGGAGTCTTGGTACATGGACGCGAAAGTTCCGCGGCGACGGGCTGACGGGAAGGCAAGAGCAAAAGTAACTGCAGCGCTCAAGCCGCTGCAGGTCGGCTTGCTCGGCATCGGCACCGTCGGCTTCGGCACGTGGACCGTGCTGCGCCGGAACGAGGAGGAGATCACGCGGCGCGCGGGGCGGCCGATCCGCATTACCTGGATCGCGGACCCGGCGCAGAGCCGGGCGCGCGAGGCGACGCGAGGCGCGGAGGTCAACTTGACCGTCGATGCCGAGGCCGTGCTAGCGCGTCCGGACATCGACATCGTCATCGAGCTGATCGGCGGCATCGAGCCTGCACGCACGTATATCCTCAAGGCGATCGCCAACGGCAAGCACGTCGTGACCGCCAACAAAGCGCTGCTCGCGCGTCACGGCAACGAGATCTTCGCCGCCGCTCACGCCAAGGGGGTCATGGTCGCGTTCGAGGGCGCGGTCGCCGGGGGCATCCCCATCATCAAGGCGCTGCGAGAGGGCTTGACCGCCAACCGCATCGAATGGATCGCGGGAATCATCAATGGGACGTCCAACTTCATCCTTTCCGAGATGCGCGCCAAGGGCGCACCGTTCGACGCGGTGCTCGAGGAAGCGCAGGCTCGCGGCTATGCCGAGGCCGACCCCACCTTCGATGTCGAGGGCATCGACGCCGCGCACAAGCTCACCATCATGTCGGCGATCGCCTTCGGCGTGCCGATGCAGTTCGACAAGGCCTACACCGAAGGCATCTCCAGGCTCGCGCGCGAGGACATCCGCTACGCCGAAGAGCTGGGCTACCGGATCAAGCTCCTGGGGATCACGCGGCGCACCGCGGCCGGGATAGAGCTGCGCGTTCACCCCACGCTGATTCCCGAGCGCCGCCTGATCGCGAACGTCGAAGGCGTGATGAACGCGGTGCTGGTCAAGGGCGACGCAGTCGGGCCGACCATGTACTACGGCGCGGGCGCGGGCGCGGAGCCCACCGCCAGCGCGGTCATCGCCGACCTGGTCGACGTGACGCGGATGCACACCGCCGACCCCGAGCATCGCGTGCCGCACTTGGCCTTCCAGCCAGACCAGCTCTCCGACCTTCCCGTCCTGCCGATCGGCGAGGTCGAGACGAGCTACTACCTGCGCATGCGCGTCCTCGACCGGCCCGGCGTGCTCGCCGACATCACTCGCATCCTGGCCGACCGGGAGATCTCGATCGAGGCGATGATCCAGAAGGAACCGCCCGAAGGCGAGGATCAGGCCGACATCATCATGCTCACGCACCGCACGATCGAGAAGCGTGTTGTCGACGCGATCGCGAAAATCGAGAGGCTCAGGACCGTGCGCGACAAGGTCGTGCGCATCCGGATGGAAGAGCTCAACTAGGACGATTCAGCAATTGGGTGGAGCCTTCTTCCCTCACCCCCGCCCCTCTCCCGGCGGGAGAGGGGTTTGCCTTGGTCGCCTCTCCCTCTGGGAGAGGCCGCCGCGCGGAAACGCGGCGGGTGAGGGACAGTGCGTCGGTGACTTGGCGGAGGCGCGCTAGTCAGCGATGCGTTACGTGTCCACCCGCGGCGGCATGCCGCCGCAACCGTTCACGTCGATTCTGATCGAAGGCCTCGCACCCGACGGCGGCCTCGTCGTCCCCGAGCGCTACCCGAAGTTCACCGCGGAAGAGCTTGCGCGCTTGCGAGCCTCGAGCTATCGCGAGCTCGCGTTCGCGATCCTCTCGCGCTACATCGACGACATCGAGCCCGCGGATCTCAAGGCGATCATCACGCGCACCTACACTGCGGCCGCCTTCGGCAGCGAGGACATCACGCCGCTCAAGACGCTGGAGCCCGGGTTGCACCTGCTGCGCCTCGCCAACGGGCCGACGCTCGCCTTTAAGGACATCGCGCTGCAGCTCCTGGGCAATCTCTTCGAACATGTGCTCGCCAAGGACGGAGCGAAGCTCAACATCCTGGGAGCGACCTCCGGCGACACCGGATCGTCCGCCGAGTACGCGCTGCGGGGCAAGCGCGGCATATCGGTGTTCATGCTCTCTCCGCGCGGCCGCATGAGCGCGTTCCAGACCGCGCAGATGTACGCGCTCGCCGATCCCAACATCTTCAACCTCGCCATCGAGGGGGTTTTCGACGATTGCCAGGACATCGTCAAGAAGATCGCGGCGGATGCCGCCTTCAAACGACGCTACAGGCTCGGTGCGGTCAACTCGATCAACTGGGCGCGCGTGGCGGCGCAGATCGTCTACTACTTCAAGGGCTATTTCGCTGCCACGCGCAGCGAAGGCGAGGAGGTCGCGTTCGCGGTCCCCTCCGGCAATTTCGGCAACATCCTGGCGGGCCACGTCGCGCGCGAGATGGGTCTGCCGATCCGCCGACTGATCCTGGCCACCAACGAAAACGACGTGCTCGATGAGTTCTTTCGCACGGGGTGCTACCGTGCGCGCGGCGCCGCCGAGGTCGTTGCAACGTCGAGCCCGTCGATGGACATCTCCCGGGCGTCGAACTTCGAGCGCTTCGTTTTCGATCTCGCCGGGCGCGATCCCGCGGTGGTGCGGGCGCTGTGGCAGAAGCTCGACCGCGAGGGCGGCTTCGACGTCGCCGGGACGCCGCTCGCGGACAAGCTGCGCGCCTCCGGGTTTGTCTCGAGTCGGAGCAAGCATGCGGACAGGATCGCGACGATCCGCAGCGTGTCGGAAAAATACGGCGTGATCGTCGATCCGCACACCGCCGACGGCATCAAGGTCGGACTCTCGTACCGCGAATCGAACCTGCCGCTGATCTGCCTGGAGACCGCGCTGCCGGTGAAGTTCGCCGCGACGATTCGCGAAGCGCTCGGAAAAGAGCCCGAGCGCCCTGAGGCTTACCGCGGCCTCGAGGCGCTGCCGCAACGTTGCGCCATGCTGCCCGTCGACGCCGGCGCCGTCGAGGCGTACATTGCCGAGCATGCGTGCGCGTGACGGCTCGTTGAAAACGGGCGTGTCATTCCGAGGAGCGTCAGTGACGAGGATGGTGTTCATGACTGCTCCGCTTGACGCAACAGCAGATCCCTCGCTGCGCTCGGGATGACATGCTCCTCTAGCGCGTTGTTCCCATGATGCAACTCCTTCTCGATTTCTGGCGCAATTTTCACTCCGGCCTCCGGATTGCGTTCGGTCTGCCAGCTTCGCTGCTCGATTTCCGGGTCACGCTGCGCCAGCTCGTGCTGTTCCTTGCCATCGACGTATCGAGCGACGTGTTGATCGACTATCTGCGCGCCGGCACCGATGCCGTCTTCTCCGCACATGCGGTGGTGTACGAGGGTTTCATCACGGCGGTGCTGTTGCTCACTAGTTCGGCGCTGAGCGCGGCTTATCGCCAGCCGCATCTCAAGCTCGCTATTCCCGTGCTGGTGCTCGCCAGCCTGCCCGCCCTCGACCTGCTCCAGCTTATCCTCACGCTGCCGGGCACGCAGGGTGCGCTGCACGGCCTGTCGATTCAATGGCTCGGCTTCTGGGTCTTCCTCGCGTGGCTTGCGTTCATCTACTGGCGTGCGGTGGCGACTGCGCTCGCTCCACCAAAGCCCTGGTTCTGGGTGCGCTCGCTCGGCGGCGCGGCGCTGCTGCTCGCCGCAGTTCCCCTGGCGATATGGGCGTACCAGCCGTGGTGGGAAGCCCCCGAGCAGCAGACCGCCCGGCGCGACAGCAACTACGTGAGCCCGGCCTCGGAACAGGCGCTCACGGCGCAATCGCAGATGCTCTCGGACGCGCTCGACGACATCGAGGACGAGCGCCCCGGAACGACCGACCTCTACTTCGTGGGCTTCGCTCCATATTCCGGCGAGGACGTCTTTCGCAAGGACATGGACGTCGCGCGCGAGCTCATGGATGAGCGCTTCGACACCGACGGGCGCTCGATCGTGCTGATCAACAGCCCGTACACCGTGCTCGACCAGCCGCTGGCGACCGTGAGCAATCTACGCCAAACCCTGGAGGAGATCGGCTCCGCCATCGATGCGGACGACGACGTCGTGATGCTCTATCTGGAGAGCCACGGCACCCGCGATCACAAACTGGTGGTCGACTTTCCACCGCTCGAGCTCGACCAGCTTACGCCGGAGGCGCTGCGCGAGATGCTGGACGACGCCGGCATCAAGTGGCGCATCATCGTCGTCTCGGCGTGCTACTCCGGCGGATTCATCGATGCGCTCAAGGACGAGCACACGCTCATCATTACTGCCTCCGCGGCCAATCGCACTTCCTTTGGCTGCGGCAACGGAAGTGCGGCGACCTATTTCGGCGACGCGCTCTTCCAGCATGCACTGCGCTTCGAGGATTCGTTCGTCAAGGCGTTCGAGCAGGCGAAGCAGCGCATCGCCGAGCGCGAACGCGCCGAGCACCGGAAAGACGCGCCGTCGGACCCGCAGATCTACGTCGGAGCCGCGATGGCCGACAAGCTGCCGAAGCTCGAAGCCGCGCTGCGCGCGCGCCGCAGCGGCAACACGATCTGAGCTCACACCCTCGCTTGGTTTCGGGGTTCGACGCCCTCTGGCACGGCTGGAGCCTGACGATCGGTTATCATGCCTCGATGGCGGACTGGCAAACCGGTGCACCTTCGAGATTCCTCGTCTGGGTGGTCTCCTTGGTCGTCGCGGGACTGTCTTGGCTCACCAACTGGACGGAGGAGCGCGACACTGCGAGGCGCGACCTGTACGCCAACAAGGAAGATTGCATCAAGGACTGGGGCGAGGAAAGCAGCTGCGAGCAGGGCCCCGTCGCGCGCACCGGCACCGGCCGGCTGGGCTATTACTACGGTCCGGCCTATGAGTCGGGGCAGCACGGCTCTTCGTCGAGATCGCAACCCGAGGGTACCGTCGACAGCGCGCGCCAGGGCAGTCACGCCATAGGCACTTCCCATGTGAGCCGGGGAGGCTTCGGTGGCAGCGGAGCGGCTCACGGCGCGAGCGGGTCGTGATGGAGCGGCTCGAAGTCGAACCGCGGCCGGACTGGCGCCGGGACTGTGAATCCGTCGGGTTCAACTACCACTCGATGGATGGCGTCTATTGGGACGAATCGCACTGCTATCGCTTCACCGCCGATCAAATTGGAGAGCTCGAGGAGGCGACCCGGGCGCTGCACGGCATGGCACTCGCCGCCGCCGAACACGTCATCATCGCGAATCGCTTCGACCAGCTCGCAATTCCGGCGCAGTTCGTCGAGTATGTGAAGGCCTCCTGGCGGGCAAGCGAGCCTACGCTCGACGGGCGCTTCGATCTGGCCTACGACGGCGTGAACCCGCCGAAGCTGCTCGAATACAACGCCGATACTCCGACTGCGCTGCTGGAAGCCTCGATAGTGCAGTGGCGCTGGCTCGAGCAGGCGATCCGTCCGCACCTTCCGCAAGCGGACCAGTTCAACTCGCTGGACGAAAGACTGGTCGCGAGCTGGCGCGCGCTGAGCGTGACATTTCCCGGAGCGCCCGTGCATTTCGCCTGCGTCAAGGACAGCGACGAAGACTTCGGCAACGTCGGTTATCAGCGGGACGTTGCCGCTCGGGTGGGATTGGCGACTCGCTTCGTTTATGTCGAGGACATCGGCTGGGCCGATCGCGAGGGCTTGTTCGTCGATGACAAAGACGAGGAGATCTCGGTCCTGTTCAAGCTCTACCCTTGGGAATGGCTCATTCGTGACGAGTTCGGGCCGCATTTGCTCGGCGCGCCGATTCGGTTGATCGAGCCGCCGTGGAAGATGCTGCTCTCGACCAAGGCCCTTCTTCCGATTCTCTGGGAGATGAACCCGGGCCATCCGAACCTCCTGCCTGCGGCGTTCGACCGCTCGCGCATCTCGGGGGACTACGTGCAGAAACCGATGTATTCACGCGAGGGCGCCAACGTGACTATGTGTCGTGGCGGGGAAGTGTTGCAGGCGGACGGCACCTACGGCCAGGAAGGCTGGATCTACCAGGCGTACACTCCGATCGCGCATTTCGACGGCATTTACACCGTGATCGGTTCGTGGGTTGTCGGAGACGAGCCGGCGGGCATGGGCATCCGGGAAGACGCGACGCCGATCACCCGGAACAGCAGCCGCTTCGTGCCGCACTACTTCACGTGATTGGAGGCGGGATCCACGTCGCACCATCGGGAGGACGACGATGAGCAACCTCTGGCAGTCGATTGCGGGATTTCCTCTATTCCTGCTGTACTTCGCCACCGCAGTGGCGCTGCTTGTCCTGTTCGTGGCGATCTACGCTCGGGTCATGCCGCACCGCGAGTTTGCCTTGATTCGCGAAGGCAACGTCGCCGCAGCGCTCTCCCTCAGCGGGGCGCTGATCGGTTTTGTGCTGCCGCTCGCGAGCGCCGTGGCGCACAGCGTCAATCCTATCGACATGGTCGCGTGGAGCGTGATCGCGCTGCTCATACAGCTCGCGGTCTACGCTGCGGTGGCGAGGCTGGTGCCTCACTTCCGCGAGGCGATCGCGGCCGGGCGAGTCGCTCCGGCGGCGCTGCTCGCCGCGCTGGCGATCTCGGTGGGAATTATCAACGCCGCGTGCCTGACGTACTGACCTCACGCGCTGCAGCCACGTCCGACCCTGCGACCGGTAGCGCGAGGTGTTGCTAGAATTGGCGCCATCGCTGCCTATCAGTCGGCTCAGGCAATCCCCCGATGACCCCCGCCGCACCGAGCTCGGGCGCTCTCACCGGCCTCAAGGTGCTCGAGCTCGGACAGCTCATCGCCGGTCCCTTCGCCGGCAAGATCTTCGCCGAATTCGGCGCCGAGGTGATCAAGATCGAGCCTCCTGCGGCAGAGGGCAAGCCGGGCGGCGATCCGCTGCGCCAATGGCGGTTGCTGCACGAAGGCACGTCGCTGTGGTGGTACGTGCAGGCGCGCAACAAGAAGTCGGTCACCGTCGATCTGCGCAAGGCCGATGGCCAGGAGATCGTCCGGCGCCTGGCCCGCAGTTGCGACGTCGTCATCGAGAATTTCCGCCCCGGGACACTGGAGAAATGGGGGCTCGGTTACGATGCGCTCGCCGCCGAGAATCCGGGGCTGGTCATGATTCGCCTGTCCGGCTTCGGGCAGACCGGACCGTACCGCGATCAACCCGGCTTCGGCGCTATCGGCGAATCGATGGGCGGCATGCGCCACATCACCGGCTTTCCCGACCGGCCGCCGGTGCGCATGAACGTGAGCATCGGCGATGCGCTCGCATCGCTGCACGGCGTCATCGGCGCGCTGATGGCGCTCCGACATCGCGACGCGCGCGGCGGCAAAGGCCAGATCATCGATGTCGCGCTCTACGAGGCGGTGTTCAATATGATGGAAAGCCTGCTGCCCGACTACGAGCTCTTTGGCGAGATTCGCGGCCGCATCGGAACCGGGCTCACCAACATCGTGCCGTCGAACACCTACACCACGCACGACGGGAAGAGCGTGGTCATCGGCGGCAACGCCGACTCGATCTACAAGCGGCTGATGCACGCGATCGGCCGCGATGACCTGGGGCTCGATCCCGAGCTTGCCACCAATGTCGGTCGGGTCAAGCGCACCGCGGAGATCGACGGGGCGATCGCGGCCTGGGCGCGCGAGCACGATCTCGACGACATCGTCGCCGTTCTCAAGGATGCGGACGTGCCCCACAGCAAGATCTACACCGCGGCCGACATCGGCGCCGATCCGCAGTACCTCGCGCGGGAGATGATCCTTCAAGCGACACTGCCCGACGGCACGGCGATCAAGCTGCCAGGCATCGTGCCGAAGCTGTCCGACACGCCAGGGGAGATGCGCTGGGTCGGCCCGGCGCTGGGCGAGCACACCGACGAAGTGCTGCGCGCGATCGGTTACGGGGCCGATGAGATCGGCCGACTGCGCGCCTCCGGAACGATATGAGTCGTCATCCCGGCGGAGGCCGGGATCCAAGTGGGGTTGCGTGCGAAGGCTCGTCGACGCAATTGGGTCCCGGCCTGCGCCGGGGCGACCATGTCGGGCGCGTTGACAGCGCGGGATCGCTGTGTGAGCATCGCCGCACCGAAGGGAGCGCCGGCGGCCCGAGCACTGACGCTCGATAGTTCCGCATCGCTCATTTCCACTGGAGGAGAGAATGAAGCTTCCGCGCAGCCTGGTGGTCGCAGCTTGCGCCGCGCTGTCCCTGTTGTCGTTCGACACGCTCGGACAAGGCAAGCCCGAAAAGCCCAAGGTCGGCATCGCCGTCGGCGGCAAGGCCGCGTTCTACTATCTGCCGCTCACCATCGCCGAGCGCCTCGGCTATTTCAAGGACGAGGGGCTCGAGGTCGAGATCAGCGATTTCGAAGGCGGCTCCAAGGCGCTGCAGGCGGTGGTCGGCGGTAGCGCCGATGTGGTGTCCGGTGCCTGGGAGAACACCATCGACCAGCAGCCGAAAGGGCTGCAGCTGCAAGGCTTCGTGCTGCAAGGCCGCTATCCGATGATCTGCCTCGCGCTGGCCAAGGCCAAGGCGGCGAGCTACAAGTCTCCCAAGGACCTGAAGGGAATGAAGATCGGCGTAAGCGCGCCTGGCTCGAGCACCAACCGCATGGTGCTGCGCATGCTCTCGCAGGACGGGCTCAAGGGCGACGACGTCTCGATCATCGGTGTCGGGACGGGACCCGGGGTGATCGCGGCCATGACCAGCGGTCAGATCGACGCCGTGTCCAATCTCGATCCCATGATCGCCAAGCTGGAGAAGATGGGCGCCGTAGTGCTGATTGCGGATACGCGCACGGCGAAAGGTACCGAAGAGGTGTTCGGGAGCGCCGACATGCCGGCCGGTGCTCTCTATGCGCCGATCAGCTTCATTCAGAAGAACCCCAACACGGTGCAGGCGCTGACCAACGCCATGGTGCGCGCCCTGTTGTGGATACAGAAGGCCACGCCGGAGGACATCGTCAAGACCGTCCCGCCGGAATATCTGCTTGGAGACAAGGACGTCTATATCGCGAGCTTCGTCAAGCTCAAGGACGCCTACTCGCCGGATGGAATGTTCACCGAGGCGGGCGCGCAGAACACGCTCAAGTACCTGGCGGCCTTCAACCCCGCGATCAAGCCCGCCGACATTAAGCTCGCGCCGACCTTCGACAACAGTTACGCACAGAAGGCGCTGGCGAAGTACAAGAAATAGCACCGAGGCGACAGGCTACGAACCCTCTAACTCCGTGGAAGAGGAGCGGGGGTGAAAGCAAAGCCATCTTGCATGTCCGCGCATCAATCTTCGAAGGGCCGCTGAGCGCTTCAGACGTCTGCGCTGCTTGACGCATATGCGAAATGTATATACACTCGTTGCGTAAGGCGACGAAACATGAACAAGCGATCTTCTTCAAGAACATCTAAAACCGATTGGCGGCGCGTGCGTGCGATGGCCGATCGCGACATCTCAGTCTCGGCGGAACATCCCGAGGCGTTTCTGAAGCACATTGTCCGGGGCATTGTTCGCCGCGGTCTGAAGCCTGTTCCGCCGAAGGCGTCCATTTCGCTTCGGCTCGACGCCGACGTACTTGAATGGCTCAAGTCGCAGGGGCCTGGCTATCAAACACGAATCAACGCCATCCTGCGGGCTTTCAAAGAGGCTTCAGCCTAACTGGTTGGCTGCCAGGACGCCGACTGGCTTTGTTCGATGAGCACTCCCGCGCTTGAGCTCGACCGCATCACCTGCGCCTTCGCCTCGCGCGAACGCCAGCGCGATCGCTACACCGCGGTCAAGGACACAACCCTAGCCGTGGGCACTGGCGAATTCGTCTCGGTCGTTGGCCCGACGGGCTGTGGCAAGTCGACGCTGCTCAATGTCGCGGCGGGGTTGCTGCAGCCCTCGTCGGGCGACGTGCGCGTGCTCGGCGAGCCGCTCTCCGGCATCAATCGGCATTCCGGGTACATGTTCCAGGCCGAGTCGCTCATGCCCTGGCGCAACGCGCTCGACAACGTCATCGCGGGTCTGCAATTCGCAGGCGTCGAGCGCGGTGAGGGCGAGAGGCGCGCGCAAGAATGGCTCGGACGGGTAGGGCTCACGGGCTTCGAGCGGCGCTATCCGCACGAGCTCTCCGGCGGCATGCGCAAGCGCGTCGCGCTCGCGCAGATGCTGATCCTCGACCCCGCGATCCTGCTCATGGACGAGCCGTTCTCCGCGCTCGACATCCAGACGCGCCAGTTGATGGAGAACGAGCTGCTCGACCTGTGGTCGGCGAATCGCAAGTCGGTGCTGTTCATCACTCATGATCTCGAGGAGGCGATCGCATTGTCCGACCGGGTGATCGTTCTCTCGGCGGGGCCGGAGACGCGGCCGATCGGCGATTACGCGATCGATCTGCCACGGCCGCGCGACGTCAACGAGATCCGCCTGACGCCACGCTTTGTCGAGCTGCACACCGGGATCTGGCACGCGATGAAGGACGAGGTGCTCAAAGGTTATGCGCGAAGCAGAAAGAACTAACGCCGGAGATGCCGACGCCGGAGCGGCGGCGGCCGCGAAGCGAAGCCAGCGCCCGTCGCGGGCAAGGTTCGCTTTCTATCACGTTCTGCTGCTGAGCGGTGTGTTCGCTTTCTGGTACGCCATGACCGAGCCGGGGTTCATCCCGCCGTTCTATTTCGACGACCCGACGCGGGCCAAGTTCTTCTTCGGGCAGCCGGTCGAAGTGGCGAAGCGCATCTGGGGCTGGTTCGCCGGGGGCGCAATCTACTTGCACCTGGGCGTCACGTTGATCGAGACACTGCTCGCCTTTGCCATCGGCACCCTGCTGGGCCTGGTGCTCGGCCTGTGGCTGGCGCTATCGCCAACGGTGTCGACGCTGGCCGATCCCTACATCAAGGCGATGAACGCCATGCCGCGAGTGATACTGGCGCCGATCTTCGCGGTGTGGTTCGGGCTCGGCATTGCGTCCAAGGTCGTGTTCGGTATCACGCTGGTATTCTTCATCGTGTTCTTCAACGTCTACCAGGGCGTGAAGGAAGTGAGCCCCGTCGTGCTCGCCAACGCGCGCATGCTGGGTGCGACGGGGCGGCAATTGCTGCGTTACGTGTACCTTCCCTCGGCGACGAGCTGGGTGTTTTCCAGCCTGCACACTTCCGTGGGCCTCGCCTTCGTCGGTGCCGTCGTCGGCGAATATCTCGGATCGGCGAGAGGTGTGGGCTATCTCATCCACCAGGCCGAGGGTGTGTTCGACATCGACACGGTGTTCGCCGGGATCCTGGTGTTGACCATGTGCGCGCTCATCCTCGATTTCATCGTGACACGCATCGAGGGGCGGCTTCTGGTGTGGCGGCCGCGGGCTGCGGAGACCGAGGCGATCTAGCTTTCCATTGACCCTAGCCGCTGGCGGGCGGTATCATTAACGACTCGATCGCGGGGTGGAGCAGTCTGGCAGCTCGTCGGGCTCATAACCCGAAGGTCGAAGGTTCAAATCCTTCCCCCGCAACCATTAAATCAAGGGCTTGCAGCGATGCGGGCCCTTTCATTTTGCGGGGTGTGACTTTTTTGTGCCTACGATTTCGCCCTCGACGGCACGCAAAGCACACAGACGCTCGGCAAAAGGGGCGAGGTGATCGGCGGCGAGATGCGCGTACCGCCGCACCATCTCCGTCGAAGCCCAGCCGCCCATTTCCTGCAATGCGTACAGAGGCGTGCCGTTCTGCACGTGCCACGAGGCCCAGCAATGTCTCAAATCGTGCCAGCGGAAATCGTCGATGCCGGCTCGCTCGAGCGCCGCATACCACGCCTTGGTGCTCACTTGC
>Ga0187778_10001301_pt1 | contig 17510 bp, 15 predicted proteins | sample 1015_Q2_SP5_20_M_FD_132418 | JGI IMG/M metagenome (GOLD analysis project Ga0187778, IMG submission 132418) | Tropical peat soil microbial communities from peatlands in Department of Meta, Colombia - 1015_Q2_SP5_20_MG | ecosystem: Environmental > Terrestrial > Soil > Wetlands > Peat | place...
AGCGACGACGACGACCACCGCCACGACCACCACCACCACCACCACCACCACCACGCCGAGCTATCCGTGAGCCGGCTGATCGCTCAAGCAGCGGACAGCCGACGCCGATAGGTCGAACGATGCCGTCCTTCGCCTATACCGCGATCAACTCGCAAGGGGTCGAGCTCAACGGCGAGATCCAGGCTCCGGATCTCTCGGCGGCGCGTGACGCGCTGCGCGGGAACGGCCTGCTGGCGCAGGTGATCGAGGAGATCAGAGGAGCGCCGACGACCCGTGCCGGCAAGACGGTCCTGGGCATCGGCGAGAAGGTCAAGGCGAAGTCGCTGCAGATCTTCTCCCGCCAGTTCGCGACGATGATCGAGGCCGGTCTCTCGGTCGTCACGGCGCTCGTGATCCTCGAGCAGCAGACGGACGACAAGGCGCTCGCGGAGATCATCGACGACGTGCGCGAGCAGGTGGAGGGCGGCTCGCTCCTGTCGGAGGCGATGACCCGCCACCCGGAGACGTTCAGCCGCCTCTACATCGCGATGGTCGAGGCCGGCGAGGCAGCGGGCGTCCTCGACGTCGTGCTCGACCGTGTCGCGATCCAGATCGAGAAAGAGGAGAAGATCAAGCGCCGCGTCAAGGGCGCCATGATCTATCCATCGGTCGTGCTGACCTTCGCAACCCTCGTCATGTGCGGGTTGCTGATGTTCCTCGTCCCGATCTTCGTGAAGATCTTCGACCAGCTGAACGGTCAGCTGCCGACCCTGACGCTGATGGTGCTGCACGTCTCGAACCTGCTCCGCCACTGGTGGTTCGTGATCTTCCCGCTGATCGGCCTCTCGATCTTCAGCTTCTTCCGCTGGAAGCGGACGGAGACGGGACGCCAGGCGTGGGATCGCTTCAAGCTCAAGCTCCCGATGTCGATCGGCGCGGTCGTCCTCAAGGTCTCGATGGCGCGCTTCTCCCGCACGCTCTCGACGCTGATCGCGTCGGGCGTGGACATCATGCGCGCGCTCGAGATCACCGCGCAGACGTCCGGCAACTGGGTCGTCGAGACCGAGACACTCAAGATCCGCGAGCGCGTTCGCGACGGCGCCCCGATCGCGCAGCCGATGGTCGACAGCGCGGTGTTCCCGCCGATGGTCGGCCAGATGGTGAAGATCGGCGAGGAGACCGGAGAGCTCGAGAAGATGCTCGGCAAGGTTGCCGACTTCTACGAGGACGAGGTCGACGCGTCGATCCAGGCGCTCACCTCGATCATCGAGCCGCTGATGATGATCGGCGTCGGCGTGATGGTCGGGATCATCGTGATCTCGATGTACCTGCCGATGTTCAAGCTGCTCAGCCTGGTCAAGTAAGGCGGCGTCTCGTCCGGGCGGCGGGTCCGCCGCTTCCGGCAGAATGGCCCGCGATCATGGCGAAGAAGCCGCGCACGCCTCCGCCGCCGCGCCGGCAGGGGCCAAAGAAGCGGGAGGCGGCGAGCCTGGCGGGCCCGCGCAGGCCGCGGAGCGCGATGGTCTCCGGCGTCGTCGTCGGCGGCGCGATCGTCGCCGTCGTGCTCGTCCTCGTCGGCGTGACCAACAAGAAGAAGAACTCGCCGCTGAACGACTCGATCCCCGCCCCGACCGCCCAGCTGGCCGCCGCCGGCTGCACGCTGAAGAGCGTCCTTCCCCTGCCGCCGACGCACGGTGACCACCCGAGCGCCTATCACGCCGACTCGCCGACCCTGACGACGAAGGTGAAGTGGAGCACCGACCCGCCTTCTGCCGGCGGGCACTATCCGTTGTGGGCGATCTGGGGCTTCTACGACACGCCCGTCAACCCGCGCCGGGTCGTGCACAACGAGGAGCACGGCGGGGTGATCATCTGGTGGGGCGACGAGGTGCCGGCTGTGACGGTTGCGAAGCTCCGAGCCTTCTACGACGAGAGCCCCGTCGCGATGTTCGGCACGCCGTACCCCAGGCTCGGGAGCAAGATCGCGCTCACCGCCTGGACCGGGAACCCGGCCCGGTACTACGTGCACGGCTACTACGGGATGGGGCACATCGCGATCTGCCCGGGGTTCGACGCGAAGGCGTTCACCGCGTTCCGGGACGCCTACCGGGGCAAGGGTCCGGAGGGCATTCCGATGTCAGCCGACGAGCCCGGCATGGGCCCGACGACCTGAGCGAGGACGCCAGCGGCACCCGAGACGTCGATCCGGCGGCTCGTCTACTCTCGTCTCGTGAACGCACGTCCGCCGTTGCGGTGACCGTCCGGCTCACGGGGCACAGCCTCACGCTCGACGAGGTCGTCCAGGTCGCCCGCGACGGGGCCGCCGTCCTGCTCGACGACGACGCGGCAGATCGGATGGCCGCGACACGTGCAGTGGTCGAGCGCGCTCTCGCGTCGGGCCGGGTCGTCTACGGCATGACCACGGGTGTCGGCGCGAAGAAGGCAGCTACCGTCGACGAGGCCTCGGCCGCGGCTCACAGCCGCCTGCTAGTGCTCAACCACCGGGTTGGACAAGGCCCGCTCCTGCCGCAGGACGTGGTTCGCGCTGCGCTGCTCCGCCTCGCCAACCATCTCGCGAGCGGTGCGCCCGGTGTCCGGCCGGAGCTGGCGCGAGCGCTGATCGACGCCTTGAACCGCGGCGTGACGCCGGACGTCCGTTCGCTCGGCTCGATCGGCGTCGCCGACCTCTCCGCGAACGCCGACCTCGTCGACGGGGCGCTCGTCGACGTTCCGCTGGCCGCCGGGGAGGGAATCGCGCTCCTGAACCACAACGCCGTGGCGACCGGGCACGCCGCCCTCGCCCTGGCGGACACCGCCGTCTTCGTCGACACGCTCGAGGTCGCGGGCGCGCTCGACGTCGAGGCGTTTGCGGCGAACGTCAGCGTCCTCGACCCCGCGATCGACGAGGCGCGCCCGTTTCCCGGGCTCGTCGAGAGCAGGAGGCGGATCGCGGCTGCGCTCGAGGGAAGTGCCGTGTGGACGGCTGCCGCCCGGAACCTCCAGGATCCGCTCTGCTTCCGCTGCCTGCCCCAGGTTCACGGCGCGGCCCGTGACGCCTTGCGCTTCGCGCTCGACCGGCTCGCGGTCGAGCTCAACGCGCACCAGGGAAACCCGCTCGTCGTCGACGGCGACGGCGAGAGGGTCGTTGCGGTGGGCAACTTCGACATGTTGCCGTTGGCGGGTGCGCTCGACCTCGTTCGGATCGCCCTCGCACCGGTCCTGACGGCGGCCGTCGAGCGGACCGTGAAGTTGTTGCAGCGGCCGCTCTCGGGCCTGCCGGAAGGTCTTGCGGTTCGCGCCGGACTGGCCGAGGACGGCCTCGCCGAGTTCGGGATCGCCGCGCAGGCGCTCGTTGCCGAGGCACGCCTCCTCGCGGAGCCGGTGTCGTTCCACGTCGTGAGCACGACGCAGGCGGAGGGGATCGAGGATCGGATGACGATGGTACCGCTCGGCGCCCGACGGCTCGCCGAGATCCGTGAGCTCGGGTGCCGCATCGTCGCGATCGAGCTCGTGGTGGCCTCGCAAGCCGTCGACCTCCGCGGCGCGAGACCCCTCGGTCGGGGGACTGCCGAGGCACATGCGCGGGTCCGCGAGCTCGTCGCGCCGCTCGCCGAGGGGGCTCCGATCCCGCTCGATCTCGAGCCGGTCGCCCAGCTCGTCCGTTCGGGTTCGATCGGTTAGGCGGACCGCGGTGACCGTCGACATCCATCAGCACCTCTGGCCGGAGCAGTTCGTGGTGGCGCTCGGACGGCGCACGGCACCGCCGTACCTCGACGGGGTGGAGCTCGTCCTGCGCGAGGGGCGCTTCGCGATCGACCTCGAGCAGAACCGCCTCGAGCGGCGGCTCGCCGTCCTGGATGCCGACGGCGTCGACGTTGCGGTGATCTCGTTGCAACCGACGCTCGGCACGGGCGACCTTCCCGCTCGTCAGCGGGAGGAGCTGGAGCAGATCTGGCTCGACGGGGTGCGAGAGGTCGTCGCCGCGAGCGACGGCCGGCTCCTCGCGTTCGCGCCCGGCCGGCGCGAGGAGGGGTTCGCCGGGACCTCGCTCGAGGCGCGCGCGCTCGACGACCTCGACGCCGTCGGACCGCTGCTCGACGAGCTCGAACGGCACTCGACCCCGCTCTTCGTCCATCCAGGCGCGCCTGCGGCACCGCCGACGGATCGGCCGTCGTGGTGGACGGCGGTCGTCGACTACCCGGCGCAGATGCACGGGGCGTACTACCGGTGGCTCTCGGCCGGGCGCGAGCGCTGGCCGTCGCTACGGGTCGCCTTCGCGATCCTCGCCGGCGGCGCGCCGTTCCAGCTCGAGCGGCTGGGTCAGCGAGGGCCCGACACGCGCTCGATCCTCGACCCGAACACCTATCTCGACGTCGCCACGTACGCACGGCGCTCGATCGAGCTCTGCGCGCAGGCGTTCGGCGTCGAACACCTCCTCTACGGGAGCGACCGTCCGGTGGTGGAGCCGATCCAGACCTTGCAGGCCTTGAGAGGATTTGGAGAATCAGTGGTGAAGATCGTGAGCATCGACAACCCCCGAACCTTCCTCGGATGAACGAGCTTTCGACGTGGCTTCGGCGGCGGCTGAAGCCCGACAGCGACCTCGACCGCGCAACGCTCCGGGACGTGGCCATCGCACTCGCGGGCGAGGAAGCGCTGTGGCGCCCGTACGTCGAGCACAACCCCGACGAGCGGATCTACCACCAGCTCTACCGCGATCCGAACGTCGACGTCTGGCTGATCTGCTGGATGCACCGGCAGGACACCGGCTATCACGACCACGACCGGTCGAGCGGAGCGGTGTGCGTCTGCGAGGGGACGCTGTGGGAGGACTTCTTCCAGCGCGAGGAGGACGGCTGGATCCGCGAGCACACGCGGCGCCACGAGGCCGGGAGCTCGTTCGACTTCTCGGCGACCTACATCCACGGTGTCCGCAACGAAGGGCACGAGCCGGCGACGTCGATCCACGTCTACTCGCCGGCGCTCTGGCGGATGGGTCACTACGAGCCCGACTCGACGGGGATTATGCAGCGCATCTCGATGACCTACGCCGACGAGCTGCTCGGCGCTGCGTGACCCATGAGCTGCGGCTCGGCTTCGTCGGGCTCGGCAACCTCGGCCGGCACCTCGCGGCGAGCCTGAGCCGAGCGGGCTTCCCGCTCGCTGTGCACGACCGGGACCCGGCCGCGGCGGACCCGCTCGTCGAGCTCGGCGCGGTTGCCGCCGGGTCGCCGGCCGAGGTCGCCGCCTCGTCCGACGCGGTGTTCACGTGCCTGCCCTCGCCGAGCGCGATCGACCAGGTCCTGACCGGACCGGCGGGCTTGCTGGAAGGGATCCGTGAGGCTGCGACCTGGATCGACTGCAGCACGAACGACCCGGCTTCCGTGCGCCGTCGCGCTGCGCTGGTCGAATCCGCGGGAGCTCACTGTCTCGAGGCACCCGTCACGGGTGGCGTCCACCTCGCCGCCGTCGGGAAGATCACGGTGCTCGTCGGGGGGGACGCAGAGCTCTACGAGCGGTACCGGCCCGCCTTCGAGGCGATCGGGGGCACGGTGTTCCACGTCGGGCCGCTCGGCAGCGCGGCCGCGGCCAAGGTGATCACGAACATGCTCGCGTTCGTCCATCTGGTCGCCGCCGGGGAGGCCCTCACGCTGGCCGCTCGCGCCGGGCTCGATCTCGGTCAGACGTACGAGGTGATCAAGGCCAGCTCGGGCACGAGCTTCGTGCACGAGACCGAGAGCCAGGTGATCCTGAACGGGAGCTACGACATCGGCTTCACGCTCGAGCTCGCCTGCAAAGACCTCGGCTTCGCGCGCGAGCTCGGCCGCGACCTGGCTGTCCCGCTGGAGCTCGCCGAGCTCGTGGGGGAGACCTTCGAGCGGGCCCGAGACCGCTACGGCAACGCCGCGTGGTCGCCGATGGTCGTGCGGCTGCTCGAGGAGGCGGCGGGGGTCGAGCTCCGCGCGCCGGGCTTCCCCGAGCGCATCGAAGCCTGAGCGTGCGGGCCGGCTCGGAGGAGGTCGAACAGCGTCAGGTCGTCGTGGTCGGCGGCGGGCTCGCCGGCTTGACCGCGGCTTGGCGGCTGCGCGACCTCGACGTCGTCGTGCTGGAGGCGGCCTCGAAGGTCGGCGGCAGGATCCGCTCCGAGCGCCGCGGCGGCGTGTGGCTCAACGTCGGCGCGCACGTGTTCGGTGGCTCCGGCACTGCAACGGGACGCCTGATCGACGAGGTCGGCGTTCGGGTCGTCGAGGTTCCGGGCCGGCTTGCTGCAGTCGCCCTCGGCGAGAAGATCGCGGCCAGCGGGCGGGTCGAGACGTATCCGTTCCGGCTGCCGCTCTCGCCGCGTTCCCGTCTCGCGCTCGTGCGGGCAGGAACGAAGCTCCGCCTCGCCGTGCGCGGCTATGCGGCGATTGCCGCCGAACGGCCTGGCGAGGAGCCGGCGGCGAGACAGCTCCGGATGCTCCGCTTCCGCGACGACCACTCGTTCAGCGAGTTCATCGGGCTCTTGCCGCCCGACGTCGACGCAATCCTCCGGTCGACCCTGACCCGGTCGTCCGGCGAGCCGGAGGAGCTCGCGGCCGGCTACGGCATCGGCTACTTCCACCTCGTCTGGAGCAGGTCCGCAGGCCTGTCGCGGAACATCTGGGGCGGCTCGAGCGTGCTGCCGGAGACGATCGCCGCGGCGCTCGAGAGCAAGGTGCGCCTCGGCGCGCGGGTGACCGCGGTGATCCCGGAGCGAGACGGCGTCCGCGTCGTCCACTCCGACGCGCTCGGCGAGCACACGGTGGTGGCGCGCAGCGTGGTGGTCGCGGCGCCGGCGTTCGTCGCCCGGGAGATCGTGCGCGAGCTCCCCGCGGCGACGGCGGCCGCTCTCGACGCCGTCCACTACGGCCCGTACGTCGTCGGGGCCTTCCTCACCCGCGAGACGGAGACGATGCCGTGGGATCGGATCTACGCGCTCGCGACGCCGGAGCGCTCGTTCAGCATGCTCTTCAACACGGCCAACGTGCTGCGATCCGCCGCAGCGCGCGAGCCCGGCGGAAGCCTGATGGTCTACGCGGCGGCCGGTCGTGCACGTGACCTGGCCCAGCTCGACGACTCCGAGGTGGGCCAGCGGTTCCTCGCCGACCTCGGAGCGATCTACCCGGAGGCGAGAGGGATCGTCGACGAGGTCGTGATCCAGCGCTGGGACCGGGGCCTGCCGTACGCGGCGGTCGGCCGTTCTCTGTTGCAGGAGCCGCTCACGCGACCGCTCGGCCGGGTGCAGCTGGCGGGCGACTACCTGGGAACGTGGTACACGGAGACGGCGATCCAGACGGGCGAGCGCGCGGCGGCCGCTGCCCGGGCTCAGGTCGGCTCGTCCGTGTAGCGCGGGGCGAGGTGGAGCGCGTCGTCCTCGTACGGGTGGCGGCGAGCGACCTCCTCGTTCAGCGCGATGCCGAGGCCGGGCGCGGTCGGCGGGATGACGTAGCCCTCCTCCCAGCGGATCGGCGTCCGGAGGAGCTCCGCATGGAAGCCGCCCCATTCCTGGATCCCCTCGAGCACGAGGAAGTTCGGGCTGCACGTCGCGAGCTGGATGTTGGCCGCGCCGACCACGGGGCCGCAGTAGAGATGGGGCGCGATCTGCGCGTAGTGCGCCTCGGCCAGGCCGGCGATCTTCTTCCCCTCGAGCAGCCCGCCCACCCGCCCCAGGTTCGGCTGGAGGATCGACGCGGCGCCGGCCTCGAGCACGCGTGCGAACTCGTACTTCGTCGCGAGGCGCTCGCCGGTCGCGATCGGGATCGACGTGGCGCGGGCCACCCGGGCCATCTCCTCCGGGGCGTCGGGCGGCGTCGGCTCCTCGAACCACAACGGCCCGTACGGCTCGAGCCGGCGGGCGAGGCGGATCGCCCCCGACGTCGTGAACTGGCCGTGCGTGCCGAAGAGCAGGTCGCAGCGGTCGCCGACCGCCTCGCGAACGGCGCGGACGTAGGCCTCGCAGCGGGAGAGCTCGTCGAGCTCGGGCTGGCGCGGGTCGAGCGTCGTGTATTTCCCGGCCGGGTCGAACTTCACCGCCGTGAATCCGCGCTCGACGTACTCGAGCGCGCGACGCGCGGCGAGCTCGGGGTCGAGGTAGACGTCCGCCTCGTCGCCGTCCTCGGGATAGAGGTACGTGTACGAGCGGAGCCGCTCGTGCACCTTCCCGCCGAGCAGGTCGTAGACCGGCCGCTCGACGGCCTTTCCGACGATGTCCCAGCAGGCTATCTCGATCGCGCTCAAGACCGCGAGGAGCGAGACATCGGGTCGCAGCGAATAGCCGCGCCCGTAGACGTCGCGCCAGAGCCTTTCGATCGCGAACGGGTCGGCGCCGACCGCGTGGCGCTCGCAGACCTCCTCGATCATCCGGGCGACGGTGTGGGCGCCGAACGACGCCGCGTACGCCTCGCCGAGCCCCGTCACGCCGTCCGCCGTGCCCAGCTTCACGAGCACGAAGTAGCGCCCGCCGTAGTGCGGCGGCGGGTTGCCCACGACGAAGGTCTCGAACTCGGCGATCTTCATGGCAAGAAGTTGGAAATCTGTACCAGATGTGGAACGAGGTCGAGCGTGTCAGGCGACGTTCGAGCCTCGCGTCCCGAACGTCGGCAGCCAGGCGACGAGCTCGGAGAGCCGGCGGCCCTCGCGCTCCAGCACCCGTAGCAGCGTCTCGTGCCGCTCGGGGCTCACCCGTGAGAGCGGAACGAGCGTCGTCAGCGCAGCGAGCGTCTTGCCGTCGCCGTTGACGACCGGGACCGACGCGGCATAGAGGCCGTGCGCGGTCTCGTCCCAGTTCTCCGCGTATCCCTGCCGGCGGACGCCGTCGAGGATGCTGCGGAGCTCTGCGAGCCCGCCGAGCCGCCGGCCGGTGGGGGTCACGAGCGACCTGCCCGAGAAGAGCCTCTTCACGTCCTCGAACGGCATGCTCGCGAGGACGACGCGTCCGCTCGCCGAGGCGAACGCGGGCGTCTTGGAGCCGATGTGCGTGACGAAGCGGACGCGCTGGGAGGTCTCCGTCATCGCGATGAACAGGGACTCCTCGCCGTCGAGCACGGCCAGGACGAGCGTCTCGTCGAGCTGCTCGAGGAACTCGGCGGCGACGGTGCGGAAGGCGGTGACGATCGGCAGCTCGGCGGACGCCGACCCGAGCCGGAGGGCGCGGATGCCGAGCTGGTAGCGGCCGTCCTGGTCGCGGACGGCCCACGCCCGGTCGACGAGGACGCTGCAGATCCGGTGCACCGTGCTCTTCGCGATGCCGAGCTCGCGGGTGACGTCTGCGAGCGTCAGGGAGCCGCGGGCGGCAAGCAGGTCGAGGATCCGGAGCGTCGCGTTGACGCCGGTGGAAGCCGAGCGGGGGCCGAGCGTCCCGTCCTCTCGGAGCTCCCGTTCCCGGGCGCTGGTGTCGACCACGGTGCGGAATCTAGCGCCCGCTCGGACCGCTGTCGAGAACGCCGGTCCACATAGGGAACGCTTCTTGACCCGCGGTAACCGATCTGTCATAAACACACGATCCGATGGGACGCCGGTCCATCCGCAGAACGCCGCCGGAGCAGCGAATGCTCCGCCTGCGGCGGACGCTTCGGCTGTGGGGATGCCTCGGGGCACCGGCAGGGGAAACCACGTCGACCGGACATGGCTCGACCGGACAAGGAGAGGATGGCGGATGGATCGTGACGCTCTGAGGTCGCTCGACGAGTACCGCTTCGAGGCGGGGCCGCCCGAGAATGCGCTGTTCGACGAGTTCCTGGACGGCGAGGTCGACCGCGCCGGCTTCCTCCGCCGCGCGACCGTGATCGGCGTGTCGGCGACCGCGATCGGCGCCGCGCTGCGGACGATGGGCATGGGCGCTCCCGCCTACGGAGCAACCGTCGCCGGCAAGGCAGGCGGGCGGCTCCGCCTCGCGATCATCCCCGGCCCGAGCGGCGATCTCGAGCCGATCGAGTTCATGGACCACGGCCGACTCGCCACGGGCAGCATCTGCGGCGAGTTCCTCACGCGCTCGCGCCAGAACCTGACGCTCGGCCCGGAGCTCGCGGTCAGCTGGAAGTCCAACGCGGACGCCACCCAGTGGGCGTTCAACATCCGACGGGGCGTCAAGTTCGCGAACGGGCAGGCGCTCACGGCGGCCGACGTGGTCGCGACGTACAAGGCTCTGACCGACCCGAACGGCAAGTCGCAGGCGCTGTCGGCGTTCAAGGGCATCCTCGGCCCCGGCGGCATCCGGGCGGTGAGCGACTACACCGTCGTCTTCTACCTCCAGGCGCCGACGGCCGGCTTCCCGTACCTGACGAGCAACACGACCTACCAAGCGATCATCCTGCCGGCCAACTACCAGACAGGGACGTTCGCGAAGACGCCGCAGACGACCGGCGCGTTCAACCTGACCTCCTACACGCCGGGTGTCGGCGCCCGCTTCGACCGCAACCCGAGCTGGTGGGGCGGGAAGGCGCCGCTCGACGGAGTCGACGTCACGTACTACTCGGACAACGCGGCGGTCGATGCTGCGCTGCTCGGCAACCAGATCGACCTGATCAGCCAGTCGCTCTACTCGTCCGACCGGCCGCTCTTCAACAACAAGAGCGTGCAGATCTTCGCCACGAAGGGTTCCCCCCACCGCGAGATCGCAATGCTCGTGCAGACCGTGGCCGCGGCGAAGCCGCTGCTCGACTACCGAAACCGCGAGGCGGTCGCCTACGCGTTCGATCGCGACAAGGCCGTGAAGCAACTCCTCGGCGGCTTCGGCGACGTCGGCAACGATTCGCCCTTCGCGCCGGCGTTCCCGTCGAGCGACCTCACCGTGCCGCAACGGCACCAGGATCTCGCGCTGGCGAAGAAGCTGCTGGCACAGGCCGGGAACCCGCGCGGGTTCGGCGTCACGATCACGTTTGCGAAGTTCCAGGAGATCCCTGCGCTCGCACAGCTCCTCGCAAACGACTGCAAGAAGGTCGGGATCAACATCAAGCTCAACATGATCGACTACAACTCGTACTACGGCGGCACGTACTCCGGCGGCGCGACGGGTCGTGGCACGACGCCGTGGCTGAACTCGCCGATGGACATCACCGACTGGGGCCACCGCTCCGTCCCGAACGTGTTCCTGACCTCCGCGGTGCACTCGGGCGGTGTCTGGAACGAGGCCGACTACGCGAACAAGAAGGTCGACGCGGCGATCGCCTCGTATCAGGCGGCGCTGACGCTGAAGGAGCAGCGGAAGTACGCACGGGTCATCGAGCTGCAGATGCTCCACGACACGCCCTACATCTTCCCCTACTTCTTCAACTGGACACAGGCGGGCTCGAAGCGCGTCAAGGGCTTCAAGGCCGACGCGATCGGGACGCAGTACCTGGGCAAGACCTCGCTGGCGTAAGGACGACAGGGTGCCGGGCCACGTGCGGCCCGGCACCCACGGTGTGAGGAGACTCGGTGTATCGCTTCCTGCTCAAGCGCGTCGGCCTCGCACTGATAACGCTGTTCCTGCTGAGCGTGATCGTGTTCGCCGCCGCGCAGCTCCTGCCCGGGAACCTCGGGCGCAACATCCTCGGGCCGTTCGCGAGCGCACACGACGTCGCCGTGTACAACCACGAGCACGGCGTCGACCGGCCGCTCGTCAGCCAGTACTGGACGTGGATCAGCCACTTCGTCCGCGGTGACCTCGGCGAGTCGCTCGAATACAACGTGACGGTCGGCAGCCTGCTCGGGCCCGCGCTCGTGAACTCGCTCAAGCTCGCCGCCCTCGCGTTCGTCCTCGTCGTGCCGATCTCGATCCTGGGCGGGGTCGCCGCGGCGCTCCGGCGCGGCCGCTTCGCCGATCGGGCGATCACGATCGTCGGGCTCTCGCTGACGTCGATCCCCGAGTTCGTGACCGCGATCGTGATGATCGTCATCTTCGGGATCGCCCTCCAATGGCTGCCGGTCGGTGCGACTGCTCCTCCAGGCTCGAACTTCCTCGTCCAGATCAAGTACCTGCTGCTGCCGAGCTTCGCGCTCGTCGCCGTCCTCTTCGGGTACATCGCGCGGATCACGCGTGCCGGCGTGATCGAGGCCCTCGATGCCGACTACACGCGGACGGCCTACCTGAAAGGGCTCGGGGCGCGAAGGGTGATCGTGAAGCACGTCCTGCGCAACGCGCTCCTACCCACGATCGCCGTGGTCGCGACCCAGACGGGGTACCTGATCGGCGGCCTGCTCGTGATCGAGAAGCTCTTCAACTACAACGGGATCGGTCAGCGGATCTACGTCGCAGCCCAGTTCAAGGACTTCACGCTGCTGGAGAGCGGTGTGATGATCGTCGGCGTCGTGTACCTCGTCGCGACCCTCGTGGCCGACATTCTCTACTCGGTGCTGAACCCACGGATCCGGGTCGGGGGCGTCGAGTGAGCGCGACGGTGACCGCGCCGGCGGTCGGGCGGTCCGAGGCGAAGATCGCACGTCGCGAGACCCTCGGGCGGCTTGTACGCTCCAAGACGTTCCTGATCGGATCTGGGGTCGTGCTGTGGTGGGTCTTCTGGGCGATCGCCGGATCGAGGCTGACCCCGTACGATCCGGTCGCGCAGAACTTCGCGAGTCTTCAGCCGCCCGGGTCGGGGCATTGGTTCGGAACGGATCAGCTCGGGCGCGATGTCCTATCGCGCGTCCTGGCGGGCGCACGGGACACGCTCGAGGTCGCCCCGCTCGCGACGCTGATCGGCATCGTGGGAGGGACGACGCTCGGCCTCGTGATGGGCTTCTTCCCCGGACTCGTCGACGAGGTCCTCGGGCGCATGATCGACGCGTTCCTCGCGCTGCCGCTGATCGTGATCGCGGTGACGGCGCTCGCCGCGGTCGGGCACTCCAAGTGGACGCTGATCGCCGTGATCGGTCTCGTGTTCACGCCGATCGTCGGGAGGACCGTGCGTGCGGCCGTGCTCGGAGAGAGGGATCTGGAGTACGTCCAGGCCGCACGGCTGCGCGGCGAGCGCGCGCCCTACGTGATGTTCGTCGAGATCCTCCCGAACGTGATGGGCACGATCATCGTCGAGGCGACAGTGCGTCTCGGCTACGCGATCTTCGCCGTCGCGGGCCTCACGTTCCTCGGCTTCGGCGTCCAGCCGCCCTCGCCCGACTGGTCGCTCCAGATCGCCGACAACTACGCGTTGCTCAACGCGAGGAACTACGAGTGGACGGTGCTCTTCCCCGGCGCTGCGATCGCTAGCCTGGTCGTTGCCGTGAACCTGATCGCCGACGGCCTCCAGCAGGTGCTCGACCGGTGAGCGCGCCCGCCCTCGAGCTCGCGCCGAAGGCGGAGGGCGCCGTGCCCGCCCTCGAGCTCGAGGACCTCGACGTCGTCTACACGGTCCGCGGCCGCGACCGGCAGGTGCTCCGCGGCGTGACGCTCACCGTCGGGCGCGGTGAGGCATACGGGCTCGTCGGCGAGTCCGGCTGCGGCAAGTCCACCGCCGCGCTCGCGATCGTCCGCTACCTGCCGCGCAACGGGCGTGTCCGCTCGGGGCACATCCGGATCGACGGGCAGGACGTCCTGGCTCGCTCCGGCGGCGACCTGCGGACGATGCGGGCGGAGGCCGTCTCGATGGTCTACCAGAACCCGGGCACGGCGCTGAACCCGGCGATCCGGATCGGCAAGCAGGTCGCCGAGGTCTTCACCGTCCGCGGGGCGAGCAGGGCCGAGGCGACCGAGCGCGCCTTCGAGTCGCTCAAGCTCGTCCAGATCGCGGACCCCTCGTCGGTGATGCATCGCTACCCGCACCAGCTGTCCGGGGGGATGCAGCAGCGCGTCGTGATCGCGATGGCGCTCGCGAAGGACCCGGCGCTCCTGATCCTCGACGAGCCGACGACCGGGCTGGACGCGACCGTCGAAGCCGAGGTGCTCGATCTCGTGGCCGGTCTGCAGGCGCAGCTCCACACGTCCGTGCTCTTCATCAGCCACAACCTCGGCGTGATCGCGAAGATGTGCGCCCGCGTCGGCGTCCTCTACGCGGGCCGCCTCGTCGAGGAAGGGCCGGTCGAGACGGTGCTCCGCGACCCGCGGCACCCGTACACGGTCGGGCTGCTCCGCTGCATCCCGCGCGGCGGCGTCCGCAAGGATCACGGCCGGCTCGACACGATCGCGGGCTTCCTGCCGAACCTCGGGGAGGACCTCCCCGGGTGCGTGTTCGCCGCTCGCTGCGCGCTCGCGGAGGACGTCTGCCACACGGAGGAGCCGCCCATGCACCAGGTGGCCGGCGGGCACCTCAGCCGTTGCCACTTCCACGAGCGCGCCCAGACGCTGCCCCGCGAGGAATCCGCCGATCTCGAGCTGCCGCGCGTCGATCGCGGCGCCTCGCCGCTCCTCCAGTTCGACGAGCTCGGCAAGGTGTTCCAGCAGCGAGGCCACTCGGTGCACGCGCTGACGGGCGTCTCCGCGGCCGTTTGGCCCGGCGAGACGCTCGGCCTCGTCGGCGAGTCGGGGAGCGGCAAGACGACCCTCGCCCGCACGCTGCTCGGGATCATCGAGCCGAGCGAGGGGAAGGTCAGCCTCGCCGGCCAGCAGCTCGCCGAGCGGCTCTCACAGCGCTCCACGGACGAGGTGCGAGACCTCCAGATCGTCTTCCAGAACCCGGACGCGGCGCTCAACCGCCGCCACGCCGTCCGTCGGATCCTGCGGCGGACGCTCTACAAGCTCGCCGGGCTCGGCGGGGCGGCGGCCGACGAGCGCATGCTCCGCCTGATGCACTCGGTGCGCCTGGCCGAGCGATACGTGAGCGCGAAGCCGAGCCAGCTCTCCGGCGGCCTGAAGCAGCGGCTCGCGATCGCCCGGGCGTTTGCCGGCGACCCGAAGCTCGTCGTCTGCGACGAGCCGACCTCGGCGCTCGACGTGTCCGTGCAGGCGGCGATCCTCAACCTCCTCGTCGAGCTGCAGGCGGAGCGACAGGTCTCCTACGTCTTCATCTCGCACGACCTCGGCGTCGTCCGCTACGTCTCCGACCGGATCGCCGTCCTCTACCTCGGCCGGCTGATGGAGCTCGGGCCGTCCGAGGTCGTCTTCGACGGGCCGCACCATCCCTACACGGAGGCGTTGCTCTCGGCCGTGCCGACGATCGACGGCGGCGGGCGGGAGCGGATCAAGCTCGAGGGGGACATCCCGAGCGCGGCGTCGCCGCCGAGCGGCTGCGTCTTCCACACGCGCTGCCCGAGGGTGCTCGGGGCGATCTGCGAGGAGACGGAGCCGCCGCTCGTCGAGGTCGAGCCCGGACATCTCATGCGCTGCCACATCCCGCTCGAGGAGCTCCGCCGACTGCAGAGGGCACCTACGGAGACCGTGCGAGCGTGAAGGTCCGTGCGGCGGTGCTGGAGCGGACCGGTGGCGAGCACACGGTCCAGGAGGTCGACCTCGCTCCGCCGGGGCCCGGCGAGGTGCTCGTCCGGCTCGCCGCGAGCGGCGTCTGCCACTCGGATCTGAACGCGATCGACGGGACCGCCGAGACCCGCTGCCCCGCCGTTCTCGGTCACGAGGGCGCCGGCGTGGTCGAGCGGGTAGGGGTTGGCGTGACGCGCGTCGCCGTCGGCGACCACGTGGCGCTGTCGTGGACGCCGTCGTGCGGCGAGTGCGTCGAGTGTCTGCGCGACCTCCCGCATCTCTGTGCGGTCGCCTGGCCCGCGATGGGCACGGGCGGCCTGATGGACGGGACGCCGCGGCTGTCGCGCGACGGAGAGCCCGTCTACCACTTCTCGTTCCTCTCCACGTTCGCGGAAGCGTGCGTCGTCCCCGAGCGCTCGTGCGTGCCGATCCGCGACGACGTGCCGTTCGACGTGGCCGGCCTCGTGGGCTGTGCCGTGTCGACGGGGGTCGGGGCGGTCTGGCGGACCGCGCAGGTCCGGCCGGGCGACCGGGTCGCGGTGATCGGCTGCGGCGGCGTCGGCCTCTCGGCCCTGATGGCAGCCGTCGCCGCGGGCGCCGAGCCGGTCGTCGCCGTCGACGCCGCGGCCGGGAAGCTCGAGGTGGCGCGGAGCTTCGGCGCGTCGACCGGTGTTCTCTGGGCCGGTTCCGCCGAGGACACCGCTGCCGCGGTGATCGACGTCACGGGTGGCGGCGTCGACTACGCGATCGAGGCGACGGGCAGGCCGGAAGCGATGCTCGCCGCGTTCCTCTCGACCCGCGTCCGAGGGGCGGCGGTGCTGATCGGGATCCCCCGGCCCGAGGCGCAGCTCTCGCTCCCGGCGCTGACGATCCCGCGGCTGGAGCGCCGCGTGCTCGGCTCGATCTACGGCTCGACCCGGCCCGAGCGCGATTTCGCGAAGACGCTCGACCTCTACCGCAGCGGCCGGTTGCCGCTCGACCGTCTCGTCTCGCACCGGCTCCCGCTCGACGAGGTCGACCGGGCATTCGAGCTGATGAAGAGCGGCGACGCGCTGCGCGTCGTCCTCGACCTCTCGGGAGCAGCATGAACCTGGTCGAGCTCGACGGCCGCATCGGCGAAGGCTGGAGCGGCGTCGCACCGAACGGCAGCCACGTCAACGTCGTCCTCGCGCGCCGGGGTTCGCCGACTGCGGCCGCCGCGGTCAGCATGTTCGCCCATCCGTCGCCGGGGCACACGCCGGTTCTCTGTTGCGTCGGGCCGACCCAGCAGCAGTACGAGCCGATCTGGCCGCCTACGCTGATGATGAACAAGGCAACCGCTCTCGACGATCGGCACCAGACGATCACCTGGGGAGCGGCCCAGCTCGGGATCGGCCAGGGCGTCCTCGACGCCGTGGCGGACGGACTGCTCGAGGCGACCGGCGATCTCTACGTCCTCGTGGCCGTCTGGGTCGACGCCACGGCGAACGACGAGACGGCGGTGCGCGAGGCGAGCCGGGCCGCCGTCCGCAAGGCGATCGGAGTCTGCGTCGACGGGCGCGATCCGGCCGCTGCCGCGCGGCTCGTCGCCGAGCGGGACCGGCTCGAGAACCCGTTCTACGGCGGGCGATGAAGATCACGGGCGTCGAGGCGCGCGTCTACCGCTACCCGCTCGACCCGCCGTTCGTCGCGGCGTGGGACCCGGTGCCGCGGGCCGAGCAGGAGGCGACGGTCGTGCTCGTCCACACCGACGAGGGCGTGACCGGGATCGCGTCGGGTGGAGACGGGCTCCCTGACCGCGCCCTGCTCGAGCGGCTCCTCGTCGGGCTCGACCCGCTGCGCACGGAAGCGGTGCGCGAGGTCTGCGAGACGGTCGACCTGCACGGTGGGCGCCCGTGGGCCGTCGAGATCGCGGTGTGGGATGCCGTCGGCAAGGCGCTCGACGTCCCGTTGTGGCGGCTGCTCGGAGGGCGCAGCGACCGGCTCCTCGCGTATGCGTCGAGCGGCGAGCTGCTCGAGCCGGCCGAGCGGGTCGAGCGCTGCCTCGAGCTGCGCGAGCGGGGCGTGCGGGCGGTCAAGATCCGGTTCCATCGGGCCGACTGGCGGGACGACGTCGCAGTCGTCGCGGCTGTACGCGCGGCCGTCGGCGCCGAGCTGGAGATCCTCGTGGACGCGAACCAGGGCTGGCGCATGCCGGGCGACCGCG
>Ga0187778_10001302_pt1 | contig 17509 bp, 18 predicted proteins | sample 1015_Q2_SP5_20_M_FD_132418 | JGI IMG/M metagenome (GOLD analysis project Ga0187778, IMG submission 132418) | Tropical peat soil microbial communities from peatlands in Department of Meta, Colombia - 1015_Q2_SP5_20_MG | ecosystem: Environmental > Terrestrial > Soil > Wetlands > Peat | place...
ATCGGCAACCATGTCGGGGCGCGGGACCTCAACGACGAGGGGCTGATCACCTTCCTGCAGCACTGCGCCGCCGAGGGCGCGGCGGTGTTCGTGCATCCGTGGGACATGATGGGCCAGTCACGCATGTCGAAGTACATGCTGCCGTGGCTGGTCGCAATGCCGGCGGAGACGCAGCTGTCGATCCTGTGGCTGATCCTCTCGGGCTCGTTCGAGCGGCTGCCACGCTCACTCAAGCTGTGCTTTGCGCATGGCGGCGGCAGCTTCCCGTATCTCATCGGGCGCGTGGATAACGCCTGGCGCAACCGCGACATCGTGCGCGCGGACTGTCCGCGTCTGCCGTCCTCTTACGTCGACCGCTTTCACGTGGATGGCGCGGTGTTCAGCAACGACGCCCTGACGTACCTCGTCAAGACCATGGGTGAGGATCGCGTCATGCTCGGCTCCGACTATCCTTATCCGCTCGGCGAGCAGGAGGTGGGAAGCCTCATCCGCTCGAACGAGGACCTCACCCCCCGCGCCCGCGAGAAGCTCCTGCATGGAAACGCCGCGCGCTTCTTCGGGCTCGCTCCGACACGGGCGGGCAAGGTGCAGAAACTGGCGACCCGCCGCAGCGCCTGACACCGACCGCACGGCGCGCGCACCGGCCGCGCCGCCCGGCACGCGCCGCCACCGCGGTGGTGGACCGGCTATCATCGGCGCGCAATGAGCTCGGTACGCCTCGAGCGCTGGATCACCCGCAAGTTCCGCCTGCGCCACGTGGAGCTGGTCGCAGCGCTTTACGACTCGCGCAGCATCCTCAAGGCGGCCCGCAGACTCAGTCTTACGCAGCCGACCCTCACCAAGGCGCTGCGCGACGTCGAGACGACACTCGGCGTGCAGCTCTTCACGCGTACCAACCGCGGACTCGAGCCCACCCCCTACGGCGAGATCTTTGCGCGGCACGCGAAGATTGTGCTGGCGCAGCTGCGGCACGCGGCCGAGGAGCTCGAGAACCTGCGGGCCGGCTACAGCGGCAAGGTCACGGTGGGGACGTTGCTCGCGGCTTCCTCCAGCATCCTGCCCGACGCTATTGCGCTCCTGAAGAGGGAACGGCCCGGGGTTGCCATCAGCGTGGTGGTGGGCACCTACGACATCCTGGTGCCTGCGCTCCTCGTCGGCGATCTCGACATGGTGCTCGGGCGCATGCCTGAGCAGGGGCGCAGCCGCACACTCGTCTACGAGGACTTCTACAGCGAGCCGGTCTGCCTGGTGGTGCGCCGCGGCCACCCGCTGTCGCGCAAGCGGCGGCTCACGCTGCGCGAGCTGGTGAACGAGGCGTGGCTCCTGCCGCTGCCGGAGACCACGTTGCGGCGGCAGATCGAGCGCGCCTTCCTCGACGCCAACGCGCCGCTGCCGCGCAACGTGATCGAGTCGGTCTCGATCCTCACCAACCGTGCGCTGCTGCGCAAATCCGACTGTATCGGCGTGATGCCCTATCACGTAGCGCTCGATGACGTCGAGCAGCAGCTGCTCTCGATCCTGCCGGTGAAACTGAAGTCGATCGAGAGCCCGGTGGGGGCGATTCTGCGTGCACCGGGCAACCTGCCGCCCGCAGCGAGCGCGCTGCTCGAGTGTCTGCGCATCGCGGCGCGCGACGTGCCGACGCCGCGCCTCTAGAGGGGCCTGCGCTTTGGGATCAGGGGCGGGGTTCTTCTCGCTTGCCGCGTCCGCAATTGTTCGCTTACGGTTAGAGAATCATGAAAGCAGCCGAAATCGCAGCAGTTGTGGGCCGCACCCCGCACACTTTGCCGGAAGCCGGGCAGACGTTGTACGAGTTCATCCTGAAGAACAAGTTGAGGCGTTGCCTTGAACTGGGCTTTGCACATGGTGTCGGAACGGCTTGGATGGCGGGTGCGATTCAAAGACTGGGCGAAGGCAAGGTTGTTGCGGTGGACATTCAGGATGCTTTAGCGCGCAAACCCAGCGCGACCGAGATTCTGACTCGCGCGGGGCTCAGTGCCTTCGCCGAGTTGCACTACGAAGAGTTCTCATACACCTGGCATCTGAAGCGTCATCTAAGGGAATACCGTAAACAGCCCTTCGATTTTGTGTTCATCGATGGTGCTCACAACTGGGACACGGATGGCTTCGCCTTTTACCTGGTGGCCAGCATGCTTAAGCCGGGCGGCTGGATCTTGTTTGACGATCTGAATTGGTCATACGCGAAAAGCCCATCGCTCAAAGACACGGACTTCGTGCGAAGCATGTCCAGCGAGCGTCGGACCGACTGCCAAGTGCGTGCAATCTGGGAAGATCTGGTGTTGCAAGACGACAGGTTCGGCAACTTTACCGAGGACGGCAATTGGGGTTGGGCCCAGAAGCTTGAAGATGCACGGCAGGCGCGCGTCCTGCAAATCAGGACTGCGCGAAGCTCGTTGCCCGCGCGACTGATGAAGAGGGCACGGGAGATTCTGTGGGAAGGCTAGTCATTGCAGCGGCGCACGCCGGTGACGATCTCCCCACAGCGCGGCTGTTCGCGCGAGACGGTCGCCCTGTCGCGACTCGATCACTCTAGGGGAGCGCGGCGCGGTCTGCGCGCTCCCGGCGGAACAGCCGCCGCACGAGGCGCACCGCGAGCCAGCAGAACAGTGCCACCAGCGCGACCGCGGCCAGCGGCGCGATGAGCGCAAGCAGCGACACGATGAGCGCGCCGCCCAGCTCTGCGGTTGCGAGCACGTGGTTGCCGAGCCCCGCGGTCATGACCGTCGACTTGGCGCGCAGCAGCGACGTCAGACTCTGGGTGAGACCTGCGGCACCGCCGCCGGCGATTACCGCGGTGGTCCACTTCACGATCGGGGGCAGGTCAGTCATGACGGCCGCGGAGACCACGGTGCCGGCAATGAGCGCCGCGGGCGCCGCGAGGACATCGAGCATGTTGTCCACGCCGGGGATGTAATAGGCGAGGATCTCGAGCACCGCGGCGATGCTCAGCATGACGAGCGCGGCTGGGGTGCCGAGCCAGGCGAAACCGCTGCTGAGCGTGAGGTGCCCGGTCAAGGCCGCCACGCTCAACACGAGCAGCGGCAGGAAAACCCGAAAGCCCACCGCCGCGGCGAGCCCCACCCCGAGTGCGATCGAGAGGGCGAGATCGGCGCCCGCCATGTGCGGCACGGACATCACGCCGGCTACGATAGAGGCCACCGTTGGTGCTGTCGAGGTGCCCATGCTGGCCTTGGTGAGAGCGATAAGTCCGGACCTCACGCGCTGTGAGCTCAGCTTTCTCGAGCGTGCGGCGATCGACGTCACGCGTGCGCGCGAGCAGCACCACGCCTACACCTTGGCGCTGAGCGCGCTCGGCTGCAGCCTCGAATGGCTCCCCCCGCTGCCTCACCATGCCGACGGGGTGTTCGTCGAGGATGCCGCGGTGGTGCTGCCCGAGGTCGCCGTGGTGACGCGCCCCGGCGCCGCCTCGCGTCGCGGCGAGACCGCGAGCGTCGCCGCCGCGCTCGAGCGCCGCCGGCCGCTCACTCACATCCGTGAGCCCGGCTGTCTCGAAGGGGGCGACGTGCTGCACATCGGCCGTACGCTCTATGTCGGCGCTTCAGGGCGCACCAACGCCGAAGGCATCGCGCAGCTCGGCGCGGCACTCGCCGCACACGGTTACTGCGTGCAGGCGGTCCCGATGCAGGGCTGCTTGCACCTGAAGAGCGCCTGCAGCTTCATTCCACCGGATCTCCTGCTCGTCAACCCGGTCTGGGTGGACGCCGGCAGCTTCGCTGCCGAGCGGGTGATTACCGTTGCGGAGAGTGAGCCCTACGCGGCCAACACCCTGACGCTCGGCGCCAGCACACTCGTGAGTGCGGCGTATCCGCACACCGCAGAGCGCCTTGCGGCGGCCGGGGTCGCCGTGCGTGTCATCGATGTGAGCGAGCTGCACAAGGCGGAGAGCGCGCTCACCTGCATGAGCCTGCTGCTCGAACCCGCAGCGGCGCCCGTCAGGCCTGCGCGCTGACGGCGCGCAGGTGGTGCAGGAACTCGCCCACCTCGGGTTCGGTGCCGATGGTGATGCGGCACCAGTTGTCGTAAGGTGCGAAATAGCGGCCGACCAGGATATTGCGCTCACGCATCAGCGCGGTGAATCGCGGCAGCGGCATGCCGGTGTCGAAGAAGACGAAGTTGCCCTGCGGGTCGGCGTAGCGCAGGTTGAGGCGCGCGAGCTCCGTGATGATGCGCGTGCGGCTCGCGAGCACGCGGCGGCGGCAGTCGGCGAGGAAGGCGCGATCACCGAGGCTCGCGCGCGCAGCGCGCACGGCGAAGATGTTGGGCGTCGTCATCCGCGCGGCGGCGAGCTGCGCGGTGACGTCGGGCCGCGCGATGGCGTAGCCGCAGCGCAGTCCCGCCATGCCATGGATCTTGGAGAAGGTGCGCAGCACCACCACGCGATGTTCCCCGTCCACGAGGTCGGCGACCGAGCCCACCCCGTTGGCGACGACGAAGTCCATGTAGGCTTCGTCGACGATCGTGAGCACCGCAGGCGGCAGGCCGCCGACGAAGCTGCGGATCTCCGCCGCCGTCACCGCCGTGCCCGTGGGATTGTTCGGGTTGCAGACGTAGACACCGCGCGTACGCGCATTGACCGCGGCGGCCATTGCCGGCAGGTCGTGGCGCAGCTGCGCGTCCACCGGGACGAATGTGACCTTGGCGCCGCGCGTGCTCGCGTAGTGGGTGAGTTCCAGGTACGTGGGTGCGGCGGCGACGATCTCCCCGCCCTCAAGCCCGCAGAGCAGCCCGAGCGCGCACAGGAGCTCACCGGAGCCCGTGCCGGTGACGATGTGGTCGGCGCCGACGCCTTCGTGCCTGGCGAGGGCCGCGACGAGGTCGGCGGTCTCGGCATCGGAGGGGTAGCGGCAGCCGAGCGCAATGGCCTCACGCACGGCATGGCGTGCGGCGGGCGAGGGGCCGTAAGGGTTCTCGTTCCAACAGAGCACGATGGGCTGCTTGCCGGGAGCCGTCTCGGCGGCCGCGCGCAGTGCCGCAGCAGGTCCCGCAAGGAGCAGGGCCGAGGCGCTCAGGAGATCGCGGCGGCTGAGGGGCACCGGATAACGATACACCGTAGCCGTGGACGCGACCACGCACCGCGCTGCCCCCGGTGTCACCCGCCGCTGTGCTATGTTCGAGGCGCCGCCCGGCAGCCGAAGGCAGCGCACATGAAGGACCTCAAGCTCGGCGAGCACGAGCTGCTCACCTACCTCCATCCCGACAGCTTCATCGGGGCGCTCATCTATCTGCTGCTCTTCGTGCTCATGGCCATGCTGCTGAGCCGTGTCCTGCGCGGCGCCGTGCAGGCCGCGGTCAGCCGCACCGGACACCTCGATCGCACCACCATCAGCTTCCTCGAGCAGATGGGCACCGCCGCCATCTGGGTAATCATGATGATCCTTTACGCCCATCTGATCCCGGTGCTGCGTGCGATGGGTACCGCGCTGCTCGCCGGGGCGGGTGTCGCCTCGGTCGTCATCGGGCTCGCCGCGCAGAGCACGCTCGGGAATCTCGTCGCCGGCGTCGCCATTACCATTTACCGACCGTTTCGCCTCGGCGACACGCTGCAGGTGAACGCGCCCACCGGCACCGAAATCGGCACCGTCGAGCTCATATCGCTCGGCTACACCAGGCTGCGCACCGCCGATGGTCGCTGCGTGGTGCTGCCTAACAGCACTGCCGCGAGTCAGGTAACCGTAAACCTGAGCGGCACCCGCGGCAGCGCCCCGCTGCCGATCGTCATCAAGGTCAGCCGCGAGACCGACCTCGAGGCGGCGCGGCGCCTCGCGGAGCGCACCGCTGTGGAGACGCTCGATCAGAACGCGGTGATCGGTTGCTTCCTGACACGGATCGACGATAGCGGCGCGGTGCTCGAGCTGCGGGTGCGCGGACCGGCCCCAGGCGAGCGTGACTCACTGCATTCGAAGCTGCTGGCGACGCTGGCACAGCGCTTTGCGGCGAGTGGCCTCAACGGCTCGGGCACGCGCCCGGGCTTCTCCTGAGCGCCGGGGGAGCGGCCGCGCCGACCCTCGGGGAGCGTTGGACAGCCTCGAGGAGGCGACGCTAGACTCAGCTCGTGGCCCCCCAACAGCGTTCCCTGACGCTCAAGATCGGTGGACCCGCCTGGGTGGTGTGCCGGCGTCTCGGGCGCGCCAGCGACGTCCGGCGGCGCAGCGCATGAGCCGCATCGTGAGCTTCCGCCGCATGGCGGACGGCACGCGCGAGGACTACCTGCTGCTCGATGAGTCGGAGCGGCGGTATGCCACCGGCCTTAGCACACGTGTGCTCGAGGCACTGGTAAAGCTCGATCATTCCCTCGAAGGCTACCCGGTGAGCCGCCTGCAGCACTCGCTGCAGGCCGCAACGCGCGCGCTGCGCGACGGCGCCGACGAGGAGCTGACCGTCGCCGCGCTGCTGCACGACATCGGCGACGAGCTGGCTCCTTACAACCACGCGGAGCTTGCCGCGGCGATCATACGACCTTATGTGCGCCCGGAAGTGACCTGGATCGTGGCGCAGCACGGGTTGTTCCAGAACTACTACTACGCGCACCACTTCGGCGGCGATCGCAATGCCCGCGACCGCCTGCGCGATCATCCCTACTACCAGGGGTGCGTGCACTTCTGTGCCGCCTGGGACCAGTGCTCGTTCGACCCGGACTACCCGTCCGAGCGGTTGGAGTACTTCGAGCCGATGCTGCGGCGGATCTTCGCGCGCGAGCCGCACGACCCGCGCTACATGGCCGCACCCGACGCCGCGACCTGAAGTCGCGGCGCTGCGCCTCACAGCCCGCTCTTGATTCGCGTCCAGGTACGCGTCCGCAGCCGCTGGTAGCGGGCGTCGAATTCAGTCGGCAGGAAGAGCCGCGCGCGCACCTGCGGCGGCGGGTAGATGGCCGGATCGTCGAGAATGTCCGCCCTGACGAAGGGCCGTGCGGCGAAGTTGTCGTTGCCGTAATGCGTGTCGTTGGTGATGTCGGCGATGACGTGCGCGTCGAGAATGAAGTTGATGAAGGCGTGCGCCGCGCGCGGGTGCGGCGCCCCGCGCGGAATCAGCAGCGCGTTGTAGGTGATGTTTGAGCCCTCGCGCGGCAGCGTGAACGCGAGGTGCAGGTCGATGCCGGCGGCGCGCGCCCGCAGCGCCGCCGTCGAGTAGTCACTCGACCAGGCCATGGCGACGCACAGCTCCCCGGTCGCAAGCTGGTTGATGTAGTCGTTGGAGTCGAACACGCGAATGTAGGGACGCACCGCCATGACCAGCTGTTCCGCGCTCTTGAGATCCTCGGCGCGGCGTGAGTTGGGATCGAGGTGCAGGTACTGCAGAGCGAGCTGCAGGACGTCGTCGGGGCTGTCGAGGAAACTCACGCCGCAGTCGGCGAAGTGCGCGATCACCTGCGGCTTGAACAGCATGTCGAGGCTGTCGACCGGAGCGTCCGCCATGCGCGCGCGGATGAGTCCAACGTTGTAGGCGAAGCCGTTCATGGCATGCAGGTAGGGTGCGGCGTAGCGGTTGCCCGGGTCGGCCTGCGCCTGCACGGCGAGCACCTGCGGGTCGAGATTCTTCCAGTTGGGGAGCTCGCTCTTGTCGAGCGGCTCGTAGAAGCCGGCGCGGATCTGGCGGCCAAAGTACGCCATGCTGGTGCTGACGATGTCGTAGCCGGAGTCGCCGATCATGAGCTTCGCCTCGAGCGTCTCGTTCGAGTCGAACAGGTCGTAGACGACGCGGATGCCGGTCAGCCGCTCGAAGTCGGCTACGGTGTGCAAGCCGATGTAGTCGTCCCAGTTGTAGACGTGCAGCACCGCTTCCTCGGCAGAGACAGCGGGCGTGCGTGATGGGGCTGGCGCAGCTGGTGCGGCCTGCGGGTGGGAGTCATGGCAGGCACCGAGGCCGACGGCAGTGAGCGCCGCGCACACCGCTGCTGCCGAGCGCATGCCCACCGACGGCGGCTCAGCTGCGCGCCAGCTCCGCGCGCACCCAGTCCTGGAACTGCCGGATCGCGTATTCCTCGGGCATCAGCACGCCGCTGCGGTGGGCGAGCGCATGCAGCCCGCGCTGATTGAGCTCGCACACCGCGGCATCCTCGCTCATTACGATGTCGGTGAACTCCACCGCCTTCGCGATGTTGCGTCCGCTCGTCAGCGTCTCGGGCAGGAACAGGAACTCGATGCTCATGTCCGTACACTCGGGCGCAAGCGGCAGCAGCCGCACGACGCGCACGTAATCGACGTGCGCCACGATGAACACCGAGGGCACGCTGGTGAGATAGATGTGACCCGCCTTGCGGTCCTCGGCACTGACCCCGGGGAAGGGCACTCCCACCGGCTGGCCGTCCATGGTCCACGATTGCGCGCCCACGCGCAGCCCGCCGCCGTACTTCGGATGGTCATCGTCGGCGTGATCCTGCCAGTCGGGATCGTCGCGACGCTCGAGCAGTGCGCGGCCGAAGATGGGCACGAGCTGCGCCAGGCGCGGGTGGACGCCCGGGCAGTGCAGGCACTCGTTGTAGTTCTCCCAGAACACCTTCCAGTTGCACGCGATGGTCTTGTGCAGGCGGTGCCCGACGACGAGTTCGCCGAGCTGCCAGTCATCGAGCCGCCCGAGCGGCAGATCGAAGCTGCGGGCAAATGGGGGAGGGTCGCGTGTGAGTGCTGCAAACACGAACCCGTTCCACTCGGTGACCGGCAGGCTGTAGAGGGAGTAGTCGCGCATCTCGAAGCCATCGCCGTGCAGCTGCGAGGAGGTCCGCAGCAGCTCACCGCGCAGGCTGTAACGCCAGCTGTGATACGGGCAGACGATGCCTGCGGCGGGGAATTGTCCGGCCGCGGTGCGGCACAGCGCCGCGCCGCGATGCCGGCAGGTATTGTGGAAGGCGCGCACCGCGCCGTCCTCGCCGCGCACCACCAAGAGCGACTGGTCGCCGACGGCGAGGGTACGAAAGCTGCGTGGCGCCGCGAGCTCGCTCGCACGGCAGACGTAGAGCCAGTTGCGGTACCAGATGCGGCTCAACTCGCGCTCATGGTGTGCAGCCTCGAAGTACCAGGACGCGGGCAGCGTTTCGACCGGCGTCGTCAGGCCGGTATAACCGGGATCGCGTCTCACGGGGGTTGGCCGCGTGCTCATGGCCGTCTCCTTCAACCGCAGCGCTCACGGGGGGCGCACCGCCCCTCGAGCTTGGTGTCATTCTAGCGCAGGCGCACTCTTTCGTAGATCGGTGCCCGCGGGGTTAAGATGAGTGTTATGAACATCCGCACCCTGCAACGCGGTCTCAAGTATTGCGGCCGGGTCGCTGCCATACGTCAGACCTACCACGTGTTCGAAAGCGCGGGCTACTACTTCGTGCTGTCGTTCGCCCGCACGAAGGCCCGTCGCGGCTCGGGCTACTTCAATCTGGTCGACAAGGCCGCCGTTGATTACGTCTACCGGCGCGTTGCCGGCACGCGCGCGGTGACGGCGAAACAGGTGCTGGCCGCGGCCAGGCGCACGCAGCACGTGCCGACGAGGCTGATGGCGCTCAACGTGCTTTACGTGCTCGTGGCCCTGAAGCGCGCCGCCATCACCCGCGCCGGCGAGCATCGGCAGCTCTTTTTCACCGTACGCAAGGGACGAAGCGCCCTTCCGCTCACGCGGTGACCGCAGCGGCCCGCCCGGCGCTACGGCCGGGAGACCTGTTGGCGCTGCCGGCAGGGACACGCGACGGAGCCTTCGAATCGGGCCAGAGCCTGCACCGCAGGGAGTCTCTCCGCCTCGCAGGACCAGATCACCTGGGTGCTCACCTCCTATACCTACGTCGACGATTTCCTGTTGATGCTCATCCTGACGCTGCTGGTGATTCCGCTGCTGATGCTGATCCGTCCGCAGCGCGAGGCGGCTGGCGCAGAAGCGCTCGCGCTCGAATAAGCCGCTCGAGCGGCCGAACGGTCGCGCGCGTACAGTCGTAGCTGAGGCGCGCGACTGTACGGGGCGAGCTTCCCGCACGCCGGCGGCATTCCCTGCAGCACCCCGTCATGCAAGAGAGCGCCGCGAGCGCATACTTGACGCATGGTCCAGCGGGAGCTTTTCGCACGTCCCAACGCTCTGCCCGAGGGCTTCACCTACGCCGTGGATTTCCTGAGCACGGTCGAGGAGGAGCAGCTGCTCGGGGCGATCAGAGAGCTGTCGCTCGCCCCCGCGCAGTACAAGGAGTGGCACGCCCGCCGGCGCGTCGTGAGCTTTGGCGGCAGCTATGATTTCAGCCGCAACGAGCTGAAGTCGGCGCCACCGGTACCTGAGTTCCTGCATGGCCTGCGTGAGCGCGTCGCGCACTGGGGCGGCCTCGCCGCGGCGCGCATTCAGCACGCCATGATCGCCGAGTACCCGCCGGGAAGCCCGCTCGGGTGGCACCGCGATGTGCCGCAGTTCGAAGACATCTTTGGCGTCTCACTCCTTGGGCATGCGCGGCTGCGTTTTCGGCCCTGGCCGCCACGTCCAGGCGAGCGCACCACTTACGCGCTCGAGCTCGCGCCGCGCTCGGCGTACGCGCTGCGGGATGCGGCGCGCTGGCAGTGGCAACATGCGGTGTCACCGACCAAGGAGCTGCGCTATTCGATTACCTTCAGGACCCGACGCGCCTGAATCGACGTTCGCCTCGCGGGCCGCGCCGACGCAGGCGCAGCTGATGCGCCTCGTCCGTCAGCGGCTCGGCGCGCAGCTCTACGATGACTCCGGAGCGCGAGCTGCGGGGGTGGCGATCTACTCGCTCTGCGATCCGCGCGATCTGCGTGCCATCTGCTACATTGGCCAGACTGCTGCACCGCGACGGCGGCTGTTGCAGCATCTGCGCTGCGCCAGGCTCTGGTTGCCGGACGAAGTCCCGTGGTGGGTGCCCTCGCCGCGGCTGCGGCCTCTCTAGCATTGGATCCGGGAGATGTACCGTGACGGGGGCCGGCTGCCCGTCATGGTGATCGGTGCGTGGGTCGAGGCGTCGCAGGCACGCCTTGCGGAACGGAGCGAAATCCAGCGCTGCCTGGAACGGCGGTTGCCGCTGCTGAACTTCGAGTTGCAGCGGCTCGGCCGCCGGCGGCGGCTCTGAAGAGCGTGGGGCGCACGCACTGCGGCGTCAGCGCAAGCGGTGCGAGCCGCGCAGTGTAGCGATCAGCACCCGTTTGTTGAAAGCAGGCGGGGGCTTTCTTAACGTGTGCCTAACGACCCCGGCAGTAGGCTGCGGCTTACCCGTATACCGCGCCGTCATCCGAGGAGCTATGAGTAACTGGGAAATCGCCTTTTACGTGGTTGGGGCCCTCTTTACCGTCTACGTGATTGCAGCGACCTGGCGCTCGAAAGACGCCGATCCGCACGTGCGCGGCGCGTCATCGCGCCGCGCGCCACGCCATTGACGCCACCGGGAGGACCAATGGACGTCGTCTTCATACTCCTCATCGTCGTCCTCTTGGTGACGACGCTGTGGCTGGCGCGCGCCGTCGGGCGCCTGGGCGGTGGTCAATGACCCCGGTCTACGTGGTGAGCGGCCTGCTGGCTGCCGGCCTGTTCGTGTATCTGCTGTACGCGCTTTTTAAGCCGGAGAAGTTCTGATGACGTCCGCGTCGTTGGTGCTCATCGCCGCCTACCTGGCGGTGACCGTGCTGTGCGTGAAGCCGCTGGGGCTGTACATCGCGAACGTGATGGAGGGCCGCCAGATTGCACCGCTGCGTCTCGGGGCGCGCTTTGAGGCGCTGATCTACCGCCTGAGCGGCATCGAGCCGAGGGTGGAGATGGACTGGAAGCACTATGCTCTGGCGTTGGTGCTGTTCAACGCGCTCGGCGCGCTCGCGCTGTATCTGCTGCAGCGCCTGCAGCTGTGGTTGCCGCTCAACCCGCAGCATTTCGCCAACGTGTCGCCGGACTCCTCGTTCAACACGGCGGTGAGCTTCGTCACCAATACCAACTGGCAGGACTATTCCGGCGAGTCGACCATGAGCTATCTCACGCAGATGGCTGGACTTGCGGTGCAGAACTTCCTCTCGGCGGCTTCGGGCATCGTGGTGGCGATTGCCTTGATCCGCGGCCTGGCGCGCCACAGCGCCGCGACTATCGGCAACTTCTGGGTCGATCTGACCCGCAGCACGTTGTATATCCTCTTGCCGCTCTCGATCGTCATCGCGCTGCTGCTCGTCTCGCAGGGCGTGGTACAGAACTTCAGCGCCTACAAGGACGTTACCACCGTCGAGGCCGTGGCCTACCAGCAGCCGAAAGTCGATGCCGCGGGCAATGCGCTCAAAGACGCTTCCGGCAATCCCATACTCGAGAATCTCACCACGCAGCAGCAGACCTTGCCGATGGGCCCGATGGCCTCGCAGGAAGCGATCAAGGAGCTCGGCACCAATGGCGGTGGGTTCCTGAACGCCAACTCCGCACACCCCTACGAGAATCCCACGGCGCTCTCGAATTTCCTTGAGATGCTCGCCATCGTGCTCATCCCGGCAGCGCTCACTTACACCTTCGGGCGCATGGTGGGCGACACCCGCCAGGGATGGGCGGTGTTCGCGGCCATGGTGATTCTGTTCGTCTCGATGGTCAGCATCGCCGTCTACAACGAGCAACGTGGCAATCCCGCGTTTGCGCGGCTCGGCATCGATCAGGCGGCGACGCCGCTGCAGCCCGGCGGCAACATGGAGGGCAAGGAGGCACGCTTCGGCATCGGCGCCTCGGCGCTGTTCGCCACCGCCACGACCTCGACTTCGTGCGGTGCCGTCAACTCCATGCACGATTCGTTCACCCCGCTCGGGGGATTCGTGCCGCTCTTCAACATGCAGCTCGGCGAGGTGGTCTTCGGCGGCGTGGGTACTGGCCTGTACTCCATGCTGATTTTCGCGATCATCGGCGTGTTCATCGCCGGTCTCATGATCGGGCGGACACCGGAATATATCGGCAAGAAGATCGAAGCGTTCGAGATGAAGATGAGCTCCATCGCGATCCTGGTGATGCCCTTCATCGTGCTCATGGGCACAGCGATCGCGGTGAGCGTGACGGCCGGCCAGGCCGGAGTGGGCAATCCCGGCGCGCACGGCTTCTCGGAGATCCTCTACGCCTTCACCTCCGCGAGCAACAACAACGGCAGCGCCTTCGGCGGAATCTCACCCAACACCCTGTTCTACAACACGGCGCTCGGCCTCGTCATGTGGCTCGGGCGTTTCTGGCCGATCGTGGCGGTGCTGGCGATCGCCGGATCGCTGGCGGCAAAGAAGCGCATCCCGGTGACGGCGGGCACGATGATCACCTACGGACCGACCTTCGTCGTGCTGCTGATCGGCACGGTGCTCCTGGTGGGGGCGCTCACCTTCGTGCCCGCGCTCGCGCTCGGTCCGATCGTCGAACATCTCATCTTCTGGGGCGGCGCATCATGACTGAGCTGGCGCGCGAGTCGGGTACGGTGGTAGCGCGGAGCGTGCCGGGCACGCCGCTGCGCCCCACGGCGAAGCACAAGCTGTCGATGTTCGACCGCTCGCTGCTCGGGCCGGCGGTCGCGGATTCCTTCCGCAAGCTCGACCCGCGCATGCAATGGCGCAATCCCGTCATGTTCGTCGTCTATATCGGCAGCATCCTCACCACGGCGCTGTGGTTCCAGGCGCTCGGCGGACACGGGGAGGCACCGGCCTGGTTCATCGCGAACGTGGCGGTATGGCTATGGTTCACGGTGCTGTTCGCCAATTTCGCCGAGGCGCTCGCCGAAGGCCGCAGCAAGGCTCAGGCGGCGACGCTGCGCGGGCTCAAGCAGGCGGTGCTGGCGAAGAAGCTCGCCGATGCGGCCGATCGTACGCGCCACTCGCGCGTGCGGGCGGACGAGCTGCGCCGCGGCGATGTCGTGCTGGTGGAGACGGGCGATTACATCCCCGGGGACGGAGAGGTCATCGAGGGGGCGGCCTCGGTCGATGAGAGCGCGATCACCGGCGAATCTGCGCCCGTGATCCGCGAATCCGGCGGCGACTTTGCCTCCGTCACCGGCGGTACCCGCGTGCTCTCCGACTGGCTCATCGTGCGCATCACGGCCAATCCCGGCGAAACCTTCATCGATCGCATGATCGCCATGGTCGAGAGCGCCAAGCGGCAGAAGACGCCGAATGAGATCGCGCTCACCATCCTGCTGGTGGCGCTCACGCTGGTGTTCCTGTTTGCCACCGCCACGCTGCTGCCGTATTCGCTCTACAGCGTCGCAGTGGCGAAGCTCGGCACGCCGATCACGATCACCGCCCTGATCGCTCTGCTCGTGTGCCTCATTCCGACGACCATCGGCGGGCTGCTGTCGGCGATCGGAGTCGCGGGCATGAGTCGCATGATGCAGGCCAACGTCATCGCCATGTCGGGTCGGGCGGTCGAGGCGGCGGGCGATGTGGACGTGTTGCTCCTCGACAAGACCGGGACGATCACCCTCGGCAACCGGCAGGCGGCCGCGTTCATTCCCGCCCCCGGAGTGAGCGAGGAGGAGCTCGCGGACGCCTCGCAGCTCGCGTCGCTCGCCGACGAGACGCCCGAAGGGCGCAGCGTCGTGGTGCTCGCCAAGCAGCGCTTCAAGCTGCGTGAGCGCGATCTGCGTAGCCTCGAGGCGACCTTCGTGCCATTTTCCGCATACACCCGCATGAGCGGGGTGAACATCGGCAACCGCCAGGTGCGCAAGGGCGCCGCCGACGCCATCCAGAAGCACGTGGAGTCGCTCGGGCAGGTGTTCCCCAGATCCATACTCACCAGCGTGCAGGAGGTGGCGCGCCGCGGCAGCACCCCGCTGCTGGTGAGCGACGGCGCGCGTGTGCTCGGGATCATCGAGCTCAAGGACATCGTCAAGGGCGGCATCCGCGAGCGCTTTGGCGAGTTGCGGCGCATGGGCATCAAGACGGTGATGATCACCGGTGACAATCCGCTCACCGCCGCCGCGATTGCCGCCGAATCCGGCGTCGACGACTTCCTGGCCGAGGCCACCCCGGAGGCGAAGCTGCGCCTGATCCGCGCGCACCAGGCCGAGGGACGTCTGGTCGCCATGACCGGTGACGGTACCAACGACGCCCCAGCGCTGGCGCAGGCGGATGTCGCGGTGGCCATGAACACCGGCACCCAGGCGGCGAAAGAGGCCGGCAACATGGTCGACCTCGATTCCAACCCGACCAAGCTCATCGAGGTGGTGGAGACCGGCAAGCAGATGCTCATGACGCGCGGCTCGCTCACCACCTTCAGCATCGCCAACGACGTGGCGAAGTACTTCGCCATCATTCCCGCGGCCTTCGCCACGACCTATCCACAGCTCGATGCGCTCAACGTCATGCGGCTCGCGAGCCCGTTCTCCGCGATCCTGTCGGCTGTGATCTTCAACGCACTCATCATCGTTGTCCTCATTCCGCTCGCGCTGAAGGGCGTGCGTTACCGCCCGCTCGGAGCCGCGGTGCTGCTGCGCAGGAACCTGCTGATCTACGGACTCGGCGGGATCATCATTCCCTTCGCCGGCATCAAGCTGATCGACGTGCTGCTGGTACTCACGCGTCTTGCCTGAGAGGAACCGCGCCATGCGCCTGCTGCTGCGTCCCGCCATCACCTTGTTTCTCGTCCTGACCGCGCTCACCGGCATCGCCTACCCGCTCCTCGTGACCGGGATCGCCGCGGCAGTCTTCCCGGCGCAGGCCGCCGGCAGCCTCATCCTGAGAGACGGCAAGGCGGCGGGCTCGCGTCTCATCGGCCAGAGCTTCAGCGACCCGCGGTACTTCTGGGGCCGGCCCTCGGCGACCACGCCGCAGCCCTACAACGCGCTCGCCTCCAACGGCTCGAACCTGGGTCCGCTCAATCCGGCGCTCGTCGAGGCGATCAAGCCGCGCATCGCGGCGCTGCGCGCTGCGGACCCCGGCAACACCGCGCCCGTGCCGGTGGATCTCGTTACGGCCTCCGCGAGCGGCCTCGACCCGGAGATCAGCCTCGCCGCGGCCAACTATCAGGTGGCGCGCATCGCACGCATCCGCGGACTCAAGCCGCAAGTCCTGCAGGAACTCATCGTTGCGCACAGCCGTGGCCGGCTGCTGGGTGCCATCGGCGAGCCGCGCGTCAACGTGCTCGAGCTGAACCTCGCGCTCGAGGCGCTGCACTGAGATTCCCACGCGATCCGCTCGCGACGCGCCGGCGTAGCTGCGCAAGGAGCGACCGACCCATCAGTGCCGGCCGGGGATCGCGGCGCGTTCGCCTATAATGCTCGCGGACAAATCCGTTGTCCGTCGCGAGCACCCATGCAACGGCTGAGCGCCGCACTTCTGGCGAGTGTCCTTTCCTTTGCCGCCGTCGCCCAGGAAGCATCGCAGGGCATACCAGCGCAGAAGGCGTGGGTCGAGCGCAGCAACGCGCTTACCGACACGCTCCTCAACGTCGAGTTCGAGCACTCTCCCGAGCAGGGCTCGCGCCAAGGTCTGGCGAAGTTCGACGGCCGCATCTCCCACCCGACGCTCGCCGATGAGATGGCGCGGCGCCACGAGCTCGAGGCCGCGCTCGCCAGGCTCGAGGCGGCGCGCGCCCAGGAATCCGACCAGCGGGTGCAACAGGACCTCGATATTCTTCACCAGGCGTACGACCTCATGTTTCGCACCGAGGACTACGAGCTCGCGCACGAGGTGCGTTTTCTCAATGCCAGTGAGCGGGTCTTCCAGGGGCTGCACGGGCTGCTCGATGACCAGGTGGCAGCGGAGCGGCGGCCGGCGGCGATCGTGCGACTGCGCAAGTACGCCGCCATCGACCCAGGATCCACGCCGTTCACCGCGGTGCTCAAGCAACGCGAGCTCGAGCAGATTGCCAAACCCGACGTCTTTTTCCCGTCAAAGGGGGAGGTGGAGACCGAGCTCGGGCGCAACTCCAACTACGTCGAGGGCATCGGCGCGCTCTTCAAGAAGTACCAGCTGGCCGGCTGGGAGGCTGCCTACGCGAAGCTCAAAGCCCAGTTGAGCGACTACGACACCTGGGTACGGCAGACCATCCTCCCCAGGGCGCGCACGGACTTCCGGCTGCCGCCGCAGAAGTACGCGCTCGACTTCGAGCAGTACGGCATCGACATCCCACCGGCGCAGATCGCCGCGATGGCGCATGCCGCCTTCACGCAGTATCAGCACGAGATGGCACCGCTTGCCGCGCAGGTCGCGAAGGCGAAGGGCTTTCCCTCGAGCGATTACCGTGCGGTGATCACGGGGCTCAAGAAGACGCAGATCACCGGCGAGGCGATCCTGCCCTTCTACCGCAACCGCCTGCATGAGATCGAGCAGATCATCGCGGCCCACCACCTGGTGACGCTCCCGGACCGGCCGGCGATCATTCGCCTGGCGACGGCTGCCGAAACCGCACAGCAACCGGCACCGCACATGGTGCCGCCGCCGTTCCTGCACAACACCGGTCAGCGCGGGGAATTCGTGCTGCCATTGAACATCCCTGCGGCCAACGGCGGGGCGGCCGACGAGTACGACGACTTCACCTTCGACGCCGTCGCCTGGACACTCATTGCGCA
>Ga0187778_10001303_pt1 | contig 17496 bp, 14 predicted proteins | sample 1015_Q2_SP5_20_M_FD_132418 | JGI IMG/M metagenome (GOLD analysis project Ga0187778, IMG submission 132418) | Tropical peat soil microbial communities from peatlands in Department of Meta, Colombia - 1015_Q2_SP5_20_MG | ecosystem: Environmental > Terrestrial > Soil > Wetlands > Peat | place...
TATTCCGTGGCCAATTCGTTCCGCGCCCAGCAACTCGATGGCATCACGAATTTGTTGTGGGCCGCCCGTCTCTCCAGCATGGGCGAGAAGATGAAGTCCGTTTCCCGCAGCTTCTTTGTAGACAGGCTGATAATCAGCCAACGGGAGGGATAACTCGTCACCCCCGAGACCGAAAGCGGCCACGCCTTCAGAGCGGAATTCGGCGGCAAGTTCTACGACTTCAAAAGCCGCTGCCGCGCCAAACTGCCTGACGGCATCAAACACGAACTGTACTTTCGGGCCTTGCCCAGCTTTCTCGCAACTGGTGAAAACCTCATGGATGGCCCGAAAATTAGCGCGCACTTCCTGCTTGCGTAGGAGCATTACGCCGACAGAGAGCGTGACCTCCGCGTACACAACGCCTTCGGCCTTCAGGCTCCGGGCCGCATCTTCGGCCAGCCGCGCATAGTCCTCAGGCTCGCGAAGGAACGAAGTAGCCCATTTGTAGAGTTCGAGAAATTGTGCAAACCCGCGGGTGTTGTAGCGCTGATGAATCTCGGCTGCCGTCAACTCAACACGATATTTGCGCGCAAGTTCGGTAAGGAGATGAGGGAATAGCATGCCCTCGAGGTGAAGGTGAAGTTCCGCCTTGGGGAGCTTCCGAAAGAAACTCTTGAGTTCGGAATCGGAGGCCACGCGGTTTCAGTGCGGCAATGCCGGCTTGCCGGCGTTAGTCCAGGCGGTCAGCCAGTAAGAACCAACGTCCGTGGACGCGTCGGACAACTGCCGGATAAGCAACGCAGCGGTGAGATTGTAGAAGCGGTCGTAATACTCGTCGGTGTACGTCCCTAGCCCCTTCCGTGCGCTTCGGTCGGCCAACAGTATCGATTCCACCAGGCTGTGTGCATTCAGGCAGGAGTCGAAGGCAAAGTCCGTTGGATCGCTGATAAACGATGCGTCGTGGGGGTTCATCGGGAAGAATGAGCCGTATCTCTCGACCAGGACAGTGTGGAAGCGATCGTTCACGCCGCTCTGCCCCGTCATCTTGCCGTCATAATTTTCCGTAGTATTGAAGGGATCATGCGTCTCGGCCACATAGTTGGCGAGAAGCGCGGCGTCGATTTTGGCTTCCTCCCAGCGTCCCTGCTTCAAATCGTCGGTGAGCCTTGCGCTGTAGACGCCGACCTGCCAGGGAAGCAGGCCGGTCGTATCGATTTTTGATTTGCCGTATTTGGCGACCGCCGATTTGTAATTGCGCGGTAGGGCCTCGAAGGGGAATTTGCCGTACTTGTCAATTTCTATAAAGTGGTTCTGGCGCTCGTTGGGGTGCTTGTCCAATGAGTTCAAGGGATCGTTGACGTGCTGGATCAGGAAGTTGCGGTTGGCCTCGAAAAACGGGCGCAACTCGTAGGGTAGCGTGTCAACCGCGTGATTCACGATGAGGCGCTGCGCATTGTTGCCCCATGCGTAGGCATCACCTGGCAACAGTGTGCACGCCAACGAAAGCGCAGCTAGAAGCGACACACATTTTGGGGGCCACTGCTGGAGACGCGCGCTCATGCCAGAGTCTTAAGCCTTCGATGCCGGATTCAATGCGCTCCGGTGACGGCTATATGCAAAGTAAATCACAAGTCCGATGATCAGCCACACAAAAAAGCGAATCCAGTTCTCGAGCGTCAGGCTGGCCATTAGCAGCACGCAGGTAAGGATCGAGAGCGCGGGCAGCACAGGCACCAACGGAACCCTGAAGCCCCGAGAACGGTCCGGCTGCGTCTTGCGCAGGACAAGCACAGCTGCAGCTACAAGCACGAAGGCGAACAATGTCCCGATGTTTGAAAGATCGGCTAGTGTGCCGATGTCGAAAATTCCCGCCGGAATCCCAACCACAAAGCCAGCAACCCAAGTAGCGAAATGCGGCGTGCGGAAGCGAGCGTGGACTTTTGAGAATGCGGCCGGAAGAAGGCCATCCCGTGACATCGCAAACCACACGCGCGCCTGTCCGTATTGATAAACCAACAGAGAGGAAATCATTCCCATGAGGGCGCCGATGGTGACCCAGCGTTGCAGGCTGTCCAGCCCGATATTGTGCAATGCCGTGGCCACCGGCGCGGCGTCGCCTTTGAAGATGTGGAACGGCTGAATGCCTGTCAGCACGACGGCCACGCCCACGTACAGCGCAGCGCAAATCAACAACGAAGCCATAATACCAAGTGGCAAGTCGCGTTTTGGGTTCTTGCATTCTTCAGCGGCCGTGGAAACAGAATCAAATCCGATGTAGCTAAAAAAGACGATCGCGCCGCCGGTGAGGATTCCCTGAAATCCGTTTGGTGCGAAGGGTTTCCAATTGATGGGATGAATGTACTTCGACGCGAACACGACAAAAATGAAGATGGCCACCAGTTTAATGCCCACCATGATGCTGTTGGAGGTGGCCGATTCTCTGATGCCGGTCACCAGAAGAACCGTTAGCAGCATCACAATCAGAAATCCTAGGATATTGAAATGCGGCAACCAGCCGATCGCCGGCTGATAGGCAGGCGTGCTCAACGTGGCTGGAAGGTGAATTCCGAGGGAATTCAACAAGCTGTTCACGTAAGCGGAAAAGCCCACAGCCACTGCCATGTTGGACACCGCGTATTCCAGGATCAGATCCCAGCCAATGATCCAGGCGACCAACTCCCCCATCGTGGCGTATGTGTAGGTGTATGCGCTTCCTGCGATCGGAATCATGGAAGCGAGCTCGGCGTAACACAGCCCCGCAAATCCGCACACGATCGCGACGAGGAAGAACGAAACCGCAATTGCGGGGCCCGCTCCGGGGCGTCCTGCGGCGCCGAGTGCGTGCCGGCCATGCATCAGAACATCGAGCACCGGCGCCTTCAGAAGCGATGGCACCAAAACTTCTTCCCCGGCCGCAGCTGTGCCCGTCAGGACAAATATACCTGTGCCGATGATGGCCCCGATCCCGAGCGCCGTCAGGCTAACCCATCCAAGTGTCTTTTTTAGTCGTCTTTCAGGGTGTTCGGCGTCTGAAATGAGCTGATCGATGTTCTTACATCGAAATAGTTGTGAGGCCACCCATGCTCTCCGATCGCGTCCGGACACGAAAAGAGACTGGCAGAATCCGGACACGCTTTGCAGGAATAATAGCGACTCACTTTATCGCGAGTTCCAACTGCGTGCAACCGGCTGCCGCATGTCGGCTAGAGTTGTTGCAACTGAGCGTAGCGCTCGATGAACTTCTTGGTACCGCGCCCCGGGAAGCTCACGCTGACTCGGCGGTCGTCGTCCTCGCCTTCCACACCTACCACTGTCCCAACGCCGTACTCCGGATGGCGCACCTTCTGTCCAAGTAGCGGATCCGCGTTTCCCCTGCGCTTGAACCCGGAGCGGCCAAAGGATGGCGATGCCCCGGACGACCGCCGCTGCGAAGTTCGCTGGTTTGGTGTCGGCCCGCCTCGCACGCGGCGCAGAAATTCCTCCGCCGAGTACGAGTATTCGGGATCGGACTCGTACCGGCGCGACTCGCCAATCTCCGCCATTGAGCCGCGCACTGTGTCCACGAGTTCGCTGGGGATCTCTCCAAGAAACCGGCTAGGAAGGGAGGCGCGCATCTGCTGCTCATTGCCGAAGATACGGCGATACACCGCACGGGTTAGCGTGAGTGACTTTCGCGCTCGTGTCATCCCCACGTATACCAAACGCCGCTCTTCCTCGATGCCTTTGTCTTCGTTGATCGAGCGGCTGTGCGGGCAAATGCCGTCCTCCAGACCGGTCAGGAAAACGTGATCGAACTCTAAGCCCTTCGTGCTGTGCAGCGTAATCAACGTGGCTCCGGGCTTGTCTTCGTAAGCGTCGGCATCGCTGACCAAAGCTGCGGCATCCAAGAAATCGCTGAACGACTCTCCAGCTTCCTGGCTTTCCGCGACGGCCCGCGCCAGTTCTTCCAAGTTTTCAATTCGCGCGACATCGTCTGGGGTGTTGCGGTCTCTTAGCGCTGTCATGTAACCGGTCTCTTCCAGCAAGAAGCGTAGGAACTCAGTCGGCTCTTTCTCGTTGAAGGCTTCTTGCAGCCGGACGATCAACTCGCGAAACGCCCGCAGCGGCGCGACTACGCGCGAGGAAGACGGGCTCGTCAGCAACGATTCGATGGCATCCCACAAGGAGAGGCCCTCGCGGTCCGAAATGTCGCGTAAGCTGTCTACGGTGGTTTTGCCGATGCCGCGTGCGGGCACGTTCAGGACGCGCAAGAGTGAAATGTCGTCGGCCGGATGGAAAGCGAGGCGGACGTACGCCAGCGCGTCCTTCACCTCCGCCCGGTTGTAAAAGCTGAAGCCTCCAACGAGTTTGTAACGCAAGCCGCGGCGGCGAAACACTTCTTCAAAAGCGCGCGATTGAAAATTCGTGCGGTATTCGATGGCGCAAGTCTGATCCGCGTCCTCGCCCAGGATTGTCTCGACCTCGCCGGCAATGAATTCGGCCTCCGCCTGTGCATCGCGGGCTTCGTAATAACGCAGGTGTGCGCCCTTTTCTTTTTCGGCACGCAAAGTCTTCCCGAGACGGTCGGTGTTGTTCGAAACTACGGCTGCTGCGGCATCCAAGATGGTTTGTGTCGAACGATAGTTGCGTTCCAGCCGGACCACCTTGGCGTTTGGAAAATCCTGCGAAAAACTGAGCAGGATGGACACATCCGCGCCGCGCCAGCGGTAAATGGACTGGTCCTCGTCGCCAACCACGCAGACGTTCTGCCGTTCGTTGGTCAGCAGGCGAAGGAGATCGTACTGAACGCGATTGGTGTCCTGATATTCATCAACGTGGATGTACGCAAAGCGGCTGCGCCAGCGTTCACGCACATCAGAAGAATCCCGGAGCACGCGCGCAGAGCGTAAGAGTAAATCATCGAAATCAACTGCGTTGCTGTGCTTGAGCAGCGCTTCATAACCAGTGTAAACGTCAGCGACCTTGCGCGTATCCGGGCCAAACGCCTCGGCGCGCATTTGCTCTGGAGACTGTGCGCGGTTCTTGGCGTTGCTTATCCGACTCAGAACATTGCGCGGTGTGAGCGCATCGTCCTCGATCTTCAGGCGAGCCAAAACAAGCTTGACCGCTGCGAGTTGGTCGTCCTCATCGTAGATTGCGAAATCCTTGGCTAGCTCGGCGTGTGCCGCTTCCCGGCGAAGCAGGCGCGCACATAGCGAATGAAACGTGGAAATCCATGGTCGAGCGGGCGGTACACCCGCGCGCAGAAGCAGGTCCGTGATGCGGTTCTGCATTTCCTCAGCTGCTTTGTTGGTAAAGGTGACCGCGAGTATGCGCTCAGCGGGCGCGCCTCTGAAGATCAGGTTCGCCATGCGGTAGGTGATCGCCCGGGTCTTACCTGTCCCTGCGCCGGCAAGGATGAGCACCGGCCCTTCCGTGGTTTCGGCGGCGAGACGTTGCTCTGGGTTTAGTTGGTCCAAAAGGTTGTTCATTGGGTCCAAACGGATTGAATTTGCTTCGACAATCCATGGTAGCCGACGCAGCAGGAGCGGGCAAACGCGATTCCAAGCGCTTGTCGAATTCAGAGCTGGATCAGTTTGCCGAATTGTGCCCGAGGTCGATGTCAAAATACGAAATGGGCTGATTGTCGCCCATACTCGCGAGGTTTGGGATATACAACCGTGAGGTCTGCAACAAATCCACTTCGCCACGCAGATTGAAATAAATCAGCCCTTCGACGGTGCTGTGCGCCCCCACAACCTTGCTGGGCACTGCCGCGTTCTGGCAGTCGTCTCGGAAGTTGGTCCACTTGGCATCGCGCGTGGGTTTCGACTTGCCCACCGGAAGGGGGAGCGGAATGCGCTTTGCCGTCGGATCCTTGCCGTTGTATTTCAACAAGACTGTATCCGCGACATCATCCGGCGACAGCGGTTCGAGTTCCTGCCGGTTGTCCTCGCTGATTTGCACGAGCAGGCGAATGCGCTGGAGGTCCACACGCATCCCCAGGTCGGTATCGTTCTGGAAACTGACGTGAAGCGCGATGACTCCGCCCGAAAAGGGAGATTTCTTTGGAAACTTGGGCTTGTAGCGGCTCGCCGTTGTCCATGGGTCTACACCGATGGTTATTCCTTCGTGCGAGTCCGAAATGGGCGCGCGTTGCACGCTCGTTCCCTGGCTGCTCTTTTGCGCAGGAAGAGAGATCGCGAAACCGAGCAGGAGAAGGGAGGCAAGGAGATTTCGCATAGGGCTATAATAAACTGTTTGCATCCCAAGGGCTTCGATTCCGGGGGGCGAAGCAGGGTTGCCCATTTCCGGAAGCGGAAGCGGTCGCGAATCCCGGATCAGGCCGGAGTCAAACTCGAGTGTATTTCCTCTACAGCGTATTGATGGGCTTGGCGGCCCTGCTGACGGCCCCGTATTGGCTGATTCAGGGGCTGCGTCACGGGAAGTATCTTTCCAACTTGAGCGAGCGCCTGGGATTTTCGTTGCCCGAGTTGAACGAGCTTCCGGTGGATCGGCCCGGCGCAATCTGGTTGCACGCTGTTTCCGTGGGCGAAGCGCTTTCGGGCGTGGCTCTGGCCAAGCGTGTAAAGGAAACCTATCCCCGAAGACCGTTAATTGTTTCGACCACCACGCTCACCGGCTATGCGCTTGCCAAAGAACGTATGCCGTTTGCCGATGCGGTGATTTATTTCCCGTTCGACTGGGTTTTCTGCGTGCGCCGCGTGCTCCGTGCCGTCAAGCCCGCGCTTGTGCTCGTCCTGGAAACCGAGCTCTGGCCCAATTTTCTGCGTGAATCAAGGCGCCGCGGCATTCCCGTTGTCTTCGTGAGTGGTCGAATCTCAGATCGTTCGTTCGCGCGATTTCAGAAGTTTTTCAGCCTGTTTGGATTTCTTGTGCGACCACTTCTTGGCTCCGCGCTCGGAAATGCCTCTGCCTTCCTCATGCAGACGGAGACGGACGCGGAGCGCATTCGTGTCCTGGGCGCGCCGGCGAATCGCGTTATCGTCAGCGGAAACTTAAAATATGACATGGCCTTACCCGAGCCCACAGCGCTATCGGTATGGCTCGAAGCGGAATGCAAGCGGCGCAAGCGTTGGCCCGTGATCGTGGCCGGGAGCGTCGTTGCTACGGAAGAACCTTTGGCGCTGATCGCGTTCGGCGTTCTTCAAGGAGATTTTCCTAAAGCGCTTCTTGTGCTCGCTCCGCGAAAGCCCGAGCGTTTTGAAGCGGCTGCCGAGTTCATCGACGAATCTCATCGCAAGTTTGTTCGCCGCTCGGATCTTTCTGTTCCTGGTCCGGGGATTCTCGCGAACCCCGGCGCGAATTCCCACGGCGTTCCTGAGGACGCGACCGTTCTTCTTTTGGACAGCATCGGTGAACTGGCTTCGCTTTATCGCCTCGCCGACGGCGCGTTTGTCGGTGGCTCTCTGGTCGAGGCCGGTGGGCACAACATCCTCGAGCCTGCGGCATTTGGCAAAGTCCCCGTTTTTGGCCCCTCCATGGAGAACTTCGCCGCCATCGCCGCGCGTTTCAAGGAAGCAGGCGCGGCCATTCAAGTCGGCAGCCCGGAGGACGCGGGCGTCGAGTGGATCGAATTGCTGAAGGACCCGCAAAAAATGAAGCGCATGGGCGATGCCGCGAAGCAGCTTGTCGAGAGTAGTCGCGGCGCTCTAGACCGAGCCATGGCTGAGGTTGAGAAACAACTTGGCGGTGTCGAGCAATGAATTTACCGCCGACAGCGCGGTTGCTGTTCTGGCCACTCTCCGTGCTTTACGGCCAAGTGATGAAATTGCGCGCGTGGCTTTATGCGCGAGGAGTGCTCAAGCACAAACGCCTCAATCGCCCAGTTATCAGCGTGGGTAACCTGACCGTCGGGGGGACCGGCAAAACGCCGATGGTGATCTGGCTTGGCGAGCGCTTATTGGCGGAGGGGAAACGCGTGGGCATTCTCAGCCGCGGCTACAAGGGGAGTGGGGGCACCAGCGATGAAATCGAGCTGATGAAGTTCCGTCTTCGGGAGAGGGCACTCTTCGGCGTGGGTGCAGATCGCTACGCACTGGGCAAGTGTCTCGAGGCCAACGTTGACGTGTTCATTCTCGATGACGGTTTTCAGCACCTTTCCCTTGCGCGCAACGTGAATCTGCTGCTTCTCGATGCGGCGCAGCCACTTGCCAGGCAACGCATGCTTCCAACCGGGCGGCTGCGCGAACCGGTGTCGGCCATGATGCGAGCAGACATGCTTGTGTTCACGCGTGCGGATACTGTCCCCGGCACCAGCGCCGCAATCCAACGCTTTCAAGACTACCCGGTCTTCGCTGCTGCCACGCGCCTGATCGGGTTTCGCCGCCTTGGCGCAGGCATTCAGATCCTGCGCCATGGAGAAATTGGCGGTGGCCCTTTCTACGCCTTTTGCGGAATTGGCAACCCAAGCGCGTTTTTCCAGGACCTAAAGAATTGGAGCATCCCCCTCGCTGGTCAATGCGAATTTGCAGACCACCACCGCTACGACTTGCGGGACGCGCGCGAGTTGGAAGAGGCGGCGAAGAGTGCAGGCGCCAAAGCTCTACTCACGACCGAGAAGGACGCGCAGAACCTTAGTGGCGTCAAATTTTCGTCGACTCCGGTGTACATCGTGATCATAGATTTGGAAATTTCCAAAGAGCAAGCATTCTTGGACTTGATTCATCAAAAGCTGGCCGCCAGGATGTCCGTGGTATGAGAATTCTGATTCGCGCTACAAACTGGGTGGGCGATGCCATCATGGCACTGCCTGCCTTGCTGGCGACAAGGGCAAAGTTCCCCGAGGCTCACATCGCCATCGTCGCGCGGCCGTATGTCGCGGATCTTTACCGCCAACAGGGAATCTGTGATGAACTCATTCCGTACGATCCCCAAGACTTACATCGCGGCTGGCGGGGCAGGGAAGCGCTGGCACGCGAGCTCCGCGCAAAGAATTTTGACGTGGCGTTGCTCCTGCAAAATGCTTTTGACGCCGCGTGGCTCGTCTGGCGTGCGGGCGTGCCGGAGCGCATCGGGTATGCACGCGATGGTCGAGGTGTGCTTCTTACCAAAGCCGTGCGCGTCCCACGAAAGGGAGAAATTCCGCCACACGAAAGGTTCTACTACCTGGAATTACTGCGGCGCGCCGGTTGGATCGATCGTCTGCAGGACGACAAGCACATCGCCTTGCGGGTCCCGGACGCCGCCCGGCACACTGCTCTGCGGACACTCGTGGAAGCGGGAGCGCGCCCTCGTGCAATGCGTCTGGCAATCGGCGCTGGTGCATCTTACGGTTCAGCAAAGTGTTGGCCACCCGATCGTTTTGCTAAAGCTATCAACGAATTTCAATCTCAGTTCGATGTGGACGTGATTTTGTTTGGCACCGGCGCTGAATCTGCCGTCTCGAGCGCAATCGCCGCTGAATTGCGCCGCCCTTCCATCGACCTTGTTGGCAAAACCCTTATCGCAGATCTCCCGGCCTTGCTCTCCCAATGCCATCTTTTTCTTGGCAACGATTCCGGCGCTATGCACGTCGCGGCGGCCGTGGGCCTGCCGATCGTCGCTATTTTTGGCTCCACGGATCCTGAGGGCACTGCACCGGTTGCGCCGCGCGCGACGCTTGTCCAACAAAAGCCGTATTGCAGTCCGTGTTTTCTTCGTCGCTGCCCTACCGATCACCGCTGCATGACCGCCGTGACGCCCACAATGGTCGAAGCCGCTCTTCGGCTCAGGTTTTCGGAGGTGCACTCTGTCTGACTCGAGCTCGCGCAAGCCCGCGGTCTTCCTCGATCGCGACGGCACACTCGCTGAAGAGGTCGGTTACTTGAATCATGCCGACCGATTTCGTATGTTTTCTTTCACAGGTCCAGCCATCCGACGTTTGAAACAGGCGGGTCTGGCCGTGATCGTGGTGACCAACCAATCCGGTGTGGCGCGAGGATATTTTCCGGAGTCGCTGGTTCAGGAAGTGAATGCACAGATGATTCGGGAGTTGAGCGCGATGGACGCCCGGCTCGATGGTGTTTATTACTGCCCGCATAGTTCCGCGGACGGTTGCGATTGCCGAAAGCCGAAGATCGGAATGATCGGGCAGGCTGCGAAGGAGCACTCTCTTGATGTCTCGCGCTCCTTTGTTGTCGGTGATCGTTACAGCGACATGGAACTGGCGTTCCAGGCAGGTTGCAAGTCTGTTTTTGTCCGAACCGGCTACGGACTTGGCGAAGAAACCTGGCACGCAAAGGACTGGCCTTGCAGGCCAGACGTGATCGTGGACGATCTGACGCGAGCCGTGGACTGGATTCTGGGGCACACTCGATGAAGCGATCCAAAAAGGGCGCGAGCGCGTCGGCTTCAGTGGATCTGATGGCTCTTGGTGAAATTGTCGAGCGCTTCGAAGGAAAGCGCATTGTCGTCCTAGGGGATTTTGTTGCCGACTCGTTTCAGTACGGGGACATTACTCGCGTCTCGCGAGAAGCTCCTGTGCTGATCCTGCGCCATCGGGAAACTCGGATTGTGCCCGGCGGAGGCGCCAACGCCGCGAACAACTTTGCTTCCTTGGGCGCGCGCGTAATCCCCATATCGGTCGTTGGCGACGATTCTGCCGGACACTCCCTCGTGCAAATCTTCCGCGAAAGGAAAGTGGATACCTCAGGAATTCTGCGCGTGAAAGGCTGGATAACTCCGACGAAGACCCGTTTTCTTGCCGGCTGGGCCCACACCGTTGGACATCAGGTTTTGCGCGTCGATTATGAACCACAGTCGGCATTGCCAGAGGCGATCCAAGCAAAAATCCTGAAGTTATTGGCCTCACGGATCAAAACCGCAGATGCCCTCGCCATTTCGGACTACGGCTTTGGCGCAGCCGTTCCAGAAACCGTGCATCGCGTGATGAACTCGGCGCGGCGCTCGATTCCGGTCAGCCTCGATTCGCGCTATCGCTTGACCGCATTCAGAGGAACCGGCGTCACTGCCGCGACCCCCAACGAATGCGAGATTGAAGCGCTGCGCCACACCACAATTGGCCGCGACACATCGGAGCTTGAACGCTGCGGCTGTGCCACGCTGAACGAGATGAAACTGGGTTCGCTTGTGGTAACGCGGGGGAAAGACGGCGTGGCAGTCTTTCAGCCTGACGAAAAAACAATTCACATCCCCGTGCATGGCAGCGACCAAGCTGTGGATGTTACCGGCGCGGGTGACACCGTGCTCGCGGCCTACACCCTTGGCCTCGCTTGCGGCGCCTCGCCGGTGGAGGCCGCGCACATCGCCAATGTCGCCGGCGGCCTTGTGGTCATGAAGCGCGGCACCGCCACAGTCTCGCGCCATGAACTGTTGGATGCCATCCACAAATCCGCCTCGGAGACAACGTCTTAACTTATGCGGCCCGCTCAATCCAAAATTCTCTCTCGCGCCGCCGCTTCTGCTGCCATTGCGGAACGCAAGCGCGAAGGAAAACGAGTGGTCCTCGCTAACGGCTGCTTCGATGCGCTCCATGTGGGCCACGTGCGTTATCTTTCCGGTGCCCGCCGCGAAGGAGACGTTCTGGTCGTAGCGATAAATTCCGACAGGAGCGTGCGGGAATTGAAAGGACCCGGTCGGCCGATTCTCGACGAACAGGCTCGCGCCCAACTGGTCGCGGCGCTCCGTGACGTCGACTTTGTCGTGATTTTTTCTGAGCCAAACGTGGAGAAGCTTCTCGAAGAATTGCGCCCGAACGTTCACGCCAAGGGCACCGATTACACCGCTGACACCGTGCCCGAGCGGGAGGTTTCCGTCCGGCTGGGCGTCCGCGTGGCCATCGTCGGCGATCCCAAGAACCATTCGACGCGCGCTTTTCTCGAAGCCGTACGCAAGGCGCCGCATGGCTGACCGACGATTCGTGATCGTGCGCCTCGGCTCCTTGGGCGACATTGTGCATACTCTTCCCGCAGTGGCTGGCCTGCGTGCGTCTTTTCCTGCGGCGGAGATCGTCTGGCTCACGCATCCACGCTGGGTCGAGCTCGTCGCGAGCAGCGGCCTTGCTACGGAGATTTGGCCTGTCGATTCACGCGACCTCTTTTCAGTCCGTCAGGCGATCGGAAACCTGCGCTCCCGGAAATGGGACGCAGGCATCGATTATCAGGGGTTGTGGAAGGCCGCGATTCTCCCGTTCCTTGGTTGCGTATCCAGGCGCATCGGCTTTTCCTCCGACACTATCCGCGAATTTGGAGTGCCGGTTCTTTACACGGATCGAGTCATCTGCAAGACCATGCACATCGCCGACCAAAATGGCGAGCTCTCGCTTCGCGCCGGCGCAAAAGAACCCGTCGGCCGCGTCACACTGACAGTATCCCATGCGGATTCGACCCGCGTGCGGTCGGATCTCAACAACGCAGGGGCAGATCGCTACATAGTTCTCAGCCCGGGCGGTGGGTGGCGTTCCAAGTGCTGGCCCGCGGACCGCTTCGGCGCACTTTGCCAGATAATTCGCAACGAACTTGGGATTTCTTGCGTCGTCAATTATGGGCCCGGGGAAGAATCGCTCGTCCAGCAAGTGCAAGCAGCAAGTGGTGAAGTTAAGCCTGTCAGCTACAACGGGGAACTCGGCCAACTGATGGCGCTTCTTCGCGGCGCACTATGCGTTGTCGGCGGCGATACCGGCCCGTTGCATCTTGCGGTCGCGTTAGGCACGCCCGCAGTGGCTCTGTTCGGCCCAACGGATCCGGCGCGCAACGGGCCATATCCACCCGGAGAAATCGTCCTGCGAAGCCCGAACGCAGTCAAATCTTACGAGCGCTCGGACACCGCGGATCCTTCATTGCTGGAACTCTCTGTGGAGAGCGTGTTTGCCGCGGTCAAGCAGCGGTTGAAAGCGCAACCATGACGGCGAGCGACTTCTTCGCGCGATACCGCGTCCGCCTTGGCTATCTCCTGGCCATCCTCATGCTGTCCCTTGCGCGCCCCACCTCACAATCCATTCTCTTTGGCGCGGCTATTGGATTCGTCGGCCTCTGCATCCGCGCCTATGCCGCTGGCTACCTGCACAAGCAAGAAATCCTCACAGTTACAGGTCCCTACGCGCGCACGCGCAACCCGCTCTATTTCGGCAGCAGCATCCTTGCTCTCGGCGCCGCCGCGGCGATGCATTCTTTGTGGACTGCCGGATTGCTCTTGCTCTACTTCATACTCGTTTACACCTTCGTCATGCATCGTGAGGAGATGGAATTGCGCCAGAAGCATGGAATGGCATTTGACACTTACGCAGCGGTGGTTCCGCTTTTCTTTCCACGTCTGACTGCTTCGACAACCGCCGGTGGCGTGATGGGCAACTTCTCCTGGCAGCAGTACAAGAAGAATCAGGAATACCGGGCCGCGATTGGCTTCCTCTTATTTCTGCTCTTGCTGTGCGGAATGGCCCTGTTCCGGTGGATGTACCCCTCCATTGTCAGTTGACGCTTCGGGGCACGCAACGAAGCAATTCACCTTCAATCTTTGCCCATCTGTGTAAATTTGCACTAGGCCGTCGCGATCCGTCCGCAGAATTCTTGCGACACTTCCTTTCAGACGTTCAAGCAATTCTGGGCTCGGATGGCCGTATGGATTTTCCTCGCCCGCGGAGATGACGGCAATCTGTGGAGCAACTGCCGCAAGGAATTGCGGCACCGTGGAATTTTTGCTCCCATGATGCCCGACTTTCAGCACGTCGGAGTGCAGAAATCCGGGATCGTTCTCCGCCAACATTGTGTATTCCACTTGCTTCTCTGCATCGCCGGGCAAGAAAATTGCGCGATGGCCATACCGGAGCCGTATGACAAGTGAATCATTGTTCTTGGCCAGCGGCGCGATCTCTTCGGGCGCACTTTCCGGCCACAGAAAATCCACTTGCACTCCATCCCAAAGAAAGCTTGGGCCGCGTTTTTCGTGTTCTACCGGCACGTGCAGCCGCGCGGCCACCTCTTTCAGCCGGTCGAAGGCGGGTGTCGCAGTTTCTTTTCCTACCCAGAGACGTGTGACTCGAAAATTCTGCAGGACCGCCGTGAGCCCGCCAATGTGGTCTTGATGCGCGTGCGTCAACGCTACGGTGTCCAGCTTCTGAAAGCCGCGCGACCACAAATATGCTGAAACCGCTTCTTCGCCTGGGTCAGGGCCGAAATGTTGTTCGCTCCCTCGAAACCCTTCAAACGTTCCGCCTCCATCAATCAAGAGGGTGCTGCCTTTCGGCGAGACCACCAGAATGGAGTCCCCTTGCGCCACATCGAGAACCGCGATCTCCAGCTCGTTTGCGCGTAGGACCGGAGAAAAGGGATACGATGCGATGATGGCGGCGATCAATCCCAATAGCGCAGTTAGAGTGGCCCAGAGCCAGCGGGGCAATCGCCGTTCTTGCCGCAGTCCGACCATCATCAGGACCACGAACACGCAGAACAATGCTGTGGCCCACGTCGGGGGGCCAGGGATACGGTAACTCCCATGAGGAACGCCGGCAAAAAAAGACACCATACGCCCTTGCGCCAATACCAGCCAAGTCAACGGGTGAGCCACTAGTCGCCCCGCCACCGGAGTCGCAATTCCCGCGGCCAGGCCGAAGAAACCAAGCGGAACGATTAATCCGGTAAGCGGCACTGCGAACAAATTTACAACCGGACCAAGCAGCGAAACGCGATGGAAATCCCGCGCCATCGTCGGGATCATGCCAAGCTGCAACACAAACGTAAGCACGAACAGCTCAGCGATCCTAAGCGTTCCTCGCGCCGCCTGTGCTGCAACATCCTGCGTCAATCGTCGGTGGTGTTCGCCGAATCGCGACGTCAGTGCGAAGATGGCGTCGCGCAAATCCATACGGAATTGCACCAGAGCGGGTCTATGCCTGCCGTCTCGCGTGACATCCCGCCATCCCGCCAGCGCGTGGAGATATGGCTGCACGCCGCGCTGAATCAGCGGTTGCGCTAACCCTCCGATGCAGCCCATCGCCACAAACGAGAGCTGGAAACCGGTATCACCTACATACTTGGGATTGGCAACCAGCAAGAGCAGCGCTGCGAGAGCAGCTGAATTGAGCATGTCCAGCCGCCGATAAAAAAACGCGCCAAGCAGTATGATCGCTGTCATCAAACCCGCGCGCAGGACAGGTGCTCTCTGCTCAACGACGGCGATATACGCGCTCAAGCCCCCAAAGACCAACAGAGTTTCGGCAGATCTGGGAAACCGGCACTTTTTGGCTAGCCAGAACAAGAACACGGCTAACGCCCCAACGTGTAGCCCTGCGACAACAAGCACATGAAACACACCGGTCCTCTGGAAATCGGCAGATTCCGCTCGATCCACGAAGCTGCGGTCTCCCAATAGCATGGCCCGCAGAATCCCTGCCGTCGCCGTCGACTCTCCAAACATTGCGTCCAATCGCCCGCGCAACCCGCCGCGCAAGCGAGCCAGCCACCAGCGCACCGAGGGCCCCGCCGTTCCCGTCCGCTCTATAAGGCTGGTGGCGCGCAAGGTTGCTTGGAGATGAACGTCCTGTCCCGCAAGAAACGCGCGCCGATCAAACGCGCCAGGATCCTTGAATTGCAGCGGTACGTGCGCCTCGGTTAGAACGGAGATCTGGTCGCCCGCGTGCAATTCTGGAAGAGCCGGACCCTCTGCCCGCGGCGTGAAACCTAGCCGCATTCCGCCAACCAATGGAAGATAGCCACTGGCCGTATCCACGCCAGTGAAGCTCAGCTCGAAACCATAGCCCCAAGGCAAACGCGCTGGCTCACTTCGAAGAACTCCGTGCCATCGCAGCGGCACTTTCCTCGGGATCTGTTGCGCTGCAAGGCGCGTAAGGACGTGCTCGGCCGGGAGAGGTTGCTGCACGATGCACGCCCCCAGAACACCAAGCACTAACCACGACGTAAGGGACGCAGCCGCGGCCGGCCAAAGCAAGTTGCGCCAAACGAACACAAATCCAAGAAGCAAGAAGACAACGGTGAAAACAGCGGCCATCAGAGGAACGAAATAATGAGGTAAGCGCGATGCGCTCCACGGACTCTGACCGAGCAAAATGCCGCCAGCAAACGCAGCGGCAATTGCAACGGCCGGAATCTTCATGTGACTCTTCGCAACCTCACGAATGTTTCGATGTGGAAGGTCTGGGGAAACAGGTCGAACAGGTGAAGGTCGGTAATCTCGTACTTGTGAGCAAGGGGAACGTCCGTTTGCAGTCTACGACCCGACCCAGTCAATATCGCCAGGTCTCGCGCCAGTGTCGAAGGGTTGCACGACAAATAGGCAATCTCCGGGGCGCCGAGATTGGCTAATCGCGTCGCAGCCTCTGCCCCAAGGCCCGCGCGCGGCGGATCCAAAACGACGAAATCTGGCGTGTCTTGCTGCTGTTTCAGAAATTCCTCCGCGTGAGCGTTCTCGGAAATCACCTGCATGCCTGCGGATTCCGCATTGTTCCGGAGATCGCGTATGGCCGCGAGGTTTGCGTCGACGCTCACCACCTTCGCGAACGTCTTCGCGAGTGGAAGCGTAAAGAATCCCACGCCCGCGTACAAATCCAGCGCGCACCCGCCTCTGGCGCCGCCCACAATAGTTTGCAGCAACTCTTCGGCCAAAAATCGATTCACTTGGAAAAAGGAAAGATGGCTCACGCGAAAACTGAACCCTCCAGCCTTTTGCTGAAGGTATCCAGGACCATCCAATTCGAAGCGGTTCTTGCTCTGATCCAACAGCAACAGACTCTCGAGCGCCGGAACCGCTGCCCGGAATTCTGCGATCAGCGTCTTCGCGGGTTTCGGAAATCGCTCAAACGCAATGTTCAATGCAATGCGAGTATCGTCGCTGTCCACAAACGCTTCAATCTCCAAAATCCCCGGCGGAAGGGAATTGCTCCGCGCCGCCTCCTGTAATCCGTTGAATGCAGCCATCAGCCCCGGCGAGAGCACGGGGCACTCGTCGATAGGAAGAATGTGCGCGCTCTCTGGCAGAAAATAGCCGAAAGCGCGCGGCAGCGCATCGCGAAACGCCCACTGCGCGCGGTTGCGGTACGCGAACGGCTGTGCCGTGTGCTCTTGAAGCGCGCCGGTCCATGGGACGCCGCCGAGTCGTGACAGCGTCTCCCGCAAGATTTCCTTTTTGAGCTGGACTTGCGCGGCCGCGTCGATATGCTGATAGTGGCACCCGCCGCATACGCCAAAGTGCGCGCACTTCGCGGCGATTCTCTGCGCCGAGCGGCTCTGCACTTCCAAGAGGTTCGCGTGAATCAGCTTCTTCTTGCGCGTGCGCACGGCGGCCCGCACTTGCTCGCCAGGGAGCACGTAGGGGACGAACACGGTGTTGCCGTCGGCGTGAGCCAAACCGTCACCGCCATAAATGAGCTTCTCAATTGATAACTGTAACTCATCAGGCATAGTTCTTCAACCCTGTCCTTTGCGCTTTAGCTCCACCCCGGAAACCGGGGCCTACGAAAAGTAGTACAGGCTCAAGCGCGGAAGCTGGTATTCATCCAGCAATCGTTTCTGCAGATACTGCTTTTCCACCAGCGCCAGTTGTTCCGCCTTCATCTTGCGCCGGTAA
>Ga0187778_10001304_pt1 | contig 17493 bp, 18 predicted proteins | sample 1015_Q2_SP5_20_M_FD_132418 | JGI IMG/M metagenome (GOLD analysis project Ga0187778, IMG submission 132418) | Tropical peat soil microbial communities from peatlands in Department of Meta, Colombia - 1015_Q2_SP5_20_MG | ecosystem: Environmental > Terrestrial > Soil > Wetlands > Peat | place...
CGAAGGCTTCAACTGCTTCGTTACCTCCACAGTTGCTCCGGTTGCTTCCGGCTGGAGCATCTTCGCCGGGCGGGATTCGCACCCGCTGGAAAGCGCCGCCTTTCCACGGCGCACACCCGTCAGCGACATTGACTCTACTCCGAAGCGGACACCCATTGACCGGCCCGTTGTCAAGTGGCGTGCGAAACCGCCGACGCGTTGAGGCGTCGGAAAATTCACAGTTGTCTGTCCACGCGCATCCTGTCTTTCGTTCTCTTGGTTGCACATCGGTCGTCGATGCGCACCAGACACCCATCTGGATCAGGTACGGACGCATCGCCCCCGCCAAGGAGCGACGGCATCGGCCCTGAGCTCATTCGAGCCCCAGAAAGTCCTCGGTACCCGCCGCCGCTCAAGGGAAATCACATTCCGCAAGGGCTCGCCGCGAAGCGATGTCCCAGTCCGTTGGTGATTCGGCGACGAGGCGCATCGAGCCAACAACCGTGTATTGAGGCCATGCCCGGGTGAATCATCATTCGAGTGGCTTTCCACCAGTCCGCTTTCCGATCTACCCAGGCTGGCCAAACCTTTCCTACGCGAACAGGCGCTCAGGTGCGAAGGGCACCTGATCGCGCAGAACATAGAAGCAGGCGCGCGCCAGTTTATGCGCGAGCGCCTTCACGGCGAGCAGCGCGTGGCGCTGCCGTCGCTTGCGTTCGTAGAAGCGTTTTGCTGCGGGAAGGATGCGAATGGCGAAGTGCGCCGCCTCCATGAAAGCCCAGGCCAGATAGCGATTGCCGCACTTGCGGTTCGCCTCACCTTTCTTCTTCCCGTTGCTGAGCCGCTGACTGTCGACACATCGGCAGTAGGAGGCAAACTCGCCGACACTGGCAAAGCGGTGCACGTCCCCCACCTCCAGAGCGATCGTCATGGCCAGGATCGGTCCGATGCCGCTGACGGTCTTGAGCATCCGAAACTGCGGCGATAGCTCAACGCGCTTGAGTATGAGCTTCTCCAGCCGCTCGATCTGCACCGTGAGCGTATCGATGGCCGCCCGCCCCACCTTGACGCTCAAAGCAAGATCGGGATCCGAGATCTCCGGCCACGGTTGCTTGCCTCGGCCCTTGATCGTGTCGCTGCGCAGCCGCACGGCCGTCGAGCGCCACACCTGGTTCTGCACGGACGTGATCAGCGAACTACGATGCTGCACCAGACGCATCCGTTGCCGGGCCAGGTCCCGCAGCCCGCGCTCGCTCTTGGGGTAGATGTACCCCGTGGGCAGTATGCCCAGCCGCATCAGGTGCGCGAGCCAGAACGCGTCGTGCTCATCGTCGGTGTGCTTCAATCCCTCGTACTGCCGCACGGCAGCGGTGTTCACCAGCCGCACCGCGTAGCCTGCCTCCATCAGGCCATCGACCAACCAATACCAGTTGAAGGTCGACTCCACTGCCACCGCCACGAGCTCCGCCCGATACGGCTCCAGTGCCGCCTTGGTGATCGCCAGATCGTTCGCCAGCCGCCGCTCATAAACCCGTCGATCGGCCTCGTCGATCACCGTCAGCACGTGATTGTTGGAGTGCAAATCAATCCCGCAGTACAGTCCCATCGCCGGTCCCTCCTGTGTATAACGACACAAGTCACCCGCGAGGGTAACGCCTCGCGGGCGGAGGGGCCGGTCAGAGGATTATCATTCAAACCGGGGAGAGCGGACGTGTGCACGCCGCGCTTGAGCGCGCTGTTAAGCTGCTCTGCTGGTTTGGTTGGTTTAAATGCAGGGACATACTTCGGGTCGCACTTCTTACTTAAACGCTATGAATAGCGAGTGGTCCGCCCCTACGCAGTCCGAACGAGTTCCTCGTTCGTTTCGCCCGGCTGGTTGACGGCTCCGGTCGCGAATGGATTAAACCAACCGCCAGCCAAGAGCGCTGGCGGTTGATGTAACGCACCTAGCGTAAGTGGACTGAGGGAAAACTACGACGCCTTGAATTCCTTATCCAGCGCATAGACTTTGAGAGTCTCGCGCTCAACGCCATCCTCCTTCATGGCTTGTACAATCGCTGGAGACTGAAGGAACTTCATGTATTCATCAACGCTGTCCGTCTCCGAGTACATGACGACGTCGCTGTTCTTGGTAATCGTGTAGTGAATCAGGGTAGTCATCGGTCCACGTTTCAAGAGATCGCTGTGTGAGCGAAAACCCTTTTCCCACTTGACCGGATCTTTGACATGCGCTGTGAGAACTATGCCTATGCCAGACATCTGCGTCTCCTTTCGATAGTTGAATTCGACAACATTTGTACGGAGCGGTCCGCACGGCAGGGAGCGAGACTACTCGCGGCTTGGCTTGGCCGCAAAACTCCGGATACCTGAATGCGGATTGAGTGTTGCGGCACCGCGGCAATCCGGAGACTAGAGGTACTCTGGGAGGCCGCGCCATCACGTCGGCGCGAACGCTCGCATGTTCAAGTGCCCGCAATCGACCCCGAGCCGCCGTTCGCGAACGTCAGCTTCCGGGAAAGCCGGTGAACGCGGTCTCCGAGCAAGGTGCCGTGGGCACGGACCGCCAGTGACAAGAACCCCGGCGCGAGGCCGGGGTTCGTCTAGCTGCGTTCGCGTTGCCGCAAGACAGCGATCAGAGATTCCAGTGAATCTGATGCGGCGGGGTGCGGATATTACATTTTTACTGTTGTGCTCTGAGTTGCGACGCACTGCCACTTCCCATTAGGCATTTTGACCCACGTGTCAGTCCAGCGGTCACGCAGATCGAAAGGCTTGCCTTTCTCGTCGGTCCCTTTGCCTACCCACAAGCCCGTTGCTATGGCCGTATCGCCGAATACGGTCACCTGCACATTTTCATTCTCGGCACTGACAAATTTGCTGGCTTTGGCATTCGCCAGGGCCTGAGCCTTGTTGTTGACTTTCCCATCATTTTCGGTACTGACAAACTTGTCGGCCAGCAACGGGGCGGCGAGGTCGGGGTTGTTGGTCTGCTGTGATTTGAGCCACTGATCTTCCAGTGCCATGACAGCTTTCTCAGTCGCCCCACTGGTCTGTTGAGCCTGCGATACTGCTGCACTTGCCAGTGAAAGCAAACCGAGCAAACACCACACCTGAGTATTCTTCATGGTCTTCCCCTTATTTTTTGGAGATTGCGAAACATCGGCCAAAGAACAAACAGCCAAGGCACGCTTGATTAGATGCTTAGGGCACTAGAATGTCCACTTGTACTTCGTCTTCATTGGCTATGAACGGGGCCCAGTACGTTGGCTCGCTCGCCTCTACCGGATCTCTAACGACCCAATATCTTCCAGCCACCAAGCGCTCGTTTTCATTATTCTTCGGCTCTCCGAGCCTGTTCATATCCCGTTCCCTATCAGTCCGCTCGTGGTAGTCCACCGCAACCCTGAAACTCCCACTTCGCTCACGGCGTGCGAAAGGCCGCTTTTCGGCAGCGATTTTGGGACCCTGAAGGTCGGCCATTGGCCGACTGCGGAAGCTCGTCGCTTGCCACCCACGGACGCCAGAGGGGCGTGGTCCACAGCAGTCAGTCAGAGCAGCCGGAGCGAGCGCTCCTGCAATGGTCGGAAGCTTGAGATTCATTCACACAGCCTTCACGGAATCGAAGTTGCGCTTGGCTCGGCGTGCGAATCTGCAACCGGCCGCAATCTCAAACCATAAGCCATGAAGATCACGGCGACGGCTCCGAACACCAGCAGGTTAGCTCCAGCATCAGTCCAGAGCAGGCCCCGTGTCCCGAATCTGGTGAAGCCCAAGCCATCGAGCTGGATCATAAAGAGGAGCGGGATCGTCACAATCGCGTTGAGCACACTGTAAAGGGTACTGGCGTCGCGGGTCTCGACGCCGACGATCTCCACCATCAACGCGGTACTCCGCGCCCAACACAGACCTGCCGTCACCAAATAGAACGCCGTGCCTGCCAAATAGACAGAGGGGCGATTTGCCGCCAAGAGGATGATTGCGGCGAGTGCATTCGTGAATCCCGCCGCCGCATAGGTCAGACGCCGATCCCAGTCACCAGGAATCACAGCGCCACTGAGCGATCCCAGCGCGAGCAGTGCTCCTCCAGCCACACCATTCATCCACAACACTCCGGATGTACCCACCCCGTAATGCGAGGCGATTGCCGGCAGCAAGCTTTGGGCAGCGCCGGTTCCCCCCGGTGCGAGTAGCAGCAGTGTGCCCCATCGCCGCAGGGGCGAACGGACAACCGCCAACAACTCTCTACCGATTAACGGAAGCCGACCTTGGAACCACGGAGAGGACTCTGGCAAAGGTTCGGGGATCGTGAAGGCGAGAAGTCCCGGTACCGCAACCAGAACCGCGACACACACTCCGACAGTCGCCAGGGGCACACGCGTTGCCAACCAAAGGATGGCAGCAGCGCCGAGGGCACCACCGCCTAACTGCCCTGCCATGATCCAAGCGGCGGCTTTCGACTGAGCCGATTCCGACAGTGTCTTGACGATGAGCCCACCGCAGGCTGCCGAAACCAAGAAGGTGATGAGACCGCCAGCGAGGATGAGCGCAGTCATCAGGACCAGATGGGAAGCACCGATCAGCGGGAAATACAGGCAGGCGGAGAGGGCGGTGCCAAAGCTCGTGAGGACCAGCCAGGTCCTACGGCGCAGCTTGATGTCCACGACCGGGGCAAAGAGGAAGCCGATGACCCCGGGCAGGTTGATGATCGAGCTGATGCTTGCGATCCGACCCACGGGGACGCCCGCCTGCGCCAGCAGCAGCGGAAAGGCGGTGAAGTTAAAGCCAACCACGACGATACCGAGAGGCAGGATCAGCACGCTGAAAAGCCAAGGCTTCGGCGGCTTGAGCGGTTCGCGCATGGCGGCAATCGTCGCGGCTCGTGATACGCCCGAAACAGCATGCCAGTTCGGATCGCATTGAGCGAACCGTCGTCCCCCGGCCTAATGCCCCGGCGACCGGTTTACCGCCGATCTTAAGACGCTACTCGTGCGCGCGGCCGTCTGCTTTCGCGAATTTCCGTCAGGACGACGAGCGTCCGCTTCTGGCCCGATTCCGGGCGGTTTAGCGTGGTCTCGGAATAGGGATCGCCACGACCTGAGCGTTTTTCGCGCCGCATTTCGAGCAGCGCATGCGCTTACCTACAGCCTCGAGTGTTGCCGACGGGCCGACGATTCGGGCGAGCGCCTCCGGCTCGCATTCTCGCGCAGCCCCGCATTTACAGGTGATGCGGACCCGAAAGTGGGCTAACGCGTCATCCAGCTTTTTGATGTGAGGCAACGTCCGCACGTCGCAAAGCGTGCCGCCCGGCTCTCGGCGCGTGCATGCAGGCGCAACCGCCCGATGACTGTATGCGTCATTTGGCGTGACCTTTGGCACCTGCCATCAGAAGCTTCAAAGCGTAGCGTCTGCAGCCGTGAAGTCTATGAAGACGACACGAAGTTTGCGCCGCCGGCGCTTTTTAGGGAGCAAGTCTGATGCGCTCACTCACACAAGCCATTAATCGCCTGTTGGGACTGGGCCGGCCGAAATTCCCCGGCTCGTATCTTTTGCCGCTCGAGCTTCAATTTGACCCAATCGCCGCAGCGCTCGCCTGGCTGATACGTGAGCCTTGCGCTTGGCGGTCACGCGCTCGATGACGGTGCTGGCTCACTCGGCGATTATGACACTGCGCATCAGGGTTGAGTGACCAAAGTCATGTCGCGAATCGCGCAGTTCCTACGATTTGCGTCCTGAGCGCACCAAAGCGCTCGAGTTGACCAATGGCCTAGCCATCAAACTTTTTCAGGAGTCATCGTGGACAAACGCATTATCACGGCCGCAGCTCTCGTAGCGGGCCTGTTAGTTCAAACTAAAGTCTTTGCCCAAGTCGCGCTCAGCGACATCCGTTCGCCCAATACGGCTAAGGATGCGGCAGCGGCTGCCGACCCGGAGAAAATCGCGCACAAGATTTGGCGCGACACCATCAAACAGAACCCCATGCCGGGTAAGGGATGCGCTCATGTGCGCTACCCCAATGTCGTTTGGGAGCATGTGGATTGCAAGGTAAATCAGCGCGCGCCAGTGCCGCAGCTTCCCACCGACTACATCGCCTCGACGCCAGGGTTGCAGATCAACATGGCGTTTGGATCGTTCCAGGCAAGTGGCATTACGACCGAAACAGATGTGGGCGGCGACAAGGGCGCCACTAACGGTCCGAATTCGTACACCATACAGCTCAATACGAACGCTGGCAGCTACACAGCCGCTTGCGGCGACTACATCAATTGTGCGGTTTGGCAGCAATTCATTTATGAGACGGATCCTAAGACAGGTCAGGGTTACCTCTACATGCAGTATTGGCTGAGCAACTGGGGCAGCACGAACAAGTGTCCGAACGGCTGGAACACAGTTGACTATCCGTCACTGAGGAAGTGCTGGAAGAACAGCGACATCGCAACACTACCCGATATACCGATTGCAAACCTCGCCGAAGTGGAGATGTATACTTGGGCTACGTACGGTGGTGAGGACGGTGTCGCGCTCGGATACGGGTCCGACTTTTGGCAGGTTACCAACGCGGACAGTTCCGTACCCTGTTGTAAGGGTGGGCTTGATATCGCCACCGTTTGGAACGCTGCGGAGTTTAATGTCGTCGGCAATGGGGGGGGTTCGCGGGCGGTTTTCAGCGACTACCCCTCGATCAATGTGTTTCTCTCTCTTTCCGACGGATCTGAATCTCCGCCGCAGTGTCCTCAAGGCGTCATAACCGTGGAGAGCAACAATTTGACGTTGGGTACGTGTCAGACTCTCGGATATCCGTACGCGCCTACCATTCAGTACAACGAATACATCCCCGTTCCGTCCACCCCCTGTTTGTCGTGCGGCGGCGGAGGCGGGACTCCGCCCCCGCCTCCGATTGAGCCGTGAACTTGGCGTGAATAATTCCGGTCTCGTGCTATCACGCTACGACAGCGCCGCCTTCGGGCGGCGTTTCGTTTGCGTTGCACCTGCGCCTATCGTGACGCCGTCCATGGAAGGGCCTCGGAACGCATCAACAGGTGTCCACTGATGGGGTTTGCCGCTTAAGGCAACCAAGATTGCTGAGAAGCCAGCGAGACCGATGGCAACCTGCGCAAAAGTCAACAGGGCACTTCCGACGTCGATGACAAACACGACGAAAGTGTTCGATAGCATCCCGGACTCGCGCAAGCGATTGATTTGTCTCCCATACAAGGTTGCACCGTACGCCGGACTCCATGGCCGCGCCTCTGACGCAGCGCGATGATGCGCCGCCATGCCGATCGAACCTCCCTCCGGGAGTGCCAGGTGTAAAGTGTGGGCAATGGACAGCCAACTTTGGACTGGCACCCGTATCGCAGCAGTCGCCGCCGCATGCACCTTGACTGCATGCACGTCGCTGGGCGGACATCCCGGCAACAAGTTTCACTCGGGCGGCGGCTTCTTCCACTGTCACAGGTTCGCCTGGACAGGCGCGGACGTCAGCGCTCCACTGCTCACCGGCGCCTGGTCGGCTTCCTGCCCCTGCCCTAAATTTCCTGCAGCATCCGTCCCTGCCGCCTAGTCGTGGCGCGCGGCAGCAATCTGCACCGGTTCGCGCCGGAAGGAAGCGGGCGTCGCTGCGGTGGATGAGTGCTTTCGACCCCTATGTGTAGGGCGCAACTATGTGTAGGAAGGGAGCCGACCCCGCGATTTCGAGCATTGGGGGGTTGGCTCGAACTCCACATAGTTACAGCGCTTGCAGGAAGGCCAGCAAGGGATCGGAGGGGCGGTAACGGCTCGGCCGAGTCGGCGGTCCCTCGAGTCGCGCCAGCGCTTTCTCCTTCATGGCGAGATCGGCTTCGACGTACCGGTGGGTCGTGTTCGGACTCTCGTGTCCGAGCCACAGTGCGATGATGTTGAACGCCACGCCGGACTGGAGCAGATGCATGGCCGCCGTGTGGCGGATCGTGTGAGGCGAGATGCGCTTCTTGGCGAGACCTGGGCAGCGAGGGAGTGCACGAGCGACGGCGAGATCGAGACGCTGCGTGACGTTCCAGCGGGTCATGGGACGGCCGTTTCGGTTCGGCAGCAAGGCCGACTGCGCCGGTAGCGCCGGGTTCACGCGTAGCCAGCGCCGGATCTCACTGACCGTTGTCTTCCACAACGGCACGGCGCGTTGCTTGCGCCCCTTGCCGTGCAGACGCACGCAGGCGCCGCCATCGAGCACGACGTCGGCGACCCGCACACCGATGATCTCGGAGACGCGCGCGCCGGTGTTGTAGAGCAGCGCGAGCAGCAGGTGATCGCGCTGCGAAGTCCAGCTGGCTCCGGGCTGCCCGAGCACGGCGAGCATCTCCTCGTGGGTAAGGAAGTCGAGCATCGGTCGCTCGAAGCGCTTCATGGGCACACTGAGCGCGCGCTCGATGGCGTGCAGCGACAGAACGTCGCGGCGGCCGGCGAACTTGAGGAACGCCCGCAACGCGGTGAGCCGAAGGTTGCGGCTTCGCACCGAGTTATGCCGCTGCGCCTCGAGATGGTTGAGAAAGGCGAGGATGAGATCCGGTTCGACGTCGGTGAGCCGAACGGCCGAGGGGAGTTTACCGAGTTCTCGCGAAGCGAAGCCGAGGAAGAGCATCAGTCCATCGCGGTAGCAGGCGATCGTGCGCGGACTCATCGCGCGCTGCGCGACGAGATACTCGGCGAAGAACGACTGCACGAGCGCGGGGAAGGAAGGGGACTGGGGTGCGCTGGGCTCACGCATGGCCGCCTCCCGCTGGCGCGGGCGGCGCCATCTTCGACTCGAACTTCCTGGCGGCCAGCGCCATCAGCTCCGGCACGGCGGTGAGATACCAGTAGGTGTTGGTTACCATGCCGTGACCGACGTAGGTCGAAAGCGCGAGCATCGCCCGATCGATGTCGAGGCCCTGGGCTTGCCAGGTCAGGATCCGTCTCACGATAAAGGTATGTCTCATGTCATGAACGCGCGGCGCGTGGTGAGCGCCGCGGTTCGGCCAATGGAGCTCGGTTCGGAACCGCGCCAACGCGCGGTCGACGGAGCGCCGGGTCAGAGGCTGGCCGCGCCGGCAGCCGCGGTGACCGACGAAGAACGCGCCGTCCTCGGTCGGCGTAACGGAGCGGTCGCGGAGACGCCGATACTGCCGAAGTTGCTCGAGGGCGCTCCCATGCAGCGGTACGTAACGCGACTTGGCAAACTTGGTTCGTCGCACCGTGAGCACGCCGGCCTTCAGATCGACATCGGCGTTACGGAGCCGGATGGCTTCCGAGATCCGCATCCCCGTGCACAGGAGCAGCCCGAAGAGCGTTGAGTAGGTCGCCCCGCGCAGGGCAGGCCGGAGCTGCCCAGCCGCGCGCAGCAGTTGCCCGATCTCCTGCTCGCTGTAGATGTGCGGGGTGTCGCGCTCGCCGACCGGACCGAACACGGTGTCATCGGCAACCGCCGTGCGCGGCTCGAACTGCTGGAGCCAGCGCGTAAAGGGTCGCAGGATCTTGAGCCGACGCGCCCAGGTGCGCGGATCGGTGCTGTGACCGTGATCGCGCCGCGCCCACTCGGCCATCAACTCCACCGTCAGTGGGCCGGCGGGTGCGCGGCGGTCGGCATAACGGGCAAAGCTCCGCAGGGCGTATCCCATCGAGCGGGACTGAAATCCGAGCCGCCGGCGCTCACGCAGGAACTGTTGCGCGCGCCGACCGAAGCTGACCCGGGCGCTCATGGCAGCCGCTCCGGCCAGGGCATCGCGACCTCGGGCGGCGCTGGCGGTGGCGCGGGCGGTAATGCTGTCGGCCAGGGCAGCGCGACCATGCCCAAGTTGCGGCCATCGAGCTTGGCGTAGATCAGTGTGGTGTTGAGGGAGCGATGACGCAGGACGTCGGCGACTTCCTTCAGCGAGCTGCCGCCATCGAGGAGCCGCCGGGCAATCGTGTGCCGCAACAGATGCGATCGCGTATAGGGAAGCCCCGCGCGCTGGTACGCCTGGCGGATCGTCTTGCGCACCAGATGCGCTGTAATGAGCTGATCGTGGGGCGCCGCGCGGCGCAGAAAGATCGTTCGGTGCGGACTCCTCAGCCGCTCGTGCTGTAGGTACGCCGCGATCGCCCGACCCGTGGCCTCGGGCAACGGCAACAGCTGCTCGCGCTGCCCCTTGGTCTTGCGCAACCGCACCGTACCCGCGCGCCAGTCGATGTCATCGAGGGAAAGCGCGGCGATCTCCCCGCTTCGCAGCCCCAGATCCACCGCACAGCGCACGATCGCGGCGCTGCGGCGCATGGAGGGAGCGGGCCAATCGAGCGAGGTCAGTAGCCGCTCGATCTCCTCATCGGCGAGGCTCTTGGGGAGTGAGGCATGCTGCCAGTTCGCCGGATACGACAACACGCTCACAAGTCCTGCGACCCCATCCCCGAGCGCGACGCGGTACCGGACATACCCGCGCAGGGCCGATACCACTGCCCCGGCGCTCGCCGGCGCCTGGTACCGATCACACAGCCGTGCGAAGAAGCGGCGCAGGTGCTCGGGCGTAATCGCCGAAATTACGACCGGTCGATCGTGAAAGCGCTCCCACAGGAACTCGCGCACGATGCGGGTCATCATCTGACGCGACTTGGGCGCAAGACCCCTGACCTGCTCCAGGTACTCGCCGTAGCGGCGGATCTCCTCATCAACTGGCGTTGTGACGGCGACGCGAGCCGGCACCACGCCGAGCGTTCGCAGGACCAGCAGCAGATGAGCGAGCGCCGCGGCGGCACTGGCGCGCACCTCCTGCCGCACCCCGCCGCAGTCGCACCGCCGGAGGTGTTGGTCGAGAAAGCGCCCCACGACCGCTTCGTCGATCTGCGCCTCGGCAAGCCCGGAGCACTCGGTCCAGTGGAGGAACTGCGCGGCACTGGCGACGTACCCGCTGACCGTGCCCGGCGCGTAGCCGCGTTCGGCGAGGTAGCGCCGAAGGGCCTCCGCCCCAGGAGGCCCGGGCGGCGCAACAAGATCGTGGACCGGGGCCGAATCACGGTTGGATCGAGGCATCGAGTTCATCGCGGCTCTCCTGAGGTGGGAAACCGCGTCGACTCGACCCCCGCAGCGAAACTATGTCCAGCTCAATCGGCTCTCACGTGCACGTCGCGCTGGAAATGCCGGGGTCACGCACTGACGCGCAACCGTAACTACACATAGTTGCGCCCTACACATAGGGGTCGCTATGTAGAGCTCCACATAGCGACCCTGAGCCGCCCGATGAACTTCCCAAGAGCGGCCATCGCGGTGGGGAGAAGCGGACAGTTTAGGGCCTGAAATTGCCTGTCACGGCCTACTCAAGGCATCCTCCCTCGGCCCGAGTCTTCGACGCGCTGCTCGCGCCGGGACTCGAGGAAACGTCGCCGGCGATAGTAGCAGCGCCGGCAGAGCAGCGTGCTGCTGGCCGAACGGCGGAACTCAATCAACCCTCCTAGCTGACGCATGTCGCAGACAGTCTGAGGCCCAGGCTGTGCAGAGCACGAGAACGTTTTGTTCTCCAGAATTCGCTATCCAAGAACAAAAGATCGCCCGTAAACTCTCTGCCCTCGCCTTCGCGGCGAAACAATCGCGTGTAACCACTCTACCCGACACGGAGTGCTAACATGAATCATCGTTTCGTGTCCGCGGCAGCGCTGCTCTCGACCTTGCCTTTGTTGATGCGCGCGTCCGGTAGTCAGGCGTCGGATCCGCCGCAAGGCGGAGTCGAGGATTTCCGGATGGCCGCCGTCAGCCACGGGGCCGCCGCCGCGGACCCGGATCACGCTGGAATCTGGAAAGGCGCAGTTCCGCCGGCGGGTACGACACGCGGTGAGTTCGACGATAACGATCCGATCGGGTTGATTGCCGGTGTGCGCATAAACGCAGACTGCTCCATCAACTGGGTAGACCCAGACTCCGGCAAGCGGTATTGCTTTTCGAGCGGCACCTCCCTCGTCACTTTCCTCCAGGCGCCGCATGACTACCTGGCTCGCTCGAGCGCAGCGTGGAACAAACTAAAGTCCGAGGCCAGTCACTCCGGCGGCGGATGACACTGCAGCTCGAGCCAGCGCGCTCGGTGTCGGTGAAGCGGATACCGCAGCCGTGATTCAGGCCATCGGGCGGCGAACGGCCTCCTGCGCGTGATCGGGCTCGGATCCTTCGGTCGCCCGCGCTTTGCGGCCGCCTTGCCTGTAGTTCTCCCGCCCGCCCTTGACGGACTCAATCAGTGCGACGAGCGCTCTGGACACTTCTTGCGTACGCCACACCAGCGGAGTGACAAACCTCTCATGCGCGCGCGGCAGCGCATGTTGGACGATATGACGGCTATCCACGATTTCCAACACCGACTCCGGTACTACCGCGACTCCGGCGCCCGCAGCAACACAGGCGACAATGGCGTGGTAGGAGTTCATCTCCAGGACCCGGGCTGGCGGGACTCCCTTGTGTCCGAGCCAGTGTTCAAACGTCCTGCGGTAGGCACAGCCCGGGGGGAAGGTGATCAGCGAATCACCTTTCATGTCGGAAGCCCGCCGAATCGGCCCATGAGCCGCCGCCGAGATCAGCACGACACGCTCCGTGAATAGCGGCAGCACAGACAGTTGGTGGCTCGGGTGCGGCACTTCGGCTATGAACGCGGCATCGACCCGTCGCTCCTGCAGGGCAACCAACATCGCATCGTTGGTTCCGGTAGTAAGCTCAATACGCACTTGGGGAAATGCCCGGTGATACTTGGCCAGCACGGCTGGCAGGCGCCCGGCGGCCGTACTCTCCAACGATCCGAGCTTCAGGACTCCATCGGGCGCCGTGGGGCGCATCGCTGCGTGCGCCTCATCAGAAAGGCGTAGCATCCGCACCGCGTATTCCAGCAGCCGCTCACCGTGCGGTGTGAGAGTCAAGCGCTGCTTGCTTCGATAAAACAGCCGCGCTCCGATGGACAGCTCGAGCTGTTTCACCCGTGCACTCACGTTCGAAGGCACACGGTGCAACGTCTTTGCCGCTCGCACGATGCCGCCTTCGTCAACGACAGACTTGAAGATCTTCAGATCCGAGAGCTCCATACCGTCACTCTCATTGCATCAGGGGGCCGGGAGCGCCGGGAAAGCCAGAGGAAGGAAGTCATGCTCAAATAGAGCATCTCGCATTCCCAATCATTCATTCTCAGAGAATAACGGTCATGAGTATGCTGCCACTCGCCCGAAGTTGCCACCGTTTGTTGATTTCGACATGTAGCCCGGGGATAAGCCGCTTGAAACAGGCCGCTTTTGGCTGGTAGCGGACTCCACGCCGATATTCTGCGCGCGTCCGGCGGCGGACTATCTGCTCTCGACCCTGACTTGCCGTTCGGCGTTTCCGTTAGCGGTTGGTCAGGCTACGCTAAGCAAACATTGACGGCCCAGAACACAAACATGCCTATGTTCGGCCCTCAGATCGGTTCCAAAGCTGGCGGCCGGGGGAGACTAAACGTGGTCACGAAGCGATCGATATCACTCACTCTGACGTGCTTAATAACTCTTGCAGGGTGGCCGTACGTTTCGCACGCGGCACAATCCTCAGTCGTTGCAGAAGACCACATCATCGAATCCGGGGATCCTGGAATTCGACTGTTCGTTCGCAACAAGCATCCCGCGGGAATGACTCAATACCGTGGCGACAAGACTGTGCTTTACGTACACGGTTCGTCGCAGGCTGCCTCATGTACATTCGACCTTAAGATCGGTCAGGAATCGTGGATGGATTACATCGCGGGACGCGGCTATGACGTCTACCTCGTCGACGTGCGCGGATTTGGTCGCTCTACGAAACCGCCGGAATTCGCGAAGCCGGCCAACGAGAACCCTCCGGTCGTGCGAACAGACGTTGCTATGCGGGACATCGCCGCTGCGGTCGATTTCATCCTCGAACGTCGTCGCGTGAAGGGCCTCGACCTCATTGGATGGTCTTGGGGTACGGCGCTGATGGGCCGATACGCAAGCGAACACAAGGAGAGAGTCCATCGGCTCGTACTGTATGCGCCAATGTGGCTGCACGAACCCGCGAGTACACCAACTCAATTCGGCGCCTATCGAACCTGGACAATGGACGCCGCGCGGAAAGGTCTGCAGACGGGGGCGCCCGAATCGAGGCAGAGCGAATTGCTCTCGCCCGAGGTGCTCGCGGCTTGGTCCGCCGCTGAGATAGCGACCGATCCCGAGGGTGCCAAGCAGAGTCCGCCCGGCGTCCGCACACCCAACGGGAGCTATGCTGATGATCAGGACTATCTGGCGGCCGGTAAGCCGCTCTGGGAACCCTCGGAAATCGTTGCACCTACACTGGTCGTAGTCGGAGACTGGGATGGGATCCAGCCGCCGGCGCGCGCCCAGGTAGTCTTTAGCAAGCTGGTCAACGCGCCCGAGCGGCGGCTGGTTCAGATCGGCGAGGCGACGCACATCGCTTTATTGGAGAAGAATCGCCTGCAACTCTACCGCGAAGTGCAGACGTTCTTGGACGAGTAGGACCAATCCCGTAGCGGCTGGCGGGTGCTGGGCGTTTGCTTCCCGGATTCGCGAGCGTCCGCTTCTGGAAAACTAACCGGTGTCTGTTGGATGCCTGCTCTTGGCCGAATCGAGCCGATTGCAGGTGAGTGGCGCGGACTCGATTTCGGCCTTATTTTGCGTTCGGGTCGTACCGGATTGCGCTGGAGTAGCGACATCGACACTATGCGTACCTTCCTATGTGGTCTGCGTGCTGCGGTAGTAGTTATGGCTGGCGGGGTAGGTAGGGCCACGAGTCTCCTGAAAGCACAACACCGGCGCACGGGGCCAATGTTCCCAGCTGGTTGTCCGGCGTCTGGCAGCGCGAGTGGATTGAGGAGCGCGGACTGCGATCGAGCACGCTCGATGTGCACTATCTTCAAACGCCCTCGTTCTTTGGCGATGTGCGAATTCCGCGGGATCGGCCGAACCTCTCGCACGCAAGCTCGTTCGCGGATCTGTCCGATCAGGAGCTTCATGTGCTGGCCCAACAGCGCGTCTTTGCTGGCCACACGACTTTGGTCGGAACTACCGCAACCTGGCACCACCAAATAGACTTCCAGCCACCTGACGGCAAAGAGGACATCGGTCGCCTAGACTTACTCGCGGGTCGACGCATGCATGAAAGTGGACTTGATGGTTCGTACACCGAGTCATGGAAGTCTGCGACCGACGGAGACGGGCGATTTCTCGTCATTCAAACTGAACGAGACGGACGCCCACAACGGTTATTGCTGGTAGCGGGCGATTACCTTGTGTTCGTGCGAAATCGTACTAAGGATCTTCCCAGGGCCGCCTCTCTTGATTCGCTGATTGCGTCGACCCATGCATCACGCGCGCAGATCATCAAATATCTCGATTGTGACTTCTCCTTCGGGCGAGTACGCGGTGGGTTAATCGCGTGGGAAATTCAGCGCTCGACGCTGCCGTGGCGCGAAGGGCACCGCCTCGAGTTCGTTGACGAGCTCAAGGTGGTCACGGAAGGGAATAGAGTTCTTCAGCGCAAGCCCGGATCAGAGCGGTGGACGGTTCCAATAAACACCCTTTCCGATTCAGAGCTGGTGGAGATATTCGGCGATCGGAGCGGCCAATAGGCGCTGCGCCAGCGGCCCGGGATCCAAGGAACTGCTCCGGATCAGCAGCCGGAATGACTGTCGTTGGAATCGACGGCCGCTTTCTGGAAACTCCTGGGGTGCGGGCGGTTGACCGCTTCTGGCCGACTGCCGGCTCTGCTGATGGCTTGAGCATCGCGCCATTCTGAAGACAGAGCCATTTCTGCAGGGACAGAGTTGGTGAGATTTCATCCCTTGTAGCGGTGGCGCAATTTGAGTCAACAGACGTAATCGGTTATAGTGAAGCCTGGCGTTTGTCGAATGCGCGGCTTCGATCCGCGCGCCGAGGTTCTTCAGCGTCCCATCAGGGCTATCAATGCCCATCTGCTGGGACCCTATCGCCCCTCCTGCAAAGCCCATCGCGGATCTCGCCGTTAGGCGGGACCATGTCTATTTATTTTTGACGGATTAGCCGACGGCACCGCCGTCAGGCAGCAAATTCGTTCTGGAGTCTTACTTTGTTTAAGGATTTTGCCTTGCGGCCGCAGTTGCTGCAGGCCGTAGCGGAGCTTGGATATGTGAATCCCACTCCGATTCAGAAGCGCGCGATCCCGGTCGTGCTGGAAGGACGCGACCTCATGGCAGCCGCGCAGACAGGCACCGGCAAGACCGCGGCCTTTGCGCTGCCGATACTCGATCGGCTGACAAAGAGTCCGTCGTTACAGCGCAGTCCACGTGCCTTGATCTTGGTGCCAACGCGGGAACTGGCAACGCAGGTCAGCGAATGCTTTGGCGTGCTGGCACGACACTTGCCGGTGCGCAGCACGCTGATTTTCGGTGGTGTGAGTCCAAGGCCGCAGATCGAGGCTCTGTCTCGTGGCGTGGACCTCATCGTCGCGACCCCCGGGCGACTGCTGGATCATCTGCAAACGCGGTCTGTCGACCTATCCCGCATTGAGATGCTGGTATTGGACGAAGCCGACCGGATGCTCGATATGGGATTCATTCGGCCCATTCGTAAGTTGATCGGCGCGCTGCCGGCGAAACGCCAATCGTTGATGTTTTCGGCGACCTTCTCCGATGACATCCGCAGCCTGGCAAGGTCACTGTTGCGCGATCCCGTCACCATCGACATTTCGCCGCGCAATAGCCCGACCACACTCGTCGATCACCAGGTGTATCACGTCGACAGTGCCGGTAAGCATCCCCTCCTGAGGCGTCTGCTAAGCGATGAGGATATTAAGCAGTCGTTGGTATTCACTCGCACCAAGCACGGCGCCAATCGCCTGGCGGAGCGACTGGCGCGCGACGGCCTCAGTTGCCTCGCCATCCATGGCAACAAATCCCAGGCCGCACGTACGCGTGCGCTGAGTGATTTCAAACAAGGTCGCGTGCGAGTACTCGTCGCCACCGACATCGCAGCTCGCGGCCTGGACATCAGCGAGTTGCCGCACGTGGTCAATTTCGAGCTGCCGCACGTGCCAGAGGACTATGTGCACCGCATCGGTCGTACCGGCCGCGCGGGATCACGTGGCCGCGCCGTGTCATTCGTCAGCCGTGATGAACGCGATCGGCTGCGCGCGATCGAGAAAATGCTCGGTCGTCCGATACCGGTTGCCGCCTGATCCAGCATCACAGCATGAGTGGCCGTCCGGGAAATTTGTGCCTCCGCCGCGAATGTCTCATTGTGGCCGCATCCAGTCGATGTCGATGTTCAGGCCATCCCGTATATTCGAAACAGCGGACCCAAGCGGCGCGGACCGCGGCTCTGACTTCCGGAGAAACCAATACTGATTCGTGCGGTAGCCGCTAAGGCCTACCAGCTACCGCTCAAGGCGGGGCCGAACGGTGGCGAGCTGGCCGAGACCAATCGCTTCACCGCAGGCACTTAGGGTGCTCAGGGGATCTCGTACGAGATCCTGTCCTTTGTTGAGCTGTCTCCGTAATCCCGCGCCAGCCGGCAGAGCCATCC
>Ga0187778_10001305_pt1 | contig 17490 bp, 15 predicted proteins | sample 1015_Q2_SP5_20_M_FD_132418 | JGI IMG/M metagenome (GOLD analysis project Ga0187778, IMG submission 132418) | Tropical peat soil microbial communities from peatlands in Department of Meta, Colombia - 1015_Q2_SP5_20_MG | ecosystem: Environmental > Terrestrial > Soil > Wetlands > Peat | place...
ACTGTCTCCGGAGCCGGTTGATATCGAAGCCGTACGACGCAAGATCGTGAGAGTGGTGGTCGGCCGGGCAGTCGAGTTGGTGGACGACGCCATCGCACACGTTAAGAACGGAAACGTTCAGGCGATGAGATACCTTTTTGAGATAGCCGGATTGTTTCCAGTGCATGCGGGGGACATGGAGCCGGCCAACAGTGAACTGGAGCAGAAGTTATTCGACTTTCTGGGAGGGACGAAAGAACCTGTTGCAGACGGTGGAGTTGCGACGGGCAGCGAGTTCGCATGTCATGCCGTAGAATGAAAGCCCACGGACGGCGAGAATGTGTTCCCGTTTTCGCATCCAAGCGGTGGGAGATCGCACTGGAGCGCAGGACGCACGGATGGACATGACATGGATCACCGACCGCATCGCGCTCGGGGGTGGGATTTGGACAGCGGCGAAAATGGCAGAAATGGCACGAGCCGGCGTTACTCACATTATTGATATGCAGATTGAGTTCGACGATACTCCCCTGGCGGAGCCGTACGGGATCACAGTCTTATGGAATCCGACAGATGACGACTTTCGCAGGAAGCCGCCGGAACTTTTTCAAAGAGGGGCGGACTTTGCTGTGCAAGCGCTGGACCAGCCGGGAAGCAAGCTTTACGTACACTGTGCGGCGGGAGTGCATCGTGCACCGATGATGGTGCTGGCCATCCTCGGTGCTTTAGGCTGGAAGCTTGACGATGCCATGGCGCTAATTGAGGCGAGACGGCCCGTGGTGGACTTTGCAGATGTCTACGTCCGAAGCGTCAAGAACTATTTACAGCAAACAGCGGTTCGCAACTAGGAAGATTCTTAGCTGGTACGGGCAATCAGCCCGGAGCCACAGCTCATAATCCGTAAATCATATCGATCGACGTGAGCAGGCTGGAAAAACCTGTTCGCGCGGAGGATTTTCATGTTCGAGATGTGCCGCCCTTGGAGGCGGCTTTTTTTGTGCCTGCTGGTCGTCCCGCTCTGTGCTTCGGCGCAGACAGTGTCCATGACGACCGTGCAAGATACGGTATATCGTGCGGATGGCAATCCGGCGCAGGGCACGCTGCTCATCTCCTGGCCAGAGTTCACGACATCAGGAGGGAAAGCGATCGGTGCCGGGACGACCAGCGTCAAGTTGGCAGCCGGCGGCGGGTTGTCAGTTGCATTGGTCCCGAATGCGAATGCCGTACCTGCAACTGCGGTGTACACGGTTGTCTACCAACTCGACGATCCATTGTCATGAGGCCTAACGTGGACGCCAGCCTTCTCAAAAAGCCCAGGCAGCGGGCAAACACTGACAAACAATCACTCGTTGTGCGCGGCGCAGGTGAGGGTTCGCAATCGGAAATCCTCGATAAGCTGACACAGATGGAAAGTTCGCTCGCTTCTGTCGAAGAGGAACTGAAGGCGGTCAAGAGGAGTGCTGAGACCAGAAGAATCGACATGCGAACGGTTGTCGCCCTCGCAGCCATTGCGCTGTCCATCGCAGGTTACGTCATTCAAGACGCGCGGAATACTTCGCGACAAGACGCGGAAATCGAGATGACCAAGGCCAGAGTCACGAATTTGGAACGCATCGCCAGCTCAAATACTGAAGCCAGGATCCGCACCGAAGTGGAGTTGAAAGGGCTTCGTGAGGGCCAGGAAGAAATCAAGCGCCTGCTACAGCAGCACGACAGCCGCACGCGCGTGCAACGAGTTCCCTAATCGACGTCCATCGGTTTTGAAATCAACCTACAAAGGAGACACTATGAACTTCATGAACAAGCTGCTTCAAGCCATTGCCTTCGTACCAGGCCTGGTTACGGCGATCGAAGGACTTTTCTCGCACCGCAGCGGAGCAGACAAGAAGAATGCAGTAATGTCGTTTCTGCAATCTGCACTTTCGATGTCGGATGCGTTAGGGCAGAAAGAAATAGTCGACGAAACCCAGTTCAAGCAAGGGTTATCGCAAATTATTTCGGGCACAGTATTATGTCTTAATGCTTCGGTTTGGGCCAGCGGTCAGCCTTCGAATCCACCCGCCATCAATGCGCCAGCCCAGTAACCTGCCTACCCGACTTCTTCACTCCAGCTTTCCAACGTCTTTTTCAAAAAAGCCATGAACTGGTCGGCGACTGCGCCGTCGATCACACGATGGTCATAACCCAGCGTCAGGTGAACCAGAGAGCGGATGGCGATGGAGTCATTGCCGTCCGCATCCGTCACTACCAATGGCGCTTTCATGATTCCGCCTACGCCGAGAATCGCGGTGTTCGGCTGGTTGATGATGGGTAATCCGAAGACGGCCCCAAACTGTCCGGGGTTAGTGACGGTGAACGTTGAGCCTTCGACTTCTTCCGGCTTGAGTTTTTTGGACCGAGCCCGCTCACCGAGATCAGTAATAGCGCGCTGCAGCCCGAGGAAGTTAAGCTCGTCGGCGTTCTTCAACACTGGGACGATCAGTCCCCAGTCCAAGGCAACCGCAATTCCCGCATTCACATGCTGGTGATAATGGATCGTTTCGCCTTCCACCGATGAATTCACGATAGGGAACTGCTGCAAGGCGATGATGGCCGCCCGAACGAAAAACGGCATGAACGTGAGACGCGCGCCATGCCGTTGCTCAAAGGCCGCTTTCGTCTTGTTGCGGAGCTGCACGATGCGCGTCATGTCCACCTCAAACATGCTGTGGACGTGAGCGCTGGTACGGCGGGACTCCACCATGCGCTGCGCAATGATCTTGCGCATTTGCGTCATGGGGACGACATCGACGGGAATGGTTGCAGGTGTCGCAGCACTCGCTGGCCGGGAGGCAGGAACGGAGGGAGCGCTGGGAACAGCCGAAAGAGCCAACGCCGCAGCCGTTTCCTGGTTCTCCAAGAAGGCCATGATGTCCTGCTTGGTAATGCGGCCGCCGAGGCCGGTGCCTTGCACCTGCGAGAGATTCACACTGTGTTCGCGTGCAATCTTACGCACCAGTGGCGAGGAACGAGCGTGATCTTCTTCTTCCTCCCTCGCTGGTGGAGGCGCTGGTGTCGGTGCTGAGACCGTCGGACGTGGTGCTTCGGCCTTTATGGTTGCCGCTGGACGCGCCGGTGCCACCGGTTGTTGCGGTGCGACCTGTGCTTGTGCTGCCGCGCGTTCTCCGTCGGCAGCGATCGTGCCAACCACTGTGTTTACCTGAACTGTATTTCCTTCACCTACCTTAATGTCCTGAAGCACGCCCGAAGCTGGAGCAGGAATTTCGGCATCCACCTTGTCGGTGGAAATTTCGAAGAGTGGCTCGTCGCGCTGTACTTTATCGCCTGGCTTCTTCAGCCACTTGGTGATCGTTCCTTCAAAGATAGATTCCCCCATCTGGGGCATGACGATATCGGTAGGCATTATTCCCTCTTCCCCGCGTCCTCAGTCACATTCTGAGGCCGAGCGCAATTCTTCATTATAGCGAACGATAATTAGACATCACCCTAGTCCTTCTCGTGGTCATGTTTTTCTTCGCCCGCCGGCAATGGAGCAACTCCATAGGCATTTTTCCAATAGTCCTGCACTTTGGGAGGCAGCTTTTGAACGCGCGACAGGAACGCAACGACCTTCCACATGTCTTCGTCATTGAGAACATGCCTCCAGGCCGGCATTCCCGTGTAGCGTACGCCTCTGCTCACCGCGTAGTAGATGTGCCATTCAGGATCGTCGAGCGGATCAAGGATCAGCTGCGGCGGGGGCGGGTAAAAGGACTTCTCCAGCAAACTGGGTTTGTTATCAAGCGTGCCATGGCAGAGTGAGCAGTTCATTGTGTATATCTTCATCCCGTCGATTAGATTTTCGTCGGTAGGCGATACGGGATTGTTCAGCCGCGGAGCACGGCGCTCCATCGATGCATCCAACGCGGAATTTGCGATGCGACGCTCGAAAGCAGGCGGAGTAACGTCGGCACTGGTCGCAAAGAATCCAAAATTAAGTATGACTGCGCAAATCACTACCAGTAGAAGCAGAGCAACCACGAATCCAAGGAAAAAGCGCATTTCTCCCCCAATCGTTTCAAGACAAGTACGAGGTGGCGCCGGTAACGCTGGGTCTTACGCTACCGCAGTTCAGACTTACCGTTCAGCTGTAATGATCGCAAAGACGAATTGTACCTAATAAGAGCGCAAGCGGCGCGCTTCTCGAACAACGTCGCTCACCTTAGGCAGGAAAAACTCCTCTTGCGGAGGAGAAAATGGCACCGGCGAATCTTGCGCGGTGATGCGAACAACCGGGCCGTCGAGATCGTCGAAAGCTTCTTCATCGATGACGGCCGCAATTTCACCTGCCATGCCTCCGGTACGCACGTCTTCGTGAAGCAGAATCACTTTATTGGTCTTCCGTACTGTCCGCGCGATTGCTTCCCGATCCAGCGGAGAAAGAGTGCGCAGGTCGAGAATCTCTGTTTCAATTCCCTCGCGCGCCAGAGTTTCCGCGGCCTCCAACGCGAGGTGCACCATGGCCGCATAAGTAATGATGCTCAGATCGCGACCTTCCCGGGCAACGCGAGCCTTCCCGAGCGGCACGATGTAATCTTCTGCCGGGATATCCTCTTTAATTCGACGATAAAGATACTTGTGCTCAAAAAAGATCACAGGATTGTTGTCGCGAATCGACGCTTTGATCAACCCTTTCGCATCGTAAGCGGTAGCTGGACAGACAACCTTCAACCCGGGTGCGTGTACAAACCACATCTCGGGATTTTGTGAATGAAACGGCCCGCCGTGCACATTTCCTCCGCTGGGGCCGCGAATGACCAGCGGTGCCGGCGCTGCCCACCGGTAATGCGCCTTCGCCACCATGTTCACGATCTGATTAAACGCACAGCCAATAAAATCCATGAACTGAAACTCAGCGACTGGATGCATGCCGGTCAGGGAAGCGCCAAAGGCGGCTCCCACAATTGCCGACTCAGCGATCGGCGTGTCAATGACACGCTCCGGACCAAACCGGTCGATAAAACCGTCGGTGACCTTGAACGCCCCGCCGTAGATTCCGATGTCCTGACCAATGCAAAAGACAGTCGGGTCCCGTTCCATTTCCTCCCAGATCCCCTGGCGGATGGCTTCGAGATAGGTCAGTTCCGGCATTTCGTTTCTCCATCCATGACACAAGTAACAATGATCATCGATTGTGCGGTAAGTGTTAGATATCACTTCAAGTGCATCGCCCGTTCACTGTCGTGTGCAATGGCTGGTCCAGTTCTTACCTTGGGCACTCCGTATTTCGGTTTAATTTCGTGACAACCATTCTCGCAGTACACTCCGCCGGCGGCGGATTCGGGTTTGGGCATGGGCGAGTTCACGGCATAGTCGCGGTCAGCTTCCAGTTGCCGTTCAACGTCAGCAACCAGTTTCTGATTATCGCCAGACGTCAGCCACTTCTTGCTGAGCAGATATCTTTCAAACCGCGCAATCGGATCGCGTTTGCGCCAATACTCAAAAAGAGGTTTGGGAACATATTCAGCCGCATCATGGATCGCGTGTCCTTTCATGCGCATCATCTTAGCTTCGATGAGTGTCGGTCCCTCACCGCGTCGGGCGCGCTGACAAGCTTCGTGGGCTGCGTCGTAAACCTGGCAAGCATCGGTACCATCCACAATTACGCCCGGAATCCCGTAGGCGATGGCCCGCTCGGCCAAATCCTTTACTCGAAATTGCATGTCCGCCGGCGTCGAATATCCCCAGAGATTGTTTTCCACGAACAAAACCAACCCGAGATTTTGGACGGCAGAGAAGTTGAGGCCCTCATAAGTGACGCCGGTAGATTGTCCTCCATCACCGATGTAAGTCATCACCGCGATGTTGCGACCCTGGAGCCTGGCCCCGAGAGCCACTCCGGCGAGCACGGGAATCAAGTCACCGAGAGTAGATATCGGGGCGACAACGTGGTGTTTCTGAATGTCACCGAAGTGTGACGACGCATCCCGTCCCTTTGTCGGCGAGCCGGCCTTCGCCATGTACTGCATCATGATGTCGCGTGGCGAGAAGCCCCGAACCAGCAGAGATCCCTGATTCCGAATCATCGGCCCAAGCCATTCGTCAGCTTTGAGCGCGTATGCCGAAGCACACGAACACGCCTCCTGGCCCAACCCGAAGTAAACTCCACCTACCACCTTGCCCTGTTTGTAGAGATTCTCGAGCGCCGTCTCCATCTTGCGGTTGAGGAGCATCCAGCGATAAATATCCAGACATTGTTGCTTATTGAGATATTTCGATTCGCGAATGGGCGGAACTTCGGCAGCGAGGTGACCCTCCACTTCGTATCGAATCGCCGCGCCATTACGCACCTGCCTGAGGGTGAAATCCGGCTTCTCCAAGCGATAGTCGGCGATCGTGTAAGTCCTTTGAGATGCAGGTGGAAGCTGCCCAGTGCGCCGTCCATTCGAACTTGCGCTGTTGCGGGTATTTCCCTTGGTTTTCTTCTTGGTGGCCATCGATCCCAATCAAATGCTAACTCAGGGCGTCAAATCTAATTTAACCACACCGCGAAGAAGGGAATATCGCCCACATCACGCCCAGAACGTATCTTCTTCTTTGTGGATTTGCCTCAATTCGGCAGGCACTTTCAAGGGTATGCCTACAGGTGCTCCCAACAGTGATTCGAGATCTTCGAGCCAGAGCATCTGCAAATCAAAGACAACGCCGAAATTGTGGGAGACTGAATTTGCCACCGCCTGCATCGAAACCTCGCGGCCTAACTCTCTCGCCATCGATGTGACGGGCTTAGAGGTGATGCCACACGGGATGATGAGATTGAAATAGCTGAGATCGGTATTCACGTTCAAAGCGAGTCCATGTGACGTCACACCGCGTGAGATATGAACACCGATCGCGGCGACTTTTGCCTCCTGATCCAGAGGGAGGTCGATCGAATTTGCGGGGGAATTGTCCTGCTCCGCTCGCAATGGCGAAGTTGGTGCGGTCCAAACACCGGTCAATCCCTTGATTCTTTGTGTGGCAATACCAAAATCGGCGCAAGTCCGGATGAGCACTTCCTCCAGCCCTCGAACGTACTCCACGGCTCCTAGAGTTTTTCGCGTTCCGTCCGCCGCACGCATTTCCCTCAGATCGAAAATCGGGTAAGCGACGAGTTGTCCTTCGCCGTGAAAGGTTACATCACCGCCGCGGTCGCATTCGAATACCTCAACGTGGCGTTCAGCGAGCTCAACTGCGGAAGCAATCACATTGGCAGGTTTGGCGTTTCTTCCCAGAGTGATAACGGAATCGTGCTCCAGCAAAAGAAGAACGTCACCAGTTCTCTTCTCCTTACGCAGTGCGACGAGGCGCTGCTGAAGACGTAATCCCGTAGCGTAGTCGATCATTCCGAGTTGTAAGACTGAAATCACAGTTCGATCCAGCGGGTGCCAGACACCCCACGCCTAGAAGACGCCTCTAGGATAACGCAGAGTCTAGTTGTTGTTCTCGCACTTAGCTTGGAGGGGGAAACTGGTTCTTCTATGACTTTATGAACCTCATGGTTTTACCGTATGCTGTTTCGGTTCAAGGGAGGGCTTATTGAGGAACATCGCAAGGATCCCGGCCGCGCTTAGAAAACGGGCTGCACAGATCAGATTGCTGCTCATGGACGTAGACGGCACAATGACTGATGGCAGCGTTACGCTGCTTTCGCAAAATGATGGCACAGCTCTCGAAATCAAAACCTTCGACGCGCACGATGGCCAGGGTCTTACTTTGGCGCATACAGCCGGCCTGCTTACCGGCTGCATTACAGGCCGGGAAAGTCCGGCCCTTCTACGCCGGGCGCACGAAGTGAACATGGACTTCATTTATATGAAGCAGGCGGTGAAAATGCCTGCCTATAACGAGATCCTGAAGAAGGCAGGGGTCTCTGATCCGATTGTTGGATTCATCGGCGATGATCTTCCGGATTTGCCCTTAATGCAGCGTGTGGGCTTGGCGATCGCTGTAGGTGACGCGGTTCCCGAGGTTAAGCGTGCAGCACACTACGTGACGAAAGCTCTTGCCGGCCGCGGTGCGGTGCGCGAAGCCGTTGAATTGATCCTAAAATCCAAAGGGATCTGGGATCAGATGATCGATAAAGCCCGGGCGTAACGCACAGTGTTCCTGTTCGTATTCGGACAGTGCTTCCCATTAACGGGCAAAAGGTCAGTTTCGACCGCAGTGCACTGCGCTCCAAATGATTCAAATCAGGCCAATTAAACACACCGCGCTGTGGTAGAAAGCGTGCCAATCCTCAAAGCATGGATATTGCTCGCCCTAATGTGGCGCGGCAGAAACGCCGGCGCCAGATCATTTATATAGCGGTTGGAATCGTCTGCCTGGCTTTGGTCACCATGGGCCTGTCCCGGCTGAAACCCGCCGCCCCCACGGTAGAACGCTCGACGGTATGGATCGATACTGTGAAACGTGGCTCGGTACTTCGGCAGGTGCGCGGACTCGGCACGCTGGTACCGATGGAAGGCTCAATTCAGTGGATACCCGCCATCACCGAGGGTCGCGTCGATAAAATTCTGGAACTTCCGGGAACCTCGGTGAAGCCCGAAACCGTATTACTGGAGATGAGTAATCCGCAGCTTCAGCAGGAAACTCTGGATGCCTCTCTGAAGTTGAAAGCGGACGAGGCCGACTACAAGAACCTGCAAACCCAGCTGGCCAGTCAGGTTCTGGCGCAGAAGTCTGTGGCTGCACAGGCGCAGTCAGAATACAGCCAAGCCAAGATGCAAGCCGATATCGACACCCAACTGGCAAGGTTAGGTGTCATCTCCCAACTCAGCGAAAAGGTTTCCAACCAGAAGGCTGACGAATTGGCCACGCGGAACGATATTGAGAAGCAAAGACTGGTGAACAGCACAGAAGTTCTGCAGGCGCAGTTGCAGGCAAAGCAAGCTGAGCTCGAGCAGATTCGCGCTTTGGCGAACTTAAAACAGGAGCAGTTTGCGAAGTTAACGGTGAGGGCTGGGATCTCCGGGGTTCTACAGGAGCTTCCGTTGAAGGTGGGACAGTGGGTAACCCCAGGCACAACACTGGCGAAGGTTGTTCAGCCGCAGCGACTCAAAGCCGAGCTGAAGATTGCCGAGACGCAGGCCAAGGATATCCAACTTGGGCAACCGGCATCCGTCGATACCCATAATGGCGTAATTTCTGGTCACGTTACCCGCATTGATCCGTCTGTACAAAACGGGACTGTCACTGTGGATGTGGCGCTGGACAGCGTGCTACCGCAAGGTGCGCGGCCCGACCTCAGTGTCGACGGGACGATCGATCTCGAAAAAATGGAAAATGTCTTATACGTCGGCCGGCCGGCGTTCGGTCAGGAACAGAGCACTGTGGGGATGTTCAAACTGGAGCCGGATGGAACTACCGCGGTGCGGGCACAGGTGAAGCTGGGGCGGAGTTCCGTCAATACGGTTGAAATTCTACAAGGACTGCAACAGGGAGATCAGGTAGTTTTGTCGGACATGTCGCGCTGGGACAACTTCGACCGGATCCGACTTGAGTGAAGGCCGAATCAAGGCCAAAAAAATCAATACAAAGGAAGCGATATGGCAGGCAGCAACGGCACGATGATTCGCATGGAAAACATCACCAAGGTTTTCTACACCGATGAGGTTGAGACTCACGCCCTCTCCGGGATTCATATGGAGATTCGCAAAGGAGAATACGTGTCGATTGCTGGACCGTCCGGCTCAGGCAAGTCAACCTTGCTCGCTCTCATTGGCTTGCTCGATTCGCCGTCGAACGGAACCTACGTTCTGAATGGCCAGCCGGTCGCGAACCTAAACATCAGTGAGCGGTCCCGCATTCGCAACCGCGAAATCGGATTCATCTTTCAGAGCTTCAATCTCATTGGCGACCTGAATGTGTACGAAAACGTGGAACTGCCTCTCACGTATCGCGGCATGCCTTCAGCAGACCGCAAGCAGCGAGTGCATACGGCATTGGAGCGTGTAGGGATGAACCATCGTACGAAGCATTACCCATCGCAGCTCTCCGGAGGTCAGCAGCAGCGCGTGGCCGTGGCCCGTGCTTTGGCCGGTTCACCTTCGATCCTGCTGGCGGACGAGCCTACCGGAAACCTCGATTCACGGAACGCCGAAGCAGTGATGGACCTCCTGCGCGACCTGCACCGCGAAGGCGCGACAATCTGTATGGTCACTCACGATCCGCGATTCGCCAAGCATGCCGAGCGCCAGATCCATCTTTTTGACGGACGAGTTGTCGAGGAGAGCGTCGAGGTTGCGTGATGGAAACCTTGCTCCAGGACATTCGGTATGGCGTGCGCATGCTGCGGAAATCGCCGGGGTTCGCAGTGGTCGCCATCATTACTCTGGCCTTGGGCATCGGCGCGAATACAGCCATTTTTTCGGTCGTCAATGGAGTGCTGCTGAATCCGCTGCCATATCCGCAGCCAGAGCAACTGATGGCTCTATACCAGCGAACCACCCAATTCGCTGAGTCTTCGATCTCCTATCCAAATTTTCTTGATTGGCAGCGGGACAATCGTTCGTTTTCCGCCATCGCGGCATATCGTTCGGAAGACTTTAATCTCACCCAAATGGGCAAGCCAGAACGGCTAAAGGGCGGAATGATTTCCGCGTCATTCTTTCCGCTCTTCGGAGTGAAGCCGGTTATTGGGCGAGCGTTCGCGGAATCAGAGGACCTCTTGGGTGGAGCGCCAGTGGCGCTGATCAGCGCGGAGTTGTGGAAGAACAAATTCGGCTCCTCGCCAGACGTGGTCGGAAAATCGCTGAATCTTAACGACATCTTGTACACCATAATTGGCGTCGTCCCAGCCAATTTCCACTATCGGAACAATAACTTTAGTGAGGACAAAGACGTTTATGTGCCCCTCGGACAGTGGAACGATCCGCTGTTTCGGGACCGGCGTACCGGCATGGGCATGGATGCCGTCGGCAGACTGAAGCGGGGAGTTACGGTGGAGCAAGCGAGAGCGGACATGAGTGCCGTCGCCGCACACCTGGCACAAGTCTATCCCGATAGCAATAGAGACTCCGGCATTACGCTCATGCCGCTAAAGCAAAACCTCGTTGGAGACGAGAACAACTTCTTTGGGGACATCCAGCCCTTCCTCCTGGTACTTCTAGCCGCGGTGGGTTTTGTTCTGTTGATCGCTTGCGCAAACGTCGCAAACCTGCTGTTGGCGCGGTCGACAGCGAGGATGCGGGAAGTTGCCGTGCGAACTGCTCTTGGGGCCAGCCCGGGACGAATCGTCCGGCAAGTCCTGACTGAAAGCGTATTGCTGGCGCTGATCGGCGGAACGTTGGGTTTGTTCGTCGCCGCATGGGGAACGCATGCGGCTATGAGAGTGCTGCCTGATGCATTGCCTCGGGCCGAGGAGATTCATCTGGATGGCCGCGTGCTGCTGTTCACCTTCGGTGCTTCACTGCTTGCTGGTATTTTGTTCGGCTTGGTACCTGCTCTAAAAACTTCCGGGACAAACCTGCAAGAGATCCTGAAAGAGGGCGGTCGGGGCACAAGCGGACGGCACCGAACACAGGGTGTGATCGTCGCTGTGGAAATGGGGCTGGCCCTGGTTCTGCTCACGGGCGCTGGGCTCATGATCCGAAGCATAGGAAAGCTCTGGGATGTCAATCCGGGATTCGATCCACGAAACGTGCTGAGCTTCGAGCTTACAGCAGGCAAACCCTTCGGCAAGACGCCTGCGGAAATCCGATCCGCCTTTCGCCAACTTCATGACGCCATAGGCGCCACCGCAGGGGTCGAAAACGTTTCCTTAACCGCGGGGTCTTCTCCGATGTGGGGTGATTCGGAAATCCCATTGTGGTTCGAAGGAGAGCCCAAGCCTGCTTCACAGTCGGAAATGAAAAATTCTCTCTTCTACGTGACCCAACCCGACTATCTCAAAGTAATGAGAATCCCCCTGGTGCGCGGCCGTTTCTTCACGGAAGCCGACAGCGAAACTGCTCTGCCTGTGATCGTGATCGACGAACAATTCGCTAAACGTTTTCTGGGAAACCGCGACCCTATCGGCCAGCGCGTGCACTTCAGCATCCTGAATACAACCGCAGAGATCGTGGGGATCGTGGGACATGTGAAGCAGTGGGGCCTCGATGAGAACGAAAAGTCTCCCGTTCACGCCCAGTGTTATTTTTCTCTTCTCCAAACTCCTGAGGGCTTTCTGAGTTTGTTTGCGCATGATGTGCAAGTGGCGGCACGGACAGACCCGAGGATTATCCGTGATGTGCGCCCCATCAGCGGTGCGGTGCAGTCAGTGAACAGCGACATTGTTGTTTACCGGACCAGGACGATGACGGACATCATCGCCGAATCGCTAGCTACACAGCGCTTCGCGATGATGTTGCTTGGCGTATTTGCCGTGCTCGCGACCGTGCTCGCGTCGGTTGGCATTTATGGCGTGATTTCTTACATCGCAAGCCAGCGCACCCACGAAATCGGAATTCGCATGGCACTGGGAGCGAAACAGGCTGATGTATTGCGAATGGTGCTGTCGCAAGCCGGAAAGATGGCGCTGATCGGGGTCGGGATCGGTCTTTTTGCCGGGTTCGCACTGATGCGACTGATGGCGAGTTTACTGTACGGAGTGAGCACGCACGATCCGATCACGTTTTCGGCTGTCGCACTGCTGTTGATTCTGGTTGCTTTGGCCGCCTGTTACGTCCCGGCCAGACGTGCCAGCACAGTCGATCCGATGGTCGCATTGAGGTATGAGTGATATGGAAACCCTGCTACAGGATGTGCGGTACGGTTTGCGAATGCTGCGAAAATCTCCAGCCTTCACAACCATTGCAGTTATCACGCTGGCCTTGGGAATCGGGGCCAACACCACCATTTTCAGCATGGTGAATTCTTTCCTCTTACGCCCTCTGCCGGTGCAGGATCCCGGTCAGATTACGACGCTCACGGAGATGCAGAAGAATGGCAACACCAACAATGTTTTCTCCGTGTCCGAGTACCGCGACATCCGTAGCCAAACCGGAGATGTTTTCTCCAGCTTGATGGCTTACCAGTTCGGCATGGACGGCCTCAGTGCCGACGGCAAAACCGATCGCATCCTGAGCAACTACGTCAGCGGAAATTACTTTTCCACGTTGGGGCTAAAGCCAACGCTCGGCCGTTTGCTTCTTCCATCCGAAGGCGAAGTGATGGGGGCCGACGCGGTGATGGTTCTTTCCTATTCATTTTGGAAAACGCGATTCGGCGCTGACCCCGAAATCATCGGAAAGAAGGTTACGCTCGACGGCCACCCGATCACTATTGTCGGCGTGGGCCCGAAAGACTTTGAAGGCATTAATTGGTTCTTGAAGTGCCAGGTCTATTTGCCGCTGGGAATGGCCTTTATCGATGGCTATCCCATGGACTTCATGACCAACCGAAAAACCCAGATGATTTTTTTGTACGGACGATTGCGTCCTAATGTAGGCCTCAAACAAGCGCAAGCTGCGCTGGATGTTGTGGGAGAACGCCTTGCGCAGCAATATCCCGATAGTTACAAGAACCAGAGCTTGCGAATCTTTCCAGAACTCCGGGCCAGACCGGCACCCGATCCTAACAACACCATGATGGTGCTCTCAGGATTGTTCCTGGGATTGGCGACCCTGGTGCTGTTGCTCGCCTGCGTAAACGTGGCAAATATTCTGCTTGTCCGGGCTACGGTTCGTGCCCGCGAAATGGCGATCCGCGCCGCCTTGGGGGCTGCTCGCAGTCGGATCGTTCGCCAGTTGGTGACCGAAAGCGTTGTCCTGGCTCTGGCAGGCGGCGCGGCCGGGATTCTCATTGGATTGTGGGGGAGTACGTTTCTGAGTTCAATGAACATTCATTTCGATATTCCGGTGCGATTCGATTTTAGTTTTGACTGGCGCATTTTCGGTTTCGCACTCTCGCTGGCCCTTGTTACTGGGGTGATCGTCGGTCTGATTCCGGCGCTACGCGCCTCGCGTCAAGATCTCGGAACCGTGCTGCACGAAGCAGGTCGTGGAGTTATTGCAGGCCGGCATCGACTACGCGACGTGCTGGTCGTCGCTCAGGTCGGCGGCTCGTTGATGCTGCTGATTATCGCGATGTTGTTCACGCGCAGCCTTGGCAAAGCGCAACGAACCGATCTCGGTTTTGAGCGGAACGGCATTATCAACTTCACCATGGATCCAACCGAAGTTGGATACCAGGAGGAACAAGGACGCGCATTTTACAAAGGTCTTTTAGAGCGGGTACGTGCCATACCTGGGGTCGAGTTCGCCACCACCGCCGCTTCAACCCCGATGGGATATGTGGGCGGAAACGATCTGCTTGATGTGGACGGCTATCAACCTCCTCCCGGCGAGGCGAAAACGCCGGTGGTCTATAACATCGTTTCTTCACAATATCTGGAAACCTTGAAGATCCCGCTGTTGCGCGGGCGCACTATCGATGACCGCGATACGCAGACCAGTTCCTATATTGCCGTGGTCAACCAAGCCATGGTCAAGAAATTCTGGCCGAACACGGATCCCATCGGCCACTACTTCAAGATCGGAAGTGAACAGCAACACTCCATTCAGGTAGTGGGAGTGGTCAAGGATGCGCACGTTCAGACTATGACGGGAACCATCAATCCGTATTTTTATGTTCCCTTTGCGCAGCACTACTCGGGGAACTCGCTGCAGACATTACAGGTGCGTACTTCCATTGCTCCGGCAAGCATGATTCCCCAGATTGAGCGTGTCATTGAATCGCTCGCGCCGACCATGCCAGTGTTTGACGTGCAGACCATGGCCGAGGCCTTGAACACCTTGAACGGCCTGCTCCGGTTTCAGCTTGCCGCCGGCTTGGCGACTGCCATGGGCCTGCTGGGACTGATTCTGGCCGTGGTGGGAGTATATGGAGTCATTTCCTATTCCGCCAGCCAGCGGACGCATGAGATCGGGATTCGCATGGCCATCGGGGCTGAGCCACTACAAATCTTGAAAATGATTTTTCGGCAGGGACTCGTCATCGTCTGCCTGGGCCTGGTGGTCGGGACAGCGGGAGCGGTCGCTAGTGCGCGGGTGATGAAGGGTTTTCTGGTGGTTAGCGCAACTGACCCGGCGACGTATCTCGTAGTAGCGGCGGCCTTGACCCTGGTTGGGCTGGCCGCTTGCTATATTCCGGCGCGTCGCGCAACCAGAATTGATCCCATGATGGCACTCCGGGAGGAGTAACCGTGCTCAGCCGCAAGAGATGTTAATTTCGCGCGACTAACCCTGGCAAGCAATGATTCAGCTACGCAATGTCGAACGAGTTTATAAGACCGGCGCCGGCGTGACCTATGTTCTGCGCCGCATCCATCTTGATATTCGGGAAGGCGAGTTCCTCACTATCATGGGACCGTCCGGTTCCGGAAAGTCGACCTTGCTCAGCATCGTTGGGATGCTCGACGACAGCTGGACCGGCGAATATCACTTGCTGGAACAGGCGGTCCACAAACTCGATCGCAAGAAGCGCGCTGACCTCAATCGCAAATATATTGGCTTTGTCTTTCAGAGTTATCACCTGCTCGACAATCTCACGGTTTACGAAAATCTTGATGTCCCTCTTTCCTACCGCAATGTTTCGCGGTCGCAACGGCAGAGCATGGTGGCAGAAATCCTCGACCGTTTTCAGATCGTGGGCAAAAAGGATTTGTTTCCGAACCAGCTTTCTGGTGGTCAGCAGCAATTGGTGGCGGTGGCTCGAGCGGTAGTGGGGAATCCGAAACTGATTCTTGCCGACGAGCCTACCGGAAACCTGCACTCCAGCCAGGCAAAAGAAATTATGGAGCTGTTCAAGAAGCTCAATGATCAGGGCGCGACCATCATTCAGGTTACGCACTCGGAAGTGAATGCTTCCTACGGACACCGCACCATTCAGCTTTTCGATGGATGGATCACCAGCGATCCCGCTAACCCACAGGTCACCGCTCCCGCAGCGGCCATGAGATGAGCATGGAAACTTTATTCCAGGATGTTCGTTATGGAATGCGCATGTTGCGCCAGAGCCCCGGATTCACGGCGGTTGCTGTGATTACGTTGGCTTTGGGGATTGGCGCTAATACGGCGATCTTCACCGTAATCAATGCTCTGCTGCTCAAGATGCTCCCTGTAAGCCGCCCGGACCAGTTAGTGGCGGTCGGCGATCCAAACTTGCCTAACACCCGTTCCAACGGCACCCCGCGTACGGACATCTTTTCCTATCCGCTTTATAAGGAGCTGCGAGACCACAACTCCGCATTTGTCGGACTATGCGCCGCGGCCACAGACCACCATATCGAACTCGGTGCTGAGCAAAGCGAAAACTCTATCGAGAAAATTGTCGGGCGCATGGTGAGTGGGAACTATTTCAGTGTGCTTGGACTCAAACCTGCGGCCGGTCGCTTGTTCTCCGACTCTGATGACACGAACGAAAATGCCAATCCGGTTGTGGTGCTCAGTTATGGATTCTGGCAACGCAGGTTCGCGCTTTCGCCCTCCATCATCGGCAGCGACATTCGACTCAATGGGTTTCCATTCACCGTAATCGGCGTAGCGCCAGCCGGTTTCGAGGGCGACGTGGTGGGCGAGCAGATGATGCTGTTTGTTCCGATCAGTATGCAGCCGGAGATTGTGCGCGGACGGCATTTCCTGACTTCAGGCAACGCCTCCTGGCTGACCCTCATTGCCCGCCTAAAGTCGGGGATTACTCCAGCCCAGGCAGCCGCTAACCTGAACATCGTTTTCCAGCAAGCGGTAAAGGGGAACTATGGTGCGGCCCTGTCCGCGGACGATCGCAATGCGATTCGTGAAACCCACATGAGCATTCGGGTTGTTCCGGGAGGAAGTGGCGTTTCCAACCTGCGCGGCGACTACAGGATGCCCTTACTTTTGTTAATGGGCATTGTGGGCCTCGTGCTGTTGATCGCGTGTGTAAATGTTGCCAACCTGCTGCTGGCGCGGGCAGCGGCTCGCAATCGGGAAATCGCGGTCCGCCTGGCGGTTGGCGCAAACTGGCAGCGTTTGTTGCGGCAACTACTCACCGAGAGCATTCTTCTGGCGCTTCTTGGTGGACTTGCAGGTTCGATCTTTGCACTTTGGGGAGTACGTTTGCTGGTTACGATTGTTGGATCTGACACGACTCTTCCTCTGCTTCCTGATGCACGGGTTCTCACTTTCACCATCTCCCTCTCGTTGCTCACGGGAATCCTTTTCGGTCTTATTCCGGCACTGCGCGCTACACGGGTCCAGGTGTCATCGGCGCTAAAGGAATCCGGTCGCTCAACTCCTGCGAAAAGTTCCCGGTTTGGGCTCGCTAAGGCATTAATCGCCGGGCAAGTGGCTCTTTCGCTTCTGGTGCTCTTTGCCGCCAGCCTATTAGTGCGCAGCCTGCAGAAGCTGATGTCGCAGGACTTTGGCTACGATCGCAACCACCTGATCGTTGCTCGCCTCGACCCAACTTCCGCGGGATATGACAGCGAGAGGATGAAGTTGCTCGCCACACGACTCGTGACGGGAGTGGCGA
>Ga0187778_10001306_pt1 | contig 17490 bp, 18 predicted proteins | sample 1015_Q2_SP5_20_M_FD_132418 | JGI IMG/M metagenome (GOLD analysis project Ga0187778, IMG submission 132418) | Tropical peat soil microbial communities from peatlands in Department of Meta, Colombia - 1015_Q2_SP5_20_MG | ecosystem: Environmental > Terrestrial > Soil > Wetlands > Peat | place...
GACCGCCATCGCCACCGAGATGGCGGCAAAGAAGGTGGCGCTGGTTCCGACGACGCGGCGGCTCTCGGCGATGTTGTTGGCGCCGATACACTGGCCGATGAGGATGGTGGCGGCCAGCGCCACCCCGAAGGCTGCGCCGATCAGGAGAAACATCACCGTGTTGGCGTTCGACGTCGCGGTAAGCGCTGCCTCGCCGAGGTAACGTCCCACCCAGATCGAGTTCACCGAGCCGTTGAGCGATTGCAGGATGTTGGCGAGCAGGATCGGCAGGGCGAATCTGAACAGCGCGACGCGGATCGAGCCCTCGGTGAGGGAGCGCTGCACGTCAGTTCAGCGCCACAGGCCGTAGAGACTCGGCGCCAGTCCGGCCGCGAGCAGCGCCCACCCGAGCCACGCGGGGCTGCGCGCCACCGCGAGCCATACGAGTCCGGCGACCAGCAACGCCACGCCGAGCGTGACGGCGTCGCGGCGCCGCCCCGCCTCGCGCAGCTGCGCCTCGAGCGCGCGAGGCTCCGCCGCCGCTGCCGGCGGTCGCGACGGTCGGTGCGCGCGCTCGACCAGAGCGTTGAGCAGCGCCGGCAGGCTGCGCGCCGCCTCGAGCAGCTCGGGTAGGTGCGCGCGCGCGTTCTGCAGCAGGGCGCGCACGCTGCTGCGCTCGCGCATCCACTCGCGCAGGATGGGGCTTGCGGTGCTCCAGATGTCGAGCTCGGGATAGAGGTCGCGCCCGAGGCCCTCGACGTTGAGCAGCGTCTTCTGCAGCAGGATCAGCTGTGGCTGGATCTGCATGTTGAAGCGCCGCGAGATCTCGAACAGCCGCAGCAGGATGCGCCCGAAGGAGATGTCCTTGAGCGGCCGGTCGAAGATCGGCTCGCATACCGTACGCACCGCCGACTCCATCTCGTCGACGCGCGTGTCGGGCGGCACCCATCCGGACTCGAGGTGCAGCTGCGCGACGCGCCGGTAGTCGCGGTCGAACACCGCGAGGAAGTTCTCGGCGAGGTAGTGCTGGTCGCGCGGATCGAGGGTGCCGACGATGCCGAAATCCACCGCCGCATAGCGCGGCCGCTGCGGGTCCTCGATGAGCACGAAGATGTTGCCCGGGTGCATGTCGGCATGGAAGAAATTGTGCCGGAACACCTGGGTGAAGAAGATGCGCACGCCGTTCTCGGCGAGCTGCGGGATGTTGGTGCCGGCGGCCTTGAGCGCGGTCAGGTCGCTGATCGGCACGCCGTGGATGCGCTCCATCACCATGACCTCGGTGCGGCAGTAGTCCCAGTACACCTCGGGGACGTACAGGAGGTCGGATGTGGCGAAGTTGCGCTTCAGCTGCGAGGCGTTGGCGGCCTCGCGCATCAGGTCGAGCTCATCGAGGATGGTCTTCTGGTACTCGGCGACGATCTCGCGCGGCCGCAGCCGCCGCCCCTCGCGCCAGTAGCGCTGCGCCAGATCGGCGAGCGCGTACAGCACTTCGAGATCGCGCTCGATCACGGCGCGCATGCCCGGCCGCAGCACCTTGACCACCACCTCCTGTCCGCCGGGCAGCCGCGCCGGGTGCACCTGGGCGATGGAGGCGGCCGCGAGCGGGGTCTCGGTGAAGCTGGAGAAGACTTCCTCGAGCGGCCGGCCGTACGCCTGCTCGATCAGCTGCCGTGCTACCGCGCCGGGGAATGGCGGCACGCGGTCCTGCAGCTTGGCGAGCTCCTCGGCGATGTCCGGCGGCAGCAGGTCGCGGCGCGTGGAGACCGCCTGGCCGAACTTCACGAAGATCGGGCCGAGTTCCTCGAGCGCGAGGCGCAGCCGCTCGCCGCGGCTCGCCTGCCGTCGCCGCGTGAACCACACTCCGGGGAAGAGGAAGAACAGGAAGCGCAGCGGCCGGTAGAGATGCGTGGCGCGCACGTAATCGTCGAGGCCGTGCCGCAGCAGCGTGCGCTGGATCTCGATCAGCCGCACCACGACGCGCAGCTTCACGGGTGCGCCGCCGCCGTCACGACGCGTGTCGCCGCTCGAGCAACTCGAGGCGTGCCTGCACCCGGTCGGCGTCCTCGCGCAGCGCCTCGACCCCGCGCAGGAACTGCTCGCCCTCGTTGCGCGGCACGAGATCGCGGCGCTCGTGGCCGAGGTATTCGGCGAGATTCTCGAGCGTGACGCGCGCCGCGCGGCGGCCCCAGCCGCCGGCGAGCAGCGCCAGCCGGCCGAGCCGATGAGCGGCCACGTCGCCGATGAGGAGCGACAGCTCTTCCTCCAGATCCGGCCGCAGGAGCGAGAGCAGCTCGCGGAATTTCCCCGCGACCTCGGCGTCGCCCGTGATGGTGACGGCGCCCCGCTGCAGCACCGCCTGCGCCGCCGCGCCGCCGAGCGCGAGCAGGCTCAGCGGGCCGCCGCTGAGCGTCGCGTCCGCGGCGCCCGCATCGTGGCTCACGGCGAGCGTCTGGCCATCCGAGGCCACGCGCAGCTGCGTGCAGTCGCGAATGGCGATGGCGACGCTGCGGCCCGCGAGCTCGGCGGCCAGCTGCCGAGCGCGCACCGAGCGCGGCAAGCCGCGGTTGAGCACGTTGCCGAGTGTGGCCGCCAGCATGGGGTTCAGGACCGGTAACCGCGGTGCACGGCGACGATCCCCCCGCAGAGGTTGTGATAGCGGCAGCCCTCGAGCCCGGCATCCTTCAGCATCTCGAGCAGCGTCTCCTGATCGGGGTGCATGCGGATCGATTCGGCGAGATAGCGGTAGCTCGCCGCATCGCCCGCGACGCAGCGCCCGAGCCACGGCAATATGCGGAACGAGTAGGCGTCGTACAGTCTCTTCAGGCCCGGGGCACGCGGCTGCGAGAACTCGAGCACCAGCAGCTGGCCGCCCGGCTTGAGAGCGCGCTGCATGGCGCCGAGCGCCGCGCGCTTGTCGGTGAGGTTGCGCAGGCCGAAACCGATGGTGATGCAATCGAAGGTGCCGTCGGCGAACGGCAGCCGCTCGGCATCGGCCTGCACCACGTCGACGCTGCCCACAAAACCCTCATCGATCAGCCGATCGCGCCCGCGCGCGAGCATCGCGGCATTGATGTCGGCGAGGACCACGAGGCCCCGCGGGCCCACCTGGCGTGCCAGCCCGGCGGCCAGGTCGCCGGTGCCGCCGGCCACGTCGAGCGCGCGCTGCCCGGGGCGCAGGTTTGCGAGCGCGAGCGTGAAGCGTTTCCACAGCCGATGCGTGCCGGCAGACATCAGGTCGTTCATCAGATCGTAGTTGGCGGCGACCGAGTCGAACACGTTGCGCACGCGGCGCGCCTTGTCCGCGCGCGGCACGCGCTGAAAGCCGAAATCGGTGGAGCGCTCGTCGGTCATGTGCGGGGCAGGGAAGTCAGACGAGACACATTCTAGACGATCGCACTGGCGGCGCCCGGCGGCGATCGCGGTTGTTTTTTTTCCTGAGCATGCGCAGAATCGCCGCCGTTACGGGGGGTCTTGGTGCAGCGGGCCGGACAGCAATGTCCGGCCCGCTTTGCGTATCTGCACTCTTTTGCATCCGCACTCCCTTGCGCGATCGCGGGCGCTGAGCCTTCACCGCGCGGCGCGCGCTTTTCTCTCGAGATATCGCGCCCAGTTCTGCGCGCGCTCGCGGCCGAGCTCGTGCAGGTACTTCCACGTGTAGAGCCCGGTGTCGTGCCCGTCGTCGAACACCAACTTCACCGCGTACTGTCCCACCGGCTCGATGGCTGCAATGCCGACGTTCTCCTTGCCCACCACCAACACTTCCTCCCCGGGTCCGTGCCCTTTGACCTCCGCCGACGGGGAGTGGACGCGCAGGTACTCGAACGGCAACTCGAAGCGGCTGCCGTCGCTGAAGCTCACTTCGAGCACGCGTGCGGCGCGTCGCAGACGGATTTCGGTGGCGAGCGGTTCGGACATAAGCCGCGCAGTATAGGCAGGTGGGGCTGCGGGACGGGTAGCTTGCTGCAGTGCAATATCGATCCCGACCCGGCGCGGGGCACACTTGCCGAATCGTGTATCGGTCACGATGACAATCCGCCGCGCACCTCTATACTCACGGTCCCCTGGCCGCCCGAGGGCCCGAGGCATGAGGCCTCGGGCACTGAATGAAACCGACCGATACCTCGAATCCGGACTATTACCATCGAGTTGTGGATTGCCAGTGGGCCTGCCCGGCCCACACCGATGTTCCCGAATACATCCGCTTGATTGCCCAGGGCCGTTTCACCGACGCCTACATGGTGAACCGGCACTCCAACGTCTTCCCGGGGATCCTCGGGCGCGTCTGCGACCGGCCGTGCGAGCCGGCCTGCCGGCGCGGGCGCATCGAGCAGAAGCCGGTGGCGATCTGCCGCCTGAAGCGGGTGGCCGCTGACCACCGCGAGGATGTGAGCGCACGGCTGCCGAAGATCCCGCGTGTCAAGAACGACAAGCGCATCGCCTGCATCGGTGCAGGCTGCGCTTCCCTCACCGTGGCCAACGACCTCATGCCGCTCGGTTACGAGGTCACCATCTTCGAGCAGTACGGCGAGCCCGGCGGGCTGATGCGCACCAATATCCCCTCGTTCCGCCTGCCCCACACGGTGCTGAACGAGGAGATCGCCATGATCATTGGGATGGGGGTGGACCTGAGGCTGAACACCCGCATCGACAGCATGCACGAGCTCCTCACCCGCGGCGGCTTCGACGCGGTGTTCGTGGGCTCGGGGGCGCCGAAGGGTAAGGAGCTCAAGCTCCCGGGGCGCGAGGCCGGCGCGGCCAACATCCACATCGGTATCGCCTGGCTCGAGTCGGTGGCCTTCGGCCACATCGACAAGGTCGGCAAGCGCGTGCTCATCATCGGCGTCGGCAACACCGCTATGGACTGCTGCCGCACGAGCCTGCGTCTCGGGGCGCAGAGCGTGAAGGTCATGGCGCGCAAGCCGCGCGGTTTCTTCAAGGCGTCCGAGTGGGAACTCGAGGATGCCGAGGAAGAAAGCGTCGAGATCGTCGTCAACCGCTCACCGAAGGCCTTCGTCATCGAGAACGGTCGCCTCGTTGGCATGCAGTTCGACCGGATGGAATACGAGCTCGATGGCGCCGGGCAGATCAGCGCCGAGCGCGTCGTGGGGAAGGAGTTCCTGCCCGCGGACGACGTGATCCTCGCCATCGGCCAGGAGAACGCCTTTCCCTGGATCGAGCGCGACCTCGGTATCCGGTTCGACAAGTGGGACGTTCCAGTCGTCGACCAGGTAACCTTCAAGTCCACCCACCCGCAGGTGTTCTTCGGTGGTGATGCCGCCTTCGGGCCGAAGAACATCATCTGGGCGGTCGAGCACGGGCACCAGGCGGCAATCTCCATTCATCGCCACTGCCACGGCGAGTCGGTGCACGACCGTCTGCCGCCGGGCATGAATCTGCAGAGCCGCAAGATGGGCATGCACGAGTGGAGCTATGCCAACGATTACGCTCCGCTCGAGCGGCGGCTGATGCCGCACGTGTCGCTCAAGGAGCGCTTCAAGACGCTCAACATCGAGGTCGAGCTCGGCTTCAGCGCCGAGCAGGTGTCGCAGGAGGTGCAACGCTGTCTCAACTGCGACGTGCAGACCGTGTTCACGGCGAAGCTGTGCATCGAGTGCGACGCCTGCCTCGACATCTGCCCGGTGGACTGCCTCACCATTACCCACAACGGCGCCGAGGCGGACCTGCGTCAGCGCCTCAAGGCGCCGGCGAGGAACCTCGCGCAGCCGTTGTACGTGTCCGCGCCGCTGCCGCAGACCGGCCGCGTGATGGTGAAGGACGAGGACCTGTGCGTGCACTGCGGACTGTGCGCCGAGCGCTGTCCGACCGCGGCGTGGGACATGCAGAAGTCCGAGCTCCACTGGCCGCACGCCGATGACGAAGCCGGCGCTCTCGAGGCGCAGCGACCCAAGATTGCCTGAAACACCCAACTCTATGTCGACCGCCACGCGCATCAACGACTTCTCCATCAAGATTGCCACGGTGAACGGCACCGGCTCGGCGAGCGCCAATACGCTGCTCATGAAGTCGATCTTCAGGAGCGGCATCCCGGTGATGGGCAAGAACTACTTCCCCTCCAACATCCAGGGGCTGCCCACCTGGTACGAGATCCGCGTTACCCGCGCCGGTTACGTGTGCGTCTCCGGGCGCGTCGACATCATGGTCGCGATGAACGCCGAGACCTATGCGCGCGACGTCAAGGAGGTCGCCCCCGGCGGTTATATCGTGTACGACTCCACCTGGCCGCGGCCGGCGCTGCTGAAGCGCGAGGACATCACCGTGCTCGGCGTGCCGCTGGCACGGCTGTGCAACGAGAACTTCGATGGCGTGCGCACGCGCATCCTGATGAAGAACATCTGCTACGCCGGCGTGCTGGCGGCACTCCTCGACCTGGATCTCGAGCGCATCCGCGAGCTGCTCGCCGAGACCTATGCCAAGAAGCCGCAGCTGGTCGAGAGCAACATGAAGGCCATCCAGCTCGGTTACGACTACGCGCGCGCGAACTTCGCCTGTCCCCTGCCGCTGCACGTGGAGAAGATGGACCGTACCGCCGGCCACATCATGATCGATGGCAACACCGCGGCCGCGCTCGGCTGCCTGTTTGCCGGAGCGACCGTCGCCGCCTGGTATCCGATCACGCCGTCCACCTCGCTCATGGACGCTTTCAAGATGTTTGCCGACCGTCTGCGGGTCGACAAGCAGACCGGCCGCCGCAACTTCGCCTTCATCCAGGCGGAGGACGAGCTAGCGGCCGTCGGCATGGCGATCGGCGCCATGTGGAACGGGGCGCGCGCCTTCACAGCCACCTCCGGCCCGGGCATCTCGCTGATGAACGAGTTCCTCGGCCTCGCCTACTACGCGGAAGTGCCGGTGGTGATCTTCGACATCCAGCGCGTCGGCCCCTCGACCGGCCTGCCGACGCGCACTCAGCAGGGTGACCTCATGCTGTGCGCCTATGCCTCGCACGGCGACACGCGGCACGTGTGCCTGTATCCGGCCAGTCCCGAGGAGTGCTTCTACATGTCGGTGCAGGCCTTCGATCTCGCCGAGCGCCTGCAGACCCCGGTGCTGGTCCTCTCGGATCTCGACATCGGCATGAACGACTGGATGTGCCGCGATCTCAAGTGGGACGACAACTACCGCCCCGATCGCGGCAAAGTGCTCGGCAAGGACGAGGTCCTCAAGCTCGAGAAGTTCTACCGCTTCATCGACAAGGACGGCGACGGCATCACCGCGCGGACACTCCCCGGCGTGCATCCGAAGGCCGCCTACTTCACCCGCGGCTCCGGCCACAACCAATACGGTGCCTACACCGAGGACTCGGCCGAGTACCAGGCGGTGCTCGACCGGCTGACGAAGAAATGGGCCACGGCGAAGCGGCTGCTGCCGCGGGCCCTGATCGATGCCACGGCGGGAAGCCGCGTGGGGCTGGTCTCGCTCGGCAGCTGCGACGGCGCGATCCGCGAGGCGCTCGACGTGCTCCGCGGTCTCGGCGTCGGCCTCGACTACATGCGCGTGCGCTCGTTCCCCTTCACTGAGGACGTCGAGAAGTTCCTCGCCGCACATGAGCTGCTGTTCGTGGTGGAGCAGAACCGCGACGCGCAGCTGCGCGCGCTGCTCACCCTCGAGACGGCGGTCGACAAGGCGAAGCTGCGCTCGCTGCTGCACTACAGCGGCCTGCCGATCTCATCGAGCTTCATCGTCGAGGGCGTGCTCGCCGAGCTCAAGCCCGCGAGCCTGTCGCAGAGTGCGCAGCGCATGGCTGACCTCACCCACCGACCCGCGCGCGCGCTGCACACAATGAGAGACCCGACATGACGTACCTCGCCAAGCCCAAGGTGGCCCACCCGTCGCTGCCGAAGAACGCGCTCGGCCTCACCCGGCGCGACTACGAGGGGGTACTGTCGACACTGTGCGCCGGCTGCGGGCACGACTCGATCACCGCCGCGATCGTCGAGGCGAGCTGGGGCCTGGCACTCGAGCCACAGAACGTGGTCAAGCTGTCGGGCATCGGCTGCTCCTCCAAGACCACGGCCTACTTCGTGAGCGGCGGCCACGGCTTCAACTCGGTCCACGGGCGCATGCCCTCGATCGCCATGGGCGCGAACGCCGCCAACCGCACGCTGTACTACATCGGCGTGTCGGGCGATGGCGATACGCTGTCGATCGGCCTCGGGCAGTTCTGTCACGCCATCCGCCGCAATGTCAACATGCTGTACGTCATCGAGAACAACGGCGTGTACGGGCTCACCAAGGGGCAGTTCTCAGCCTCCGCCGACATCGGCACCCGGGCGCGGAAGGGCGAGACCAACTTCCAGCCGCCGATCGACCCGGTGCTGCTGGCGATGACCCTCGGCGCCTCGTTCGTGGCACGCAGCTTCTCCGGCGACAAGCAGCAGCTGGTGCCGCTGATCCAGGCGGGGCTCAAGCACAACGGCTTCGCGCTCATCGACGTGCTCTCGCCGTGCGTGACCTTCAACGATCACGAGGGCTCGACCAAGAGCTACGCCTACACGCGCGAGCACTACGAGCCGGCCGTGCATGCGGATTTCATCCCCGTCGAGCGCGAGATCACCGCCGACTACGGCGCCGGCGAGGCACTGCCCGTGGCGATGCACGACGGCAGCCGCATCGTGCTGCGCAAGCTCGACAGCGCCTACGATCCGACCAATCGCACCACGGCGGCCGCGCAGATCCAGGAGCGTATGAAGGCCGGCGAGTACCTGACCGGCTTGCTGTATCTCGATGAGAACGCGCAGCACGAGTTCCACCAGGTGAACGCCACCCCGGACGCCCCGCTCAACAGTCTCCCCTACGAGGTGCTGTCACCCGGGGCGCAGGGCCTGGAGAAGGTGCTCGCGCGCTATCGCTGAGGGGACGGGCGGCCGCGGTGCAAGTGCCAGAGCTACCCCCTTGAGGGCAACTCGCCGCACGACCCGCTGAGCGCCCCGCGCGTATGCCCGATGTGCAGCCCTCCGCCCCTTCTCAGCGCGGGGCTTCCAGCATCGCGTCCACGCGCTGGCGGTACTGGCGCAGCAGCTCTGCGGCGAAATCCGCGAACACTCTGATCTTCGGCGAGTCACGCAGCGCCTTGCGGCACACCACCGAGATGGGCTTGCCCGGCGCCGACCAGTCGGGCAGCACCACCGCCAGCCGGCCGAGGGCGAGCGCTTCGGCCACCACCAGGTCCATGGCCTGCACGAGGCCCGCGCCACGGATCGCCGCACGGATTTCGGCCTCCACGGAATTGAACGCAATGTTGAACGGCAGAGTGAGCCGGGCCCGCTCGGCGCCGCGCTGGAACAACCAACGATGCGCGCGGCGCGTGCCCGTGGGCAGATAGCCGACCAGACGGTGACGGCGGAGGTCGCCCGGCGCCGTTGGCACGCCGTGCGCCCGCAGGTAGTCGGGCGATGCGCAGGTGAGCAGTCGCGTCGTCACCACGCGCCGCGCAATGAGGTGCGGCTCAGGCACGGCGCCGACGCGCACCACGAGATCGATTTCCTCCGCGATGAGATCGACGACGCGGTCGTTGAACTGCACCTCGAGCTGCAGGTCCGGGTAGCGAGCCGTGAACTTTGGCAGTGCCGGGGTGAGCAGCGCGCGACCGAACTCCACCGGCACGTCGACGCGCAGCCGTCCCTGCACCGCGAGCCGCGTGCCGCGCACCGCCTCGTCCGCGGCTTCGAGCTCGGCGAGGATACGCTGGCAGCGCCCGAGGTACTCCGCGCCGTCACTCGTGAGGCCGACACGTCGCGTGGTGCGATGGAACAGCTGACAGCGCAGGTGTTTTTCGAGCTCGGCGACGTGGGTGCTGACGACCGCGCGCGACAGGCCGAGGGCGTCCGCGGCGCGCGTGAAGGAATGCAGGTCCGCGACCCGCACGAAGCTGCGCATGCACGCCAGTTGGTCCATAGCATATTGTACGTAATTTCAGAACAATAAATTCACGATTAGCCTATTTTTAAAGACGACATTCGTGCTCTAGAGTCAAGCCGCAGGTCGCACGGAACGGCCGGCGCCCTGCGAAAGCGAGTGACGGCCATGTTCATCTTCAACCGTCCCTTTGCCGCGGTTGCCGCGGGGCTTGCCGTGGCGCTCGCCATCGTGTGGCTCGATCGCGCCTGCGAGCCGCCGGGCGCGCACGCCGACGCTGCTGAGGCGCAATTGCGGCTTGTGCCACGCACGCCCCTTGGGGTATCGTCCGCGCCGGTTCGTGACCTTTCCCTTTCCTGCCGCCTGCCGCCCGCCGTAACACTGCGAGTTGGCTTCCGAGTCTGAAAAGCCGAATCGTTCCCGACCAGGTGGCAGTGTGTGCGCCGACCATCAGTGCGATTTTCGGCATGCGCTCCTGCTGGTACCGTTTGACTCAGGAGTCTGATTGCATGACGAAGATCTATGTTGGCAACCTGCCTTTCTCCGCCACTGACGCCGAGGTCCGCGAGCTGTTCGCACAGCACGGCACGGTCGAGTCGGTGAGCATCATCACCGATCGCGACACCGGCCGGCCGCGCGGCTTTGGTTTCGTCGAGATGTCGCGTGCCGATGCCTCGCGCGCGATCCAGAACCTCAATGGCAAGGAGCTGGGCGGTCGCCCGCTGCGCGTCAACGAGGCCCAGGAGCGCAGTGGCGGCAACCGCGGCGGCGGTGCGCCGAAGCGCTGGTAAGCCTGCCTAAGGCAGCCACAGGCCGGCCGTCCATGCCGTGCGGCATTGGCGGCCGGCCTTTTCGTTGAGTTTTTATTGTCGGATGGAGAGTTGTGTCTCATGGGCAAGGGCGATCACAGAACCCGCCGCGGCAAGATCTATCAGGGCTCCTTCGGCAAGTCGCGGCCCAAGGATCCAGCCAAGCACAAGAGGAAGGCCACCCGGGCCGCGAAGCGCTGAGAGCTGCAGCGCGCGCCCGCGGCGCGCTAGGCGAAGGGCGTCGCGCTTGCGCGCTCGACCGAGGGCGTGAGCTTGCGGGCGTAGAGATCGCGCAGGATCTCGAGCGCGGAGCGGTCGTTCGGCGGCAGCTCGACGCTGCTGGTGCCGAGCGGCTGCGTGCGGCTGCCCCAGCGCAGCACATGCGCGCAGTAGGTGAGGCCTCCACCGAACCCCGGTACTAGCAAGAGCGCCCCCGGGGCCACGCGCCCCTCCTCGAGTGCCTCGCACAGCGCCACCGCGACCGTAGCTGCGGACATGTTGCCGTAGCGCTCGATGTTGACGTAGACGCGCTCCATGGGCACGCGAACGCGTCGGGCGACGGCCTCGATGATGCGCAGGTTCGCCTGGTGCGGTACGACGAGGCTGACGTCTGCGGCGCTCAGCTGTCCGCGCGCGAGTGCTTCCACGCATGCCGCCGCCATGCCCTGTACGGCGCGCCTGAAGATTTCCTGGCCCTCGAACCGCCAGCGCGTGACGCCATAGAGCACGCCGCGGTTGGCATAGCGACCGCCCATGCCCTCGACGCGCAGGATCTCCCGTGCCGCGGCGTCGCAGCCGAGCTTCTCGGCGAGCACCCCTTCCTCGCGGTCGCTGGCCTCGAGCACCACCGCCGCCGCGCCGTCGCCGAAAAGCACGGCGACGTTGCGGTCGCTCCAGTCCATGAACGGCGAGATGAGCTCGGCGCCGATCACCAGGGCGTTGCGCACCACGCGACTGCGGATCAGCGCGGTGGCGGCCGACAGCCCGTAGAGAAAGCTGGTGCAGGCGGTATTGATGTCGAAGGCCGCCGCAGCGGTCGCGCCGATGCGCAGCTGCAGACCTGAGGCCATGTTCGGCACCTGGTCCTCGTGGCTGCAGGTGCCGAACACGATGAGCTCCACCGCCTTGCCGGCGAGGCCCGCGGCGGCGAGCGCGCGCTCGGCCGCCACGTAGGCGAGCTCCCCCAGTTCGACGTGAGAAATGCGCCGCTCGCGGATGCCCGTGCGGCTCACGATCCACTCGTCGCTGGTGTCGAGGAGCCTCGACAGCTCCTGGTTAGTGAGCACCGCCGGGGGAAGGCACTTGCCCCAGCCGGTTACCGCGGCATGGGTCACACTGGCGCTCGCGCTCATAACGGCATCGTTAAGAATACAGCCTGCCGCCACAATCCGCAGCGTGCCGGACTCGGCGACGACCTCGCGCCTGCCGGGGCGCCCGCGGGCCGCCGAGTTTGTGCGTCGGGAGTGGTTCCTCGGCGTCGGCGTCGCGAGCGCACTGGCGTTCCTCCTGGCCGGGCACGCTGGTGCACGACACTTCTTTGCCGTTCTCATGCTGATCCTGAACCGGCTCATCGGCCTGTCGCTGCTGCTGAGCGTGGTCACCTTCGGCAGTGGAGGCACGAACGTCCTGCGGGGCGTGGTGCACGTGCTGCTGTTCGTCAGCCACGTGCTGCTCATCCTTCAGGGCTAAGGCCGCGCGGTGTCGGGCGCGTAATCGAACGAGTCGAAATGCAGCCGCTCGCGGGTGAGGCCGTGGCGCGGGAACGTGCTGCGGATCGCTTCGATCATGGCCGGCGGCCCCGCCGCGTAGACATCGAACGCGCTCACATCCGCATAGTCGGCGAGCACGGCCTCGTGCACCCAGCCGCTGCGGTGATGCGCCGCTTCGGCAGGCGAGGCCTCGGAGAGCACGGCGGTGAAGCTGAATCGCGGATGGCGCCCTGTCCATCCGAGCACCAGCGACTCCTCGTACACGTCGCGCACATGGCGAGCGCCCCAGTACAGGTGTATGACGCGCCCGCTGCCGCGCTCGAGCGCGTGGCGCAGCATCGACTTCAGCGGCGCAAACCCCGTGCCCCCGGCAATCATGAGCGCCGGCCGCGGATCCTCGCGATAGACGAACTGACCGAGCGGTCCCTCGATACGCAGCAGCGACCCTACGCGAAGCGGCGCGGCGGCGGCGCGCACCTCGTCTGCCGCAGGGTCGGCCGTCGGGGACACCTCGCCCGTGGACGCAAACAACCGTTCCGTGAAGCCGCCGCCGCTCACCCGCCGCACGTGCAGCTCCAGCGGGCCGCTGTCGTGCGGCGGGCTCGCGATGGAGAAACTGCGCCGCCGTCCGCCCGCGAGCAGCACGTCGAGGTACTGCCCGGGCTGAAAGGGGAGCCGCTCCACCGCCGGCAGCCGCAGCAGCAGCTGCACCACATCGGGGGCGAGCGGCGTGAGCGCCGCGATACGGCAGGGCAGTGTCTTGATCTCGACGTCGGCGACGCTCGCGATCAGCCGTGCCTCGACGGTGAGATCGGTGAGCGCGCGCGCCTGACACAGCAGCACCTGCCCGCCACGCTGCTCCTCGGCACTGAGCCCGAGCGGCCGCGCGCCGGGGTAGTGGATCTCTCCGGCGAGGAGGCGCGCGCGGCAGGAGCCGCAGTGTCCGGACTTGCAGCTGTGCGGCAGGTTCAGCCCCGCAGCGAGCGCCGCCTCGAGCACCGGCTGTGTGGCGGCGACGCGCAGCGTGCGCCCGTGAGGCTCGATGCGCACCTGGTGTTCCTGCAGGCTCACTGTCCTGATCCTGTAACGTGGGTGACTAGACTAGACGTCAGGTAGGTTTCGGCCAAGGACACGCGATGTTCGCCAACCCCGCGGCGGCAGAGTTCGCCGAGCTGCTGCGCAACGCTCGCACCATCGCGGTGGTGGGACTCTCGCCCGACCGCACCCGTCCGAGTCACGGCGTAGCCCGGGCGCTGCAGCGATTTGGCTATCGCATCGTTCCGGTGAATCCCTTCGCCGAGTTAATCCTCGGTGAGCCGGCGGTGGCGAGCCTCGACCAGCTTTCGGAAGTGCTCGGTCAGGACGAGCGCGTCGATATCGTCGAGGTCTTCCGCCGACCCGTGCACGTCGCGGGCATCGTCACCGAGTGCATTCGCCTCAAGCTGCCGGCGCTGTGGCTACAGGAGGGCGTGATCGACGCGGCGGCCGCCGGGCGCGCCGTGGAGGCCGGTATCTTCACGGTCATGGATCGCTGCCTGTTCAAGGCGCGCTCCGCGCTGCGTTAGCTGGGCTCCCGCCCCGCGGCGCGGCGAACCGCCTGCGCGTCGTGCGCCGACGGCGGTTTCGGCTATGCTTGCGCGCGATGCGCATCGCTTTCACGAAGATGCACGGGGTCGGCAACGACTTCGTGGTGTTCGATGCGCCGGCCGCGGACACGCGGCTCGGGCCCGAGCGGCTGCGCCGCCTCGCGGACCGTCACACCGGCATCGGCTTCGACCAGGCACTCCTGCTCGAGCCGCCGCGCCGCGCCGACAGTGCGGTCTTCTACCGGATCTTCAACTGCGACGGCGACGAGGTCGAGCAGTGCGGTAACGGCGCGCGCTGCATCGCCGCGCTACTGCACCGCCGCGGCCTGACGCGCGACGGCGCCATCACCCTCGACAGTCCGGCGGGCCTGATACGTGCGCGCGTCGGCAGCAGCGCTCAGGTCGCGGTCGACCTCGGTGTGCCGAACTTCGCACCGGCCTCGCTGCCATTCGTGGCGCCGCGCGAAGCCGACAGCTACCCGCTCGAGGTCGCCGGCCGCACCCTCGAGATCGGCGCCGTATCCCTCGGCAACCCGCACGCGGTGCTGATCGTGCCGTCGGTCGAGGATGCGCAGGTGGCGACGCTCGGGGCGGCGATCGAGCGTCACCCGCGCTTTCCGCAGCGTGTCAACGCCGGCTTTCTCCAGATCGTGGCACGCGATGCCGTGCGGCTGCGCGTCTTCGAGCGCGGTGCCGGCGAGACCCGCAGCTGCGGCACCGGCGCTTGCGCGGCGGTCGCAGTGGGCCGGCGGCGCGGACTGCTCGATGCGCAGGTGCGTGTGAGCGTGCTTGGCGGCGAGTTACAGGTAAACTGGGCGGGCAGCGGGGAGCACGTCTGGCTGAGCGGTCCAGCAGAGATATCCTTCGAAGGTCACGTCGAGGTCTAAGACACCATGACAACACGAGAGGCTCGCGGTCTTGCCGCGGTGGATGCCGAAGCGGAAGCCGTCGCCAGCTACCTGCAGCGCAATCCGGAGTTCTTCGAGCGTAACCAGGGAGTGCTCGCGCGGCTCAAGCTGCCGCACGTGCGCGGCGGCTCGACCGTCTCGCTTGTCGAGCGGCAGATCGAGGTACTGCGCGAGAAGCTGGCCGGCCTAGAGCACAAGCTCGCGGAGCTGGTGCGGGTGGCACGTGCCAACGACGCGATCGCCGAGCGGCTGCATCGCTTCACGCGGCGGCTGGTGCGCGGTGTGCCGCGCGCCGAGGTCATTGCGCGCATCGAGGCGGGGCTGCGTGAGGACTTCGACGCCTTCCACGCGGCGCTGGTGCTGATCGGGGCGACGCCCGAGCCGGGCGCGCCGCGCTTCCTGCGCGCCGTGCCGGCGGACGACCCGAACCTGAGATCCTTCGAATCGCTCTTCGCCGGCGGCAAGCCGCGCTGCGGCCAGGCGCGTGACTCGCAGCGCGAGTTTCTGTTCGGTCCGGAGGGACTCGAGATGGGATCGGTCGCGCTGGTGCCGCTCGGGGACAAGGGCTCACTCGGCCTGCTGGCGCTCGGCAGCACCGATCGCGACCGCTTTCACCCCGGGATGAGCACCGAGTTCCTGGCACGCCTGGCGGATCTGCTCGCCGACTCGCTCACCGCCGGGCCGCGCTGAAGGACACATACCAGGCATGACCCCGGAGGCGCTCGAGTGGGTGGCGCGCTTCCGCCGCTACCTGAGCGCCGAGCGGCGGCTTTCACCACACACCGACCGAGGCTACGCGCGCGATCTTGCCGCGCTGGTGAAATTCTGCGATCGCGCGCACCTTCAGGACTGGAGCGAGGTCGATTCGCAGCACGTGCGTGCGTTCGCCGCGCATTCGCACGCTGGCGGCCTCGGACCGCGCAGTATCCAGCGGCGCCTCTCGGCGGTGCGCAGCTTCTACGCCTTCCTGCTGCGCGAAGCGCCGGCGGCCACCGCCGCGGCAGCGCTCGCGCGCCGGCGCGCAACCCGGCCTGTCACGCGCAACCCGGCCCACGACATACGCGCCCCCAAGGCCGCGCGGCGCCTGCCGCGCACGCTCGATGCCGACCAGATGGCGCGGCTGCTGCAGATCCCGGCCGGCGACGTCCTCACCGCCCGCGACCGCGCCCTCATGGAGCTTTTGTATTCCTCGGGGCTGCGGCTCGCGGAGCTGGTCGGCCTCGAGCTCGCCAGCGTCGATCTGCGGGACCGCGTCGTGCACGTTCTCGGCAAGGGCCGCAAGGCGCGCATCGTACCGGTCGGGCGTGCCGCGGTGGCGGCGCTGCGGGCGTGGCTGAAGGAACGCCCGGCTCTCGCCCCGCCACAGGAGACGGCGCTCTTCGTCGCCCGCAACGGCAGGCGCCTCGGTGCGCGCGCCGTGCAGGCGCGCGTGGCGCTCTGGGCGCGCCGCCAGGGGCTCGGCGTGCACGTGCACCCGCATCTGTTCCGCCATTCCTTTGCGTCACATCTGCTCGAGTCGAGCGGCGAGCTGCGCGGGGTTCAGGAGCTTCTCGGACATGCCGATATCTCCACCACCCAGATCTACACGCACCTTGACTTCCAGCACCTCGCCCGCATTTACGACGCTACCCATCCGCGGGCGCGCCGCAAGGCCTAAGGACGCGCGGCAGCCGCGAGCGCCGCTGGCGCCCGCCGCGATGCACGCGGGCTAACCGGATCTGCGGATACCCCATGACCGACACACCAGCCTTCAATCCCCACGGCACGACCATTCTCGCCGTGCGCCGCAACGGCGCGATCGCGCTCGGCGGCGACGGCCAGGTCACGCTCGGCAACACCGTCATGAAGGGCAACGCGCGCAAGGTGCGCCGCCTGGCCGACGACCGGGTGCTGGCCGGCTTTGCCGGGGGCACGGCCGATGCCTTCACGCTGTTCGAGCGCTTCGAGGGCAAGCTCGAGAAATACGGCAATCTTATGCGCGCGGCGATCGAGCTCGCTAAGGACTGGCGCTCGGACCGTTACCTGCGGCGCCTCGAGGCGCTGCTGCTGGTCGGCGACCCGGAGAAGCTGTTCGTGATCTCCGGCAACGGCGACGTCATCGAGCCCGACCACGACGCGGCCGCGATCGGCTCGGGCGGGCAGTTCGCGCTCGCCGCGGCGCGTGCGTTGCTCGAGGGCTCACAGTTTTCGGCGCGCGAGATCGTCGAGCGCTCGCTCAACATCGCCGCCGACATTTGCATCTACACGAACCGCAACGTGATCATCGAGGAATTGAGTGCACGCGCGGGCGTGCGGGTCTGACCCATATGTCGTCACTCACCCCCGGCAGATCGTTCAGGAGCTCGACAAGCACATCGTAGGCCAGGACGCAGCCAAGCGCGCCGTGGCGATCGCGCTGCGTAATCGCTGGCGCCGCATGCAGGTGAAGGAGCCGCTGCGCCAGGAGATCACACCGAAGAACATTCTCATGATCGGCCCGACCGGTGTCGGCAAGACCGAGATCGCGCGGCGCCTGGCGAAGCTCGCCAACGCCCCGTTCGTCAAGGTCGAGGCGACCAAGTTCACCGAGGTCGGCTACGTGGGGCGCGACGTCGACTCGATCGTCAAGGAGCTCGCCGACGTCGCC
>Ga0187778_10001307_pt1 | contig 17481 bp, 11 predicted proteins | sample 1015_Q2_SP5_20_M_FD_132418 | JGI IMG/M metagenome (GOLD analysis project Ga0187778, IMG submission 132418) | Tropical peat soil microbial communities from peatlands in Department of Meta, Colombia - 1015_Q2_SP5_20_MG | ecosystem: Environmental > Terrestrial > Soil > Wetlands > Peat | place...
GCCTGCGCGTCGAGATTGCGAACCATCGACTCGTCAGCCATTTGCTTGGCCTGGGGATTGACGTGGGTCATGGCGCGATCTTCGGCGAATAATGGCGTGACCGAGCGGCGAGGCTATTCCTCAACAGTGAAGCGGACAGGCTGGATGAAAATGGAATTTCCTTTTTGAATCGAGACGTTGTAACTGCCCGCTTTGACCTGGGGCACTTTCATGACGATTTTCGTGTCTTCCTGAGTGACGATGGAGGCTTTGTAGTCGTTCTTGTCGTCGGAAAGATAGACGGCGGAAATCGAGCCTTTGCCGAGAGCAGTGCCGGTGACGGTGATTGAGTCATTCACTTTGCCGGAGGTCGGATCGACGGTCGTGATGGAAGGAGTATCCTGCGCAGCAGCTGGACGCGAAGCGGTCGCGACAACTGTGGCGAAAGCGAGAATTGCCAATGCCGCGCAGGAAAAGAAAGCGCGAGAATTTCGTCGCGCCTGGCTCGCTGAGAATGAAGTAATCGCCATGGGCCACCTCCGCAAAGTAGCCGGTTGCAGACGACATCCAGAAATGGGGTTGGTGTTTCGGCCAGAAGATATTCCCGTGTGCGCCGGATGTCAAACGCTGCGTGCGGTTTTTCGCGACCGTGCAGCGGGTCGCCCCGCGCGCGATCGGCACGGACTGGACGTATACTCACGGCGCTTGGAGGTGACGATGAAGCGCTATGGCTTGGCGATTCTGCTTTCATTGGCGGCAAACTCACTGCTCGCGCAGCAGACAACAGTTCCGGAGATCAAGTATCGGTCGGTGCCGGATTTTCTGAGGCTGCCGGCGGACTTGTATTTCGGAGAGGTGTCGGGCGTGGCGGTGAATTCGAAAGGGCACGTATTCGTTTTTTCGCGCGGGAACACGACGGGTCCGGCATACGGCGCCAGCGCGGCGCAGCTCTTGGAGTTCGGCGCCGACGGGCGTTACCTGCGCGAGATCGGACACAATTTGTACGCGTGGTCGTACGCGCATACGGTGAAAGTGGACGCGCAGGACGACATCTGGGTCACCGACAAAGGCTCGGACATGGTGATCAAATTCAACCCGGCGGGGCGCGTGGTGATGGTGTTCGGGCGCAAGCAAGAAGCTTCGGATGAAGGGACGGGACCGCTCAGGCATGTGCGGCCGCCGCTGCCGCCAGTCGACGGGATGTTTCGGCAAGTGACCGACGTGGCGTGGGATCCGGCCGGGAATGCGTACATCAGCGACGGCTACATCAACTCGCGCGTGGCGAAAGTGGATAAGGACGGCAATTGGATGAAGTCGTGGGGCGAGCCGGGAGACGGGCCGGGGCAATTCAACACGCCGCACAGCATTGCAGTCGATGCGAAGGGGAATGTCTATGTAGCTGATCGCGGCAACCGGCGGATTCAGGTGTTCGACGGCGATGGCAATTTTCTGCGGCAGATTACGATCGACGTGCCCGCGCCGCCCGACGCGCGTCCCGCGATAGGCAACAGGCCAACCGCAACGACGGGGACAATGGCGCCCGGAGCGCCGTGGGCAATTTGTATCACGCCCGGGCCGAAGCAAGTGCTCTACAGCGCCGATGCGTATCCGGGACGCATTTACAAGCTGAGCCTCGACGGAAAAGTGCTTGGAATGTTCGGAGAATCGGGCAAGCAATTGAAGCAGTTCGGATGGGTTCACGAGATTGCGTGCCCATCGGAGAATGAGCTGTACGTTGCCGAATTGCTGAACTGGCGCGTGCAAAAGCTGATTCTTGAGCCGGGCCGGTAATTCCTAGCCGCGAGTCGCAGCGGTTATACCAGTTAGGCACACGCCAAGCGCCTGCGCGATACGGGCGCGTTCACTCCTGATACGCTGACAGATAACATCCTCGAATTTTCGACAGCTTGGGAGTGGGCATGATCACGTTTGAAAGGCAATTCGGCACGGTGATATTGCGTGCGGCGCTGCTGGCGGCGCTTGGAGCCGCGGCGATTACGCCGGCTCGAGCGCAGCAGTCATCGCCTGTTCAGACGCAGCCGCAGACGACAGCTCCCGCGCAGCAGGCTCCGGCGGGGCAGGGCGGGAGTCAATCGAGCCCGCTCTATCGAGTGACCGTCGTCGCAAAGTCGACCAAGGCCATCAACTACAGCCACGCCAAGGGCTCGACGGCGATCGATTTCAAAGGGACGGTGCTGATGCCCTTTGCCAAGGGAGAGGCGCACGTCGAGGCGAAGAAGGGCGTGGTCAGCATCTCGTCGAAATTCGAGAAGCTCTCGCCTGCGACTACGTACGGACCGCAATTCCTGACATTCGTGCTCTGGGCGGTCACGCCGGAAGGGCGCGCGACGAATCTGGGCGAACTCGAAATGGAAGGGCAAAAGGCCAAAGTGGACGGCGCGACGGCGTTTCAGGCGTTCGCGATGATCGTAACGGCCGAGCCTTATTTTGCGGTGGCGCAGCCGAGCGATGTGGTCGTGATGGAAAACATCGTGCGGCCGGACACGGAGGGAAGCATCGAGGAGGTCGATGCGAAGTTTGATCTGCTGCAGCGCGGCGACTACGCGACGATCGATACGAACGCCGACGCGCCGCGGCTCGATTCGCGGATTCCGCTCAGCCTCTACGAAGCGCGCAATGCGGTGCAGATCGCGCAAACAGCCGGCGCTGAGAAATATGCGCTGCCGAGCTTTCAGAAGGCGCAGCAGCTATTGCAGCAGGCGGAGGACGCGCAGAAGCACGGCGTGATGCGCAAGAACGTCGAGATGTCCGCGCGTGAGGCGGTGCAGACGGCGGAAGACGCGCACGCGATCACGATGAAGCAGATTGACCAGGAGCGTCAGGCAGCCGAACGCAAGGCTGCCGAGGCGCGCGAGGCTCTCGCCAAGCAACAGGCAGAAGAAGCGGAAAAGGCCAAACTCGAAGCGCAGCTTGCGCAGGAAAAGGCTGCCCGCGAGCAGGCCGAAGCGGAAGCGGCGCGCCAGGCGGCGCTCGCGCAACAACAGGAAGCGCAAAAGGCGGCCGAACTCGCAGCGCAACAGAAAGCCCAGGCGGAAGCCGCGGCTGCTCAAGCGGCGCAGTTGGCTGCACAGCAAAAAGCTGCGGCGGATGCGGCGGCTGAGGATGCGAAGAGGGCGGTTGCGCAGGCGGAAGCCGAAAAAGCAGAGCTGCGCAAGCAACTGCTCGCGCAATTGAGCAGCATCTTGCAGACGCACGACACGGTGCGCGGGCTGATCGTCAACATGTCCGACGTGCTGTTCGATACGGGCAGCTACACGCTCAAGCCGGGCGCGCGCGAGAAGCTTGCGAAAATTTCAGGAATTTTGCTGGCGTATCCCGGACTCAAAATCCAGATCGAGGGCCATACGGACAGCGTCGGGAGCGATGACTTCAATCAGAAGCTTTCCGAGCAGCGCGCGGAGATGGTCCGCGAATATTTGATCGACCAGCTCGTGCCAGCGAGCTCGGTGACGTCACGGGGATTCGGTAAGACTAAGCCCATCGCTACGAATGACACACCCGAAGGGCGGCAGCAGAATCGGCGTGTTGAACTCGTTGTGAGCGGCGACGCGATCGGAGAGAGTGTCGACAATCCGGCGAGCGTGCCGCCAGCGCAGTAGTCTTATATTTTTTCCTAGTGCGTCATGCCATAGATGATGTAGTTCACGCCGATGCGGTAAGCGACAGAGGCCTCGTGCTCGGGATAGTCGGGGCTGTCGGCCCATTCCCAGGCATCGCCGACGTCGGAGTTGTGGCAGATCGCTACCATGAGACGGCCTTTGTCGTCGCGAATGCCGCGCCATTCCGGAGTGGCGCTGTCCGGCGTCACCTCCCAGCGATAGCCCCAGATGTAACGCGTGCCGGGAATTTGGACGCGGTCGTTTAAGTCGTAGGCGACTTTGAAGATTTCATCGTTGTTCGGCAGGTCTTCAATCCGGCGATCGGGAAAGACCTGGCGCAATCCGTCGACGAGCACCTCCCATTCGTAATCGCCGTGGGAATCGTCGGCCATCAGGAATCCGCCGCGGAGCAAATATTCACGCAGACGCGCGGCCTGTTTCGCCGACAGGCGCCAGCCGCCGGCATCTTCCACGTAAATCCAAGGCCAGTTGTAGAGGTCGTCGCTATCGAGATCGACGATCGTTTCGGTGGAGCGGGCTTCGATGCGCGTGAGGCGGCGGACGCCGCGAATGAACTGTCGATCGGCCTTCGGCCAGTCGGCGGCCCAGCGGCGAAAACCGAAGCGACCGTACTGATAGCCGAGATCGTATTGGAGACGCGCGAAAGTCCATTCGGCTTTTTCGCGCGGATCGGCAGGCGCGAAAAACTGGCCGTCCATTTCGATCATGCCGTTTTGATCGACACCTTGCTGCGGCACAGGAATCGCGAGAAGAAAGACGGCTGCCAATCCGAGAAGTGTGCGATGGATCGTCATCCGAGCATTAAAGGCGCGCCAAAAGATTAGATTCCAGCATTCATCCTAATCGTTGCGTGCCGCGACATCCAAACGGAGTCTGCCGGGCATCGCGGCGGTTGAATCTTCCCATGGACATGCGAGCGCGGATGTATAGAATAGGGCCGCTTCAGGGGAATGGGGCTTTTCGTCCGCAGGTATGCCGTCGGCTGACGTGAGCGAAACAAACCCAAGGAGATGGCGGTGATTGTAGGTGTTCCTAAGGAAAGCTTTCCGGGCGAGCGACGTGTGGCGCTCGTGCCCAGCGTCCTTCCAAACCTGAAAAAGGCGGGCTTGGAAGTCGTGATTGAGAAAGGCGCGGGGAACGAGGCGGGCTATCCGGACGCGACGTACGTTGAGAAGGGCGCAAAAGTCCTGGCGACCCGCGCCGAGGTCTTTGGGGCGGCGGACATCATCACCCAAGTGCTCTGCTACGGCTCGAACGATCGCACTGGCAAAGCCGATTTGCCCTTAATGAAACGCGATCAGGTGCTGATCGGATTCCTGCGGCCGCTCGGGTCGAAAGAGGTTGTGCAAGAGATCGCGGGCAAGGGCGTCACGTCATTTGCGGTCGAGATGATGCCGCGAACGACGCGCGCGCAAAGCATGGACGCGCTTTCGTCGATGGCGACAGCGTGCGGATACAAGGCTGTGCTGATCGCCGGCGATACCCTCCCGAAATTTTTCCCGATGCTTACGACTGCGGCCGGCACGATTACGCCTTCGCGTGTGCTGATCATCGGCGTTGGTGTAGCCGGGCTGCAAGCAATCGCGACGGCGCGGCGATTGGGAGCCGTCGTCTCTGCATACGACTTGCGGCCGGTGGTGAAAGAACAGGTGCAGAGCCTTGGGGCGCGATTCGTCGAGCTGGCGATTGAGGCGAAGGAAGCACAAGACGCACGCGGATATGCCCGCGCGCAAGACGAAGCGTTTTATGCCAAGCAACGCGAATTGCTCGGGCGCGTGATTGCAGAAAACGACGTCGTAATCACGACGGCGGTCGTGCCTGGGAAAAAGGCGCCGGTTCTGGTGACGGCAGAAATGGTGCGCGGGATGGCGCCGGGATCGGTGATCGTCGATCTCGCGGCGGAGCGCGGAGGAAACTGCGAGCTGACGCGGTCGGGCGAGACGATCGTCGACAGCGGCGTGACGATCATCGGCCGGATCAATCTGGCGAGCACGGTGCCGTATCACGCGAGCTCGCTCTACGCGCGGAACATCACGGCGTTTCTGCAGCATCTGGTGAAAGACGGCAAGCTCAACCTGAAAAGGGACGATGAAATTACGCGCGAGACGCTGCTGACGCGGGGCGGCGATATCGTGAACGCACGGGTGCGGGAGTTCTACTCGTTGCCGGCACTCGCATCCCAGACATCGTAAGGAGGAGAACGTGCCTTCAGATTTTCTTTCGAACCTCTACGTGTTCATCCTGGCGGGCTTCGTCGGTTTTGAACTTATCAAACGGGTTTCGCCGCTCCTCCATACTCCCCTGATGTCGCTGACAAATGCGCTGGACGCAATCGTGGTGGTGGCCGCGATCATCATCGCCGGGCGGCACGAAACGAAACTTTCGGTGATTCTTGGATTGATCGCGGTCGCTGCGTCGTTCAGCAACATGGTCGGCGGCTTCTTTATCACAGACCGCATGCTGCGCATGTTCAAGACCGGCAAAGCCGGGAAATCATGAGCTCCGCCACCACAATTCAGCTGATCGACACCACGTACATCGTGGCGGTAGTGCTGTTCATTCTAGCGATCAAATGGCTTAGTTCACCGAAGACTGCCAAGCACGGCGTGCTGGCAGGGGAGATTGCGGCGGCGCTCGCTTTGGGAGCCACGCTCTGCGATCCGCAGGTGGAGCAATACAAGTGGATCCTCGTCGCCCTGGCGGTTGGCGCCGGAATCGGCATACCCCTCGGCATGGTGAAAATGACCGCCGTGCCGCAGCGGACCGCTTTGAGCCACGCGTTTGGCGCTCTCTCGGCGTCCATGATCGGCATCGCCGAATACTATGTGGGGATACCGCACGTAACGCGGTTTGGAATGGCCGAGATCGGACTCGAAGTGGTCATCGGGTCGCTGACATTCACGGGCAGCTTGATCGCCGCAGCCAAGCTTCAAGAAGTGAAGTTTATCCCTCAGCGTCCTGTCGTCTATAAGGGGCAGAACTTCGTCAGCCTCTCGGTGCTGGCAGCGGCCGTCCTTCTGATCATCGCGCTGGTCATCAATCCGGAGCAGCCATACCTGTTTCCGATCATGGTGGTCGTGTCGCTGATTTTCGGCGTTCTGCTGGTGACGCCGATCGGCGGCGCCGATATGCCGACAGTAATCTCGTTGCTGAATTCGTACGCCGGTTTCTCGGCGGCGCTGCTGGGATTCGTGCTGAACAGCAAAGTGCTAGTGGTGGCCGGCGCGCTGGACGGGTCTTCCGGATTTATTCTGTCCGTCATCATGTGCAAGGCCATGAACCGGTCGTTTACAAACGTGATGTTCGGGGCGTTCGGGCAGGTGCAGACTTCCGGAGTAGCGCAGCAAGAGGCGAGGACGGTGCGCAGCGCGTCGGCCGAGGAAGCGGCTGCGATTCTCGAGGCGGCCAGCAAGGTGGTCATCGTTCCGGGCTACGGTATGGCGGTGGCGCAGGCGCAGCACAAGGTGCGGGAGCTTTATGACGCGCTCACGAAGCGTGGCATCGAAGTGACGTTTGGAATCCACCCCGTCGCCGGCCGCATGCCGGGGCACATGAACGTCTTACTGGCCGAGGCGGATATTCCGTACGACCGGCTGAAAGAGATGGACGACGTCAATTCGGAGCTGCCGCAGACCGACGTGGCGCTTGTCATCGGTGCAAACGACGTGACCAACCCCGCTGCGCGAACCGACCAGAGCAGCCCGATCTACGGCATGCCGATTTTGGATGTCGACAAGGCCCGCACCGTGATGGTGATCAAACGCAGCATGAGCCCCGGCTTTGCCGGTATCGATAATCCTCTCTACTATCTCGATCACACCCTAATGCTGTTCGGAGATGCGAAGGGATTCGTCGGCGATATCGTGCGCGAGCTGGCCGGCGGCGGCTCGCACTAAGAGCCCTCCCTAATTGGTTCTAGTACCAAGTCCCTCATTCCACGCCACTCGCTTGTTCTCAGAAGCAGCCGCAAGAATTGCTTAAGCGCTAATGTGCCTTGATCGGCAACGCCGTTGATATTTATGGCACTTAGCGGCCATTTTTCGATTGTTCTCATTATGAGCCACTAATACTTTAGGTTCAGGGGATCGTCCTCCGGCGGACGAGCAATAAGTTCAAGCCGCGTCTGCTTGCTAATACGAGCATGACCGAGATTCGTACGATTTGGAGGGAACGCATGTCTTCAGCCGGCCAGTCGTTGGGCGCCAGGATCGAGCGAAGTCCGAACGTGGTCTCGAGGGTGGTGGTCGGCGAAGCCATCGTCGTGCCGATCCGCCGGGGCGCAGCGGACATGGATTCGATTTACACGTTCAATGAGAGTGGGTCGCTGCTCTGGTCGCTGATCGAAAAGGGCGGCACGACCGAGGATTTGAGCGCACAGCTCCAATCCGAATACGGAATCACGGCAGAGCAAGCGGCCGATGACACGGCGAAATTTGTCGAGGAGTTGAAAGAAGCAGGCTTAGTCGAAGTGAAACCGATGTAACGGGGAGCAGGACCACGGCTAGGGCAGCCGTGGGCTTGGGATGAACGACGGAACCTATTCTGCGTTCAGCCGCGCGATCCATGAACGTCACTTCGGGCGACGCGCGCCGGTCGAGGTGTCGATCGAGGTGACGCGGAGGTGTCCGCTCCAGTGCCTCCATTGCTACAACAACCTGCCGATGGGCGACGCGAACGCCCGGGCGCAGGAAATGACCCTCGCGGAGCACTGCAAGCTGCTCGATGAGCTGGTCGAGGCGGGCACACTCTGGATTCTCTACACCGGCGGCGAGATTTTCGGGCGCAAGGACTTCCTCGACATCTACACCGAAGCCAAGAAGCGGGGCTTCCTCGTCACGCTTTTCACCAACGGTACGCTGATTACGCCTCGAATCGCCGACTACCTTGTGGAATGGCGCCCTTTTGGGATCGAAATCACGATGTACGGCGCGACGCGTGAGACATACGAGGCGCTGACACAAGTACCCGGTTCCTATGACCGGTGCATGAGGGGCATCCGGCTGCTCGCCGAGCGCGGGTTACCTCTGAAGCTCAAGACCGTGCCCACGACGATTAACGTGCACGAAGTCTATGAGATGAAGCGGATGGCGGAGGAGGAGTTTCACGTCGAGTTCAAGTTCGATCCGCTGATCAATCCGCGCATCGATTGCTCCCAGAGCCCGGTCGCCGTTCGGCTATCACCGGAACAGGCTGTGGCGCTCGACTTCTTCGACCCGAAGCGCGGCGAAGAATACAGCAAGCTGCTCGACCGGGAGCTGGGCGCTCCGATCGTAGCGACTCCCGACGACAATCACCGGTATTTCTGCGGCGGCGGAATGAACGGCTGCGCGATCGATCCCGCCGGCAACATGAGCATCTGTGTGATCTCTCACCAGCAGGACTACAACATCCGGACCAAAGGCTTCCGCGAAGGCTGGGAGGGACGGCTGCTCGAAATTCGCAATCAGCCGCGAACGCGACCCACAATTTGCGACCGCTGCCAGATTAAGTCGATTTGCGGAATGTGCCCGGCGAATGGAGAGCTTGAGAACGGCGATCCGGAGTCGCCGGTCGATTTTCTCTGCCAGGTGGCGCACCTGCGAGCGTACGCGCTGGGCTATGACGTGCCCGAACACGGCGAATGCCGGTGCTGCAATGGCGGCGAGATGCACCACAGTTTGCTGGCCGCGGGGAAACGAATTCAGAAGCAAATGGCCGAGTCGGGGCCGGCAGTGAGCGTCAGGACTCCGGCGCCGCTGCTGAATGTGCTGCAACCAGCGAGTGCGTGCGGAAGCGGCGGCTGCGGTTCGTGTGCAACCACGAGGGCATGAGACGAAGCGCGCAGCAATGAGCGAGATCAACCATACAGAGGGCGGTTCCACCGACAACAACGGTCGGAAGCCCTACGAGTCTCCGAAGGTCGTACGCGTCAGCCTGCGCCCCGATGAGGCCGTGCTCGGACACTGCAAGATTCCGGGCGTGGCAGGGCCGGGCAACAGTTCGTGCGTGGCGCTGTTTTGCAGGACGGCAGGTTCGTAATCGAGATGCAGACTGAAATTACATCTCCGCAGGGGAACAGGCGCGCGCTGGCCGCGCGAAGCAAAGTGCAACGGGTCGCATTTCGCGTCGCGGACATCTCGTTCGACTTGTCGAGCGACGGCGTGCGGTTAGCGCTCGAGCCGGGGCTGGAGTCATTTGCGTCCGAGCCCGCGGCGGACAGCGTGAAGATCGACGTAAGTTGGACGGACGCGATGGTGACAGCGTCCCAGGCACCGCTATTTCATTCCGGCGGGCTCTGGTCGGTCTTCGAGGAATCCGGCGGATATCGGTTTTGTTTTTCTGCGTCGAGCCTCGGGAGTGCTCCCTACAAGACTGCGTGGTTTGATCGCGAGTTCACGCGCGGCGAGCTGACGATATTTCGTCCGTATTTTGACGCTGAGCTTCCGATATATCCGCTCGAATACCCGCTTGATGAGCTGCTGATGATTCATCGCCTCGCGTGCGGCGAAGGCGTGGAGGTACACGCCGTGGGAATCGTGGACGAGGCGCGGCGCGGCCACCTATTTCTCGGCCATTCCGGCGCGGGGAAGAGCACCACGGCGCGGCTTTGGCGTGCGCAATCGAACGCCGATATTCTCAGTGATGACCGCATCATCCTGCGCCTGCGCGACGGAAAAGTTTGGATGTACGGAACTCCTTGGCACGGCGACGCAGGGATAGCGTCACCGGCTTGTGCTCCGCTGTCGCGAATCTATCTGCTGGAACACTCGCACAAAACGGAACTCTCTCCCGTTTCACGCGGGCGCGCGGCGGTGGAGCTGCTGGCGCGGAGCTTTGTGCCGCACTACTCGCCGAAAGGGCTTCAATTCACGCTGGAGTTTCTCGAACGCGTGGCGCGGGAAGCGCCATGCTTTGTCTTTCGTTTCCTGCCCGACATGAGCGCTGTGGAGGTGATTCGCCGTGCCGCCGCGTGACGCCCAATCCGTCCGCGACTCGCGGAAGTTCGCGCCGCTTTGCGAAATGCTGCTTGGGGAAGGTCTTCCCGTTCGATTTCCAGCAAACGGGCAGAGCATGCAGCCGAATATTCTGGACGGCGATCTTGTCGAAATCGCGCCGCTGCTGGGAGAAAAATTGAGACGAGGCGACATCGCGCTGACGCGGACCGAAGACGGGTTCGTGCTGCATCGGGTGGTCGTGTGCGATGACGATGCGGATGCGGTCGTCACACGCGGCGATGCCGGGCAGCAGGACGATCCGCCTGCGACCGAGGTGCTGGGAAAGGCCGTTGCGATCGAGCGCAAAGGGGAACGCGTTTCGTTCACGCGATTCGGGACGAATGTCATTCACGCGTTGCGAATGCAAGCGCGCCGGGTGATGCGCGCCGCGCTGGTTCGCGGGATGCGGCTGCGCGCGGCTCTCGGGCCGCTGATCTTCGTGATCTTCGCGCTGCTTCTGCACGCGCAGTCAGCTGCGGCTCAAGCCGCATACACGATCACGGACACCGCGATTGCGGCGACGGTCGGCCCAGGCCAACCAATCACGTACACGCAGGTTTTGAGCAACACCAGCGGACGCACCATCACGGCAAACAGCACCGTCACGCAGACGGTGCCGGCGAACACGACGTTTGAAAATATCACTTACACCGGGCATGGAACGTGGACATGCGCGAACAACGCTGGCACGGTCACCTGCACAGACACGGCGAACTACGCAAACAACAACACAACGACATTCACGCTAGTGGTTTCCGTAAACGCAGGGACCGCGAACGGCACGGTCATCACGGATACTGTCAACGCCAAAGGCAACAACACGGGCACGGCGACTGGGACCGCAACGGTCACAGTCGCGACGGCTGATCTTTCAATGACGCAGGTGGCGTCGGCGGCCGCGGTCGCGCCCGGAGCGACAATCACGTACACGGAAACCGTGACCAACAACGGCCCAAGTGGGGCCACCGGCGCAGTCCTCTACCAACAAACGCCGCCGAATACGACCTTTGTGTCGATGACGCCCCCTGCCGGTTGGACTTGCCCGACTCTTCCGGGTGGAGGCGGCACTGGTCAGGTGATCTGCACGGCCAGCGCAGCGATGAACGCTAACACCACGACGGGGAATTTTACGTTTGTGGTCACCGTTGGCGCTGGAACGGCGGCCGGCACGACGATTACAAATTCAGCGGACGTCACATCGCAAACAACCGATCCGATTTCCTCGAACAATGCGACGACGACAAGCGTGCTTGTTGAAAATACAGGCGACGCCGATCTCGCAGTTTCGATGACGGCTTCGCCGACGCCGGTGTTTGTCTCGTCGACACTGACGTACACGATCCAGGTGCAGAACTTGGGCTTGTCGTCTGCGGCCAATGTAACCGTTGTCGACACTCTGCCGGCCAGCCTGGTTGGAGCGACAGCTGCGACAACTCAAGGCAGTTGCGGGGCTCCGACCGGCGGGACCATTACGTGCAATCTGGGAACTGTGGCATATCCACTCTCGCCGGCGATCACAATCACGGTTACCGGCACAACGCCCGGGACCGCGACGACACTAACGAACACGGCGAAAGTCAGCACCACGAGCACGGACCCGGTGTCATCGAACAACACGGTGACCGTTATCACCGTCGTGCAGCCGCTGGTTTGCGCCACGCCGGGCAAAGACGGCGCTGGCGGCACGCTCGCCGGTGTTGTCAACGCCTACTATCCGCCTGCGGCTAGCGTAGGGACCGTGAACGCAGGAGCGACATCGATTGCATTAGGCGCGGCTGCTGCCGGCGGTGCGCAGACTCCAATCTCATCTGGCGATCTGCTGCTGATCATTCAGATGCAAGGCGCCACAATCAATGCGGCGAATACAAATGCGTATGGCAGCGGAACCGGGGGCGATCCGGCGGGCCAGACGAGTCTTGGAAACTCCGGTGTGTTCGAATTTGTGACAGCCACAAACACAACTCCCGTTCCCGTCACGGGAGGCACGGTGACATTCACCGGAACGGGTTCCGGCGGCGGACTGCTGAACAGCTACACGAGCGCGGCGGCGAGCGCCACTCAAGGCATTCAGACGTTTCAGGTCATTCGCGTACCGCAGTACACGTCCGCGACTCTGACTTCAACGCTTACGGCGATGGGCTGGAATGGCTCGACCGGAGGCGTGCTGGCGCTGGACGTCGCGTCGCAGTTGACTCTCGGCGGCACAGTGGTCGTCGACGGCCTTGGTTTCCGAGGGGGTGGCGGTATTACTCTCACCGGCGCTACCGGCGGAGCGAACACCGATACGATGACGACGTCTCCTGCGAACCTGCCGAACCTCGCCGGTGGCGATGCTCCAGCCGATAGCGGCGCCAACGCGTCGAAGGGCGAGGGCATCGCTGGTACGCCGCATTGGGTCGCGCCTGCACTGAGCACGATCACGACGGCAACCACTGCGACCAATACCGCCCAGGCTTATCTTGAAGGCCTTCCCAACGGCAGCTTCGCGCGAGGCGCTCCCGGCAACGCAGGCGGCGGAGCAACAGACGCCGATCCCGTCGGAAATCCGCCGAATACCGGCGTCGGGAACGATCAAAATTCGGGAGGCGGCGGAGGCGCGAATGGCGGAGCGGGGGGGATAGGCGGATTTGGTTGGAGCAGCGCGGGCGTGGTTGGCGGCTACGGTGGCGTGGCGTTTCCTGCGACGACGAGCGCGCTGATCATGGGCGGCGGTGGCGGAGCCGGCACTGCCAACAACGGCGCATGGTGGAATCCGGTTACCGACACGGGCAACCACGATTGCGGCACGAACTGCACCGGAATCTACAGCAGCGGCGCGGCCGGCGGCGGAATCGTGATCATCCACGCGGGTTCTGTGACGGGCACGGGAACAATCACGTCGAACGGTCAAACCGCGCTGGACTTGGAGAACGACGCCGGTGGCGGCGGTGGCGGCGGCGGCACGATCCTCGTATTTGCGGATAGCGGCGGCTTGGGCGGCCTCACTGCAGACGCTGTCGGCGGCAACGGTGGAGATCCGTGGCCCGAGCAAGCGCCTGGAACAACTTTCCCTGGCAATCGGCACGGACCCGGCGGCGGCGGCGGGGGCGGAGTGCTCATGATGACTTCGGCTCCGGGAGGCGCCAACATCAGCGCGGGAAGTCCCGGTGCGACGACTCTTGCGGAGGACGCCTACGGAGCGACGACTGGCCAGCCCGGCCTGATGTCCACGGGCCTGACGATTACGCAGACGCCTGGTACGCAATCGGGCGCGTACTGCGCGAGCGCGGACTTGGCGGTCACAAATTTCGGCACGCCCAATCCTGTGCTTGCGGGCTCGAACATCACATACACACAGGTTGCTTCCAATAACGGTCCATTCGATGGCCTGAACGCGACTTTCAGCGAAGCCATACCTGCGAACACAGTGTTTCAGTTGCTCAACATCTCGGGGCCGGCGGCGGCGAATTGGAACTGCACGACGCCTGCATTCGGCGGAACGGGGAACATTACTTGCACGAATCCGGATATTCCCTCGGGCGCGTCCGGCACCGCGACTTTCACGCTTGTCGTGAAGGTGAACGCGGGTACAGCGAGCGGCACGGAAATCGTCGATACCGATTCGATTACGTCGGGCACGAATGACCCGAACCTCACGAACAATAATGCGACCGTCGTGATCCTCGTCGGGGCGACCGGGACTGCGGATTTGTCGATCACGAACTCCGCGACGCCGAATCCGGTGCTGCAGGGAAACAACATCACTTACACAGTGGTCGTCACGAACAACGGACCTGCCAGCGCGAGCAATGTCGTGTTCAGCGAGTCGATTCCGGCGAACACAACTTTGGTTTCTGTGACGCAAAGTTCCGGCACGGGCGGGTGGACCTGCACGCCGGGCGTGATTTCGTGCTCGATTCCGACATTGGCATCCGGGGCATCGTCTACATTCACAGTCGTCGTGAAGGTGGGCGCGACAGTTCCGTCCGGCACGATCATCGCCGATACCGCGAACGTTTCTTCGAGCACGACCGATCCGAATCCGTCGAACAATTCCGCGACGGTGAACGTAGTCGTCGCCACCAGCGGCCAGGCTGACCTTGCGGTCACGAAGACGGGCACGCCGAATCCCGTGCTCGCCGGGAACAAGATCACCTACACGGTCGTTGTGACCAACAACGGTCCGGCAACCGTCGCCAATCCGGTGCTGACCGACACGATTCCGGCCAACACCAGCGTTACGACCGTCACGCCCGCGTCCGGCTGGACGTGCAATCCGCCCTCCGGTGGGACGTTTACGTGCACGATCGCCTCGATGGCGGCGAATACGTCGGCTACTTTTACATTTGTGATGACGGTGACTGCCGGCACCGCCCCAGGAACAGTGATTACGAACACGGTCACGATCGGGCCAACGGCAAATGATCCCAACACGGCGAACAATACGGCTTCGGCAAGTTGCACCGTCGCCTCGCCGACGCAAGCCGACGTGGCAATCGTGAAGACCGCTTCGCCGGAGCCCGTGGATCAGGGAACAAACCTAACGTACACGCTGCAGGTCACGAACAACGGCCCTGCCACGGCGCAAAACGTGGTGGTCAGTGACCCGCTGCCTTCGCAGGTGAGTTACATCTCGGCATCCACGACGCAGGGGACGTGCTCGCAGATCGGTGGCACCGTGACGTGTAATCTCGGATCTGTGAGCGTGGGCGGGCTCGTGATCGTCACGATCAATGTGACGGCCGTGACGTTCAGCTCGTCATCGCTCGCGACGAACACGGCAACGGTGAGCGCGAGCACTAGCGATCCGAACCTCTCGAACAACACATCGACGGTGAACAGCACAATCGTGTCGCCGACTGCGGTGCAGGTCGTCTCGCTAAGCGCGACGCCGCTGGCGGGTGGCGGAGTCGTCGTCAAATGGCAGACGCGCGCCGAATTTCGAAATCTAGGCTTCCACGTTTATAGGCAGGATGCGCAGGGCCAGCATCGAGTCGATCCGTCGCTGATTGCCGGCTCGGCACTGATGCTGAGCGGCGGACTACCGCAACATAGAGCGAAAACATATCAGTGGGTGGATCCGCAGGGCTCGGCCGGGGCGGCGTATTACGTAGAGGATGTCGATCTGAACGGATCTCGGACCATGCACGGTCCGATCTACGTCGATTCGGGCAACGAATCCAGCGGTCCGGTGGCGCCCGCCACGCTGCTCAGAGCGATCAACCAGACGATTTCTCGCGCAGCTGCGCACATCGTGCGATTGCTCTCGACGCCGAATCCAATTATTCCGCCGATTGTCGCCGGTGAGGCGCCGGTCTCGCTCAACGGAGTAATTGCAGCGAAGATTTCCGTAACGGGTGAAGGCTGGTATCACGTGTCGCGCGCCCAGCTTGTGGCGGCCGGATTCTACCCCTACGGCGACGTTCGATTCCTTCAGCTTTACGCTGAGGGAATCGAGCAGCCGCTGCTGATCGTTGGGCCGCAGTATGGCCCGCTCGGATCGAACGGAAGCATCGAATTTTACGGCACGGGAATCGATACGCCGTATTCGGGCACGCGAGTGTATTGGCTCGTCCAAGGGGCGCGGCCGGGCAAGCGAATCTCGCTCGTACAATCTGCCGGCAGCGGAACAGGCCCGGCGAACTTTCCGTTTACGGTGCTTTTCGAACAGCGCACGACTTACTTTGCCGCGCTGCTGAATGGCGAGAATAACGACAATTTCTTCGGCGCGATCGTAACTTCCGATCCGGTGGATCAAAGCTTCAACATCGCGCACATCGACCGCAACTCCACGATGCCGGTCACGATGGATGTGACGCTGCAAGGCGTGACGGAGGGACAGGCGCATCAGGTTGAAGTCGCGTTCAACGGCATGCCGGTCGGGGAAATCAATTTCGCGAACGAATCGAACGTGACAAATACGTTTGCCCTCGAGAACAGCTTGCTGCAGGAGGGAACTAACACGGTCACGCTGACTGCGCTCGACGGTGACTTCGATGTGAGCCTGGTGCAATCCATCGCCGTGCACTACCCGCACACCTACGTGGCCGATGGCAACTGGCTGCGAGCCACGGCGACGGCAGGCGAGTCGGTTCATATCGGCGGGTTCACGAACTCGCAGATCGGCGTCTTCGATATTACGAATCCAACGGCGATCACGCAGCTTGCGGTCCCGTCGACATTCGACGGCTCGACCTTCGGCGTCACGGTCGCGATCCGCGGCACCGGAGCAACGTCGCATTCGCTGCTCGTTTTCTCAGGCGATCAGATCTCAACACCTGACGGGATTTCGTTGCACCAGCCGAACTCGATTGACAAACCGCAGACCGGCGCCGATCTCGTGGTCATCACGCATCCGGATTTCGCAGCGAGCAGCGAGCCGCTCCTCAAATTGCACGAATCGCAGGGGACTTCGGTATCGGTAGTCACGACCGACGAGATATTCGACGCATTCAATTTCGGAGAGAGGAGCCCGTTTGCGCTGCAAAGCTTTCTGCAACTCGCCGCGACGAGCTGGCGCGTGAAGCCGCAGGCGGTCTTGCTCGTGGGGCGCGCCTCGTTTGATCCGCGGAACTATCTCGGATTCGGCTATCTGGATTTTGTGCCGTCGCGCATGATCGAAACGGCAGCGTTCAAGACCGCGTCGGACGACTGGTTCACCGATTTCAACCAGACCGGGTTCGCGACCATTCCGACGGGCCGCTTGCCTGTTGATACGGCGGCCGATGCATCGCTCGTGGTCTCGAAAATCGTCGGCTTTGAATCGGGCGCGTCTACTGGGCCTTGGCAGCAGCAGGCGCTCGTGATCGCCGATCAAAATATCGATGTCGATTTCACCGCGGAAGCAAACTTTGCGGCCGCCGATATGCCGAGCAACCTCTCGGTGACGAAGATTCTCACCGACGGAC
>Ga0187778_10001309_pt1 | contig 17472 bp, 20 predicted proteins | sample 1015_Q2_SP5_20_M_FD_132418 | JGI IMG/M metagenome (GOLD analysis project Ga0187778, IMG submission 132418) | Tropical peat soil microbial communities from peatlands in Department of Meta, Colombia - 1015_Q2_SP5_20_MG | ecosystem: Environmental > Terrestrial > Soil > Wetlands > Peat | place...
AACGAGAAAGTTGACGAGATTCAATCAATACTGAAGGAAGATGCTGGACTACAGATCGTGAATGCTAAAGTGAAAAAGACAATAGAACAAAGGGCTGAGATTCACATTGACTCAGAAACCTACGTTGCAACGTTTGTGCCAGAAGAAGAACACCTGAAAATAGCAAACCTGAAAGACGGACTAACCCACGTTAATGTCGAAGGAGAAATCGCGACCAAACCTGTGATCCGTGATGTCAAGACGTTCAAAAAAGAAACTGTCGGACTCACAACTTTCGAACTAAAAGATGATACAGGCAGAATATGGGTTTCAGCCTGGAGGGAACACTCAAACATCGCAGGCAAATTGAAAATGGGCGATCGAATCATGATGAAAAACGCTCAAGTCAAGAAAGGCTTCGGCGAACAACTTGAAATATCAACAAAAGCCAAAACAAACATAACCGTGGTCACTTGACCAATTGACCTACTGAACAAAAGGGTTTCTCGATCCAGCAAACATGAAAGATGAGGCTAACGAGGAAGCCTAGGCTAGCATTTCCTTGCTTTTCACGGACTCGGCAGATGGTGCCGTTCGCCCTGAAGGAGACATGCTCCCCCAGTGGGGCGGGATTCGAGCCCGCGACATCTGGTTCATGGGCAAGGCCCCTGTTGAAACTCCAGATTATGAGTCTGGCGCCCAAGCCAGGCTAGGCTACCCCGGCTTCTATATTCTAGGTTTGTTTGATTAGCAAAGCTTGATTTAAGGTTATATGATTCAGAAATGTTTTGCGTTCTCTTCTGCATAGTCCATTTTTCGGTGTTTCCAGATACGAAGCCTGAGCATTCAGCTGCCTGATTCGTTCACGGCAATCACTGTCCACCTGCCTGCAACGCATCTCGTCTGTTCAGTCAGTAACCGTATTGCCATTGAAACGGCTCAGTAATCTCCGACTCTGTGGAACCTACCTTGAACTCATGAAGGGTAGAAAGCTTCTTTTAGGCTTACTAAAAGAATCTAAGGGAGGGCTAGAAAAGTCAATACGTCAGAATCCGTGAGTGGTGATTCGGAGGAGGATGACTCGACATATGGTTAGTAAGAAGAAAAAGCAGCGAAAGAAGAAAGGAAACACCGATCCAGAGAAGATCATGGAAGAGGATAGGGAATATAGTACGATGGAATTGGAAGAGGACTTTTGAGCAATCAGCTTTTGAGAGACAATTTCGTCTTCACATTCTTCTTCTAAGCGTTCCCGTTAGCTCGGGTCAGGAACTCGGCTATTTTTCGATCTTTTCAACGCCTGAACGCGTTCCGAGATATATGACACTTGCCATTTCTACGAACAGTCCGTTTTCAAGGATGCCTGGAATGTTCCGCAGTTTGGTCTCTAGCTCTGCTGGTTCGTAGATAGGTCCGAAGTATGCATCTGCGATGATGTTGCCATTGTCTGAAATGACGGGTCCAACCTTTCCCTTTCCCTCTCTCAACACGGTTTTTCCGCCAATTTCTCCAACTTTGCCTAAGACTGGCGTGATAGCAAACGGAAGGATTTCCAATGGAACTGGATGGTTTTTTTCTCCCAGTGCGGCGACTTTCTTGGTTTCGTCAGCTATTATTATTAGTTTTTCTGACGCTGACGCAACTACTTTTTCCCGGGTCAGAGCTCCACCCATGCCTTTGATGAGGTTCAGTTTGCGATCTATCTGGTCTGCCCCGTCTATTGTCAAATCCAACTTTGTATGTTCATCCAACGATGTTATCTGTATTCCATTCTTGGCAGCAAGCATGGAGGCTTGATATGATGTTGGCACTGCGAGCACGTGTAGTTGTTCTCGCTCGATCTTCTTGCCCAGTTCTGCAATGGCATAGGCTACCGTGCTGCCGCTCCCTAGACCGACTGTGAAGGCGTCTTTTACGTTTTCAATCGCTCTAAGAGCGGCTTTCATCTTGGCGTCTTCAATCCAATCTTGTCTAGGAGTCAATTTCCATCTGACCCAGTCTATCTAGGACTTTTTCTACTTCGTTCCTGATTTCTTCTATTCTCTTTTCAGCTTCGGATCTCGGACTCGGTTTAGCTGATGGTGGTTTCCTCTTTCTCTTGACCTTCTCATCAGTGGTGGCCTTTTCTTCTTCTGTTGAAGTTGAATCTTCTTCTAAAGCGGGTATGCTGATCTCCTTCAACTGTTTTGGTTCTGCTTTGGTGCGTAACTCGTCTATTTTTCCGCTGAGTTCATCGAAGCGTTCGCTGAAGAGTTTCATCAAGTCCTCCTGCATTGCTTCAAGCTCGTGTAAGGCAACAACTGACTCATCCTTCGAGATGGCATCCTTCACGGTCATCATACGAGACTTGTATGTCTCAGCGAGTCTCTCTCTCTCCTCCTCCGAAATTTTTCCTTCTGCGTGAGCCTCATAAAGTCGTCGAATTGCATCTGAAAGGATTTCCCTCTCAAGCTGCAGAATTCGCAGCTCATCTTTCGCATGACCCGCATCGTCTGATGAAATGCTTTTCGTAAGCTTGAATGGTGAACCCCTCAGCTCAACCCGTGCCTTCTCCTCTTCAGACGCCTTCCTGATTCTTTTTCCGCGCCCTCTCATCGCGTACAGAATGAGCAAGCAGACCGCGATCACAACTGCAACTATAATTGTACTGATTAGAGGGTAGTCAAGCGCCAAGAGTTTTCCTCTCTACCATCATTGTTGGTTATAATATATAGCCTATGCGTGAGATCAGTTTATAAAATCTGTCAAATCTTCGAAAACAAAAGAAAAAGAGTCAAGCTTGCTTTTCTTGTGATCGCGACGCGGCGTCTTTTATGTCTAAGGTTGTTCAAGTTCTTTCATTGTCTTGCCGGTTCATTTTCCAAAGTGTGACCTCTCTAGAAAGTGGGGGAGAATAGTTTAGTGAATCGATTTTCGGAGTTGTCTCCGTTTCGATAGGACCATAATGGCAGGTGTCATCAACATCAATACGATTATAGTTGACGTAAATACGGGAAACTCGGGTATGACTGGCGAGTCAGTCAATCTAAAATGATAGGACAGTGTTGATGTGTAAGGTCCCGTCTGGTTGGAGAGAAAGTGTGCCACTTCCAATGCGACCCCGGTGTCCATATCCCATAAGAAATCCGCTGATTGAGTGATAACTGAAGAACCTGATGAAGCTGAGTTAGTATTGTTGAAGTGATTTACGTATCTTATAACGCCCAGGAAGGTCATTTTTATCGTATCGTTAATTATAAGGCTTACATAGTTCTGAGAATTGTATTCAGTCTCACCCGGGATAAGATTTGCTGAGATGAGAAAGTCGTCAAAACTCTGAGCGTCTCCTGAGTTGATATCTACCCAACCATTTGAACTCGTCTCAGTTCCGTTTTTGTAATATATCATTTGCTGTGCACTTATGTTTGTGCCGGAAACGGCAGTAATCGTCATTTCCATCAACGCTATTGAATTGAACGAATTGACAATTGCAGGAGTCGTACTGTTTGGATAGTTAGAGGTCCATTGAGCACCAACATCCCCATACTTGAACCAATCTCCCACGTTGACGCCCACCGTTCTCGGTTGAGCCAATGCTGTACCAGCTACCGAGAACAGCAGAAACATGGTAATCAACGTTGCCAAAACAGTCCTATACATTTCACATCATAAGAGATTATTCAATCATGGCTTTTATGGCTTCTGGAAAGCATTTCAGATTGAACTCTTTCCCCGATGCCATTGCTTCTACGAGAAACACTTTCGTATCAATCGAAGATTTCCACAGTCCTTTCTGATCATTTGATTTGGCTCCAAGCAATGCCTAGCTCTTCGATTCCTGCAATCGAGTTTTCAGGCATTTTGATGCTTGGAATGGAGCCTCGGGCGGGAATTGAACCCGCGACCGCCGCCTTACCAAGGCGGTGCCCCACCAGGCTAGGCTACCGAGGCACATGTGCACATGATATTAGTGAAAGACGGTTTTTAATGTTTTAAAGTATTGCTAAGACTTTTGGGTTAAACAGATATAATAGAGAACCCAGAATCAACATTCGTGCCCTCAGGAACGCGGGGGTGTCCGAGTTTGGCCAAAGGAGGCAGGCTTAGGAAAACGTCGTCCCCAACACAGTACTTCGTCCATAAAAAAGAGACGACGCTTTAAGAAACCTGCTGCCGCAGGGCTGCATGGGTTCAAACCCCATCCCCCGCACCACAATCGGACTCATTGCTGTTTCCTGTCGTTTATAAGTTGAAAAAGGAAGGCCGAAAGGATTCTACCTTGCCAGCATCAGCCACAAACTTCGCTATTTAAACAAGAATTGCGAATTGAATCAGCCAAAAAGGTCAAGAAATACATTGCTAAGCTTAAATGCTCAGCTTTACATTCCTTCGAGAACTTCAAAAAATGCCTCAGATTCGATATTATTTGAATTTGTAAAAGAGACTACAGGCTTTCTGCGCATCGAAATTAGTAAATAGCTTTTGAAACATGTTCAGAATGGCGAGGCTAAAGAAATGAGGGTAAGGTTGCTAGAGGAAAGAGATTTTGAGTCTTTCAGAACGCTGTTCGATGAAGCATTCTCTGAATATTTAGAATTTCTTCGGCAGGAAAACCACGAGCAGTTCTTGAGGGAAGTAGCTGAAAGGGAGGAAGTCACTCGGGAAGGCTTTGATTTCTATCTCAGGACGGGAACTACTTTTGTAGCTGAAGAAGAAGCCAAAGTGGTAGGTTACGTGGCCAGTCAAACCGTGCCCTCGCTACATGGGATTAACAAGGAGTTGTGGGTTGCTTTCATAGTCGTTCAGAAAAAGTTCAGGAGAAAAAAGATAGGACTTGCACTACTAGCCAAACTGCTAAGCTGCGCACGAGAAGCGGGCGTAGAAAGAGTATATTCCACCATAAACCCGAATAATCCAGAATCACTAGAGCTCCACCAGAAAGCGGGCTTTGACGTAAGAGACTGGAAACTCGCCAGCTATGAAGTGAAAACATCTTAGATAACTAACTAGCTGGCTCTAGGCTGTTTTTCTCAATATTTTCGGTTCTGTCCATTCCTCTCTGAGGATGCTATACAGGCAATCGTCACACCATTTTCCTCGATCGAAACTGCTCTTTCGAATTATTCCTTCTTTCATGAAGCCTGCTTTTTTGAGAACCCTCTGAGAAACGACATTGCTCACGTGAGGGGTGGCTTGAATACGCATCAATGGTTTTGAAAGGAACAAATAGTCGACCATAATCATTATAGCCTCAGTTCCGTAGCCTTTTCTTCTTTCATTTTGAAGGAGATAATAGTATATTTCCAAGTTCCCTCCAGGCCCGTTGTGACCTATCTCCCCGATTTTCGTTCCATCTTTCTTCTCTATGAAGAACCATTTTGAATCAGTTGAGAGATTGTCGTATCTCTTCTCCCATTCTATTCTGGAAAACTGCTCAATAGGACTGAACGTGCCATAAAACTCGTAATTGCTATTCCAATCTATCAACAAAGGCAAATCCTCCTTCTCCAACACTCTCAGATTCACAGCCTTTCCTTCAAGCAAACCAAATCACCAACGAACGTAGTTTCATTGAGTTCAGCTATAACTTTTCTGCAGAAAAAAACTGGCTTTCTTCAAACGATTATCGTGAGGAGCATCTCGTTTTCCAGAAATATTTGACCGCTCATTCTCTTAAGCTTCAGATGTCTGCCACAGCCCTTCTCTGTCTCCTTCTCATGAATGCTAATCTCTCAACTAACCGTCCCACAATTGCATGGAGCTCTCCTGATGAATGTACTTGCGGATCAATCACTGCCAATATTGTGAAACCTTCTGATTTCAGCAGGCGCTACTCGAATAATACTTGGAGCAGATTTGCAAGTTGCTCCACATCGCGTCGGCTCACAAGCAACACTACTTTATTACCAAGACAGGGCAGCGGACGTGGTGTATCACTCCGTCAGTCACGCTTCCTAAGAGGATTTCTCGCATGTGACTTACACCGCGGGCACCTATGACGATCAGGTCATAGTCGTCTTCAGTGGCTATCCTCACGATTTCTTGGACTGCGTGTCCTTCCAAAAGGATCTTCTTGACCTGAACCTTGTCTGACTTGATTCGTTGCTCGCCGTCATCGAGGATTCTGTTTCCAATCTTTTGAGCCGCTTCAATAATCTTGGTAACCTCAGTTCCCGTTAAGATGGGCATGCCTAGAGAGCCTGACGATGAAGGCTCGGGCATCATTACGGGCTGGACTGAGATCGAATAAACATGTATCAACGTTATTGTTCCGGAAAATTTCTCTGCAATCTGGGCTGCTGCATCCAAAGCTTTCGTTGAATGCTCCGAACCGTCAATTGGAACGAGGATTTTCTGAAACACTCGCAGGCCTCCAACAGAATAATACTATTCTTAGGCATATAACTTTTGAAGAACGATGGAAAGACGGCGGGAAAAGAAATCGAAGGGAAGGTCTACATGACGATTCAGACTTTGTGGGTGCGATACCCATGAGAACTCAGACAGAGCTTAACAGTCACAGGCTAGAGCAGAGCGAAGTCTACAGACTTGACTTTTCCCTTGGGATCGATGACAACTTCGAATTTCTCTGCCCACGGATGCCCTTCCATGTCGATGGGACAGGTACCTCTGATCACCCAATCCTGCTGGCTCCTTTCGATGAAAGTAACATCTATCTTCTCAGTGTTCTTCCTCTTCTTTATTTCAACGACTGCAGCTTGAGCCGCAATGGCGTTTGTGACTTCGGTACTCATCGCATTTCCCTTTTCTTGATGCTTTCTATTCGGCCGAGCAAGCATTAAGAGTTATGAATACGGAATCGTTAGTTAAACTATGCAATCTGGCAAAACGATGGACCAAATTTGACCAGCGCAATTCCACGACAACAAGATCAAAGGATAAGGATCAACATGGTTGAGAAGAAAAGGATTATCCTTCATGTGGACATGGATCATTTCTACACGGCTGTCGAGGAAAGAGAGCACCCAGAACTGCATGGGAAACCAGTCATAGTGGGCGCTGACCCGAAAGAGGGAACCGGAAGAGGAGTCGTGCTCACATCCAATTATGAGGCTAGAAAGTTCAGCGTAAGGTCAGGAATGCCCATTTCAAGAGCATGGAAGATCATTCCACAAGCAGAGTACATACGACCGAATTTCGAACTCTACATCAAAGTTTCAAACGAAATCATGAGCATCCTGCGAACATATTCCAGCAAGTTCGAACAATGGGGTATAGATGAGGCATTCCTAGATATAACATCGAAAGTGAAAGACTACGCTGAGGCTGAGCACCTGGCGCAACAGATGAAAAAGGAAATCTACGAGAAACAAAAGCTCGCATGTTCAATCGGCATAGGACCCAACAAGCTCGTGGCAAAAATAGCCAGCGACTACAAGAAACCAGACGGATTAACAATCGTCAAGGATCAGGAGGCAGAAGCATTTCTCAAACCTCTACCCGTTCGCAAGCTCCTATGGGTTGGACGAAAAACCGAGGAGAAAATGGCCAACATCGGAATTAAAACGATAGGCGACCTAGCTCATTCTGACGCCACGATGCTAGTAGAGGTACTCGGCGTTGTAGGCACTCAGTTCTATCTGATGGCACACGGAATCGATGACAGCGAGGTGGAAGAGAGGAGCCAAATCAAATCCTTAAGCCATGAAACAACCTTTGAAGAAGACACATCGGACCTCGACTTGGCATTGAATGTGCTGAATGAGTTGGCAGCAGAAGTCGCCGAAGAAGCCCAAGATCGCGGCTACCATTTCAAGACCATCACGATAAGGATTCGCTATGAGAATTTCGAGACACACACCTACAGCAGGACCCTGCCCACGATGACCAACCGCTTGCAGGATCTTCAGAAAACAGCTGGGGAGTTGATGCGAACCTACGTTAAACCGGACAGAAAAATACGATTAATAGGCCTGAGAGTCTCAAATCTCGCGTCACTCAAAGAGCAAAAGACCCTGTTTTAGGGGGTAAAACGTATTTGGAATGCGACGGCTTTTACTGCTGCTTTATGTTCGAGTATTTTTCTTTTATTTTCACATCAGCTATCTGGGCAATCATCGTGTTAGAAATCAAGACGTACTTGACCCCCGTCAGCTCCGCTAAGTCTGCCGGCTTCTGATCCTGCGTCACAAGCAACAAGTCATTCTCCTTTGCATAATTGACGATGTCCCTGTCCCTAGCTCCCTTTAGCCCTGCCTCTTGTGCCGTCACAACCTCCCAACCGAGGGTTTCAAAGTACTCTTTCAAACCAGCATACATTTCGTCAAGCAGCAACCTCAACTATTCCACGGCTCACTCATGCAGTCTCAGATTATTCAGCTATTTAGCAACTTCGCTCACATCTCTGCAGACTTGCTGGACCCCTTTTACCATTCAGCAAACAGCATTCTTTTAATAAGACATGGAACCAATTGCTTTGCATTTATGACCTAAAGGGAAGAACAGTGGCGAACAATCGAGGCTACAAAGTGATTCTAACTGCTTCAGCAACAGAAATGAGCGATTACTACGACAACCCTTTTGTTGCATTCGTCGCCGGCTTCGGCAAAGGGCCCGTACCATTCTGGCTCCTTAGAAAGGCGCTCTATCCACCAGTTCAACATGACGGGGACAGGAGAGCTAAGCAGGCTCCTTACGGTCTCCGCAAGGTTGAAGCTCTGCTTCTAGAGAATGGTTTCAGCGAGTCAGATGTGGCAGTGATTCACCCAGCAGATTTGAACGACTCAATAGGTCCCGAAACAAAAATCGTCGGCATCTCCTCCATGGACCCCACTGGAATGGCATACGTGAGCAAGACCTACTCCTCACTGGTCGGATTCGGAGAACCAATGAACGCCCTCGAGTTCAAAAAACTCGTCAAAAACCAGAGCCTCCGAAAGTACAAACCCAAAGTGATCGTGGGCGGCTTCGGCTCATGGCAGTTAGAAAGAAAAAAAGTCGCAGAAAGGTATGGAGTAGACTGTGTCATCATAGGGGGAGGAGCCAAGGCCATAGTGGACATCTTCAAGAAGGCCCTGAACGGAGAGGCCTTGCCCCACGTCGTCAGAACCGACAACAACTCAGCTGAAGAAGAAACCCCATTGATCAGGCATGCGGCAATTCACGGCTCGGTCGAGATCTCCAAAGGCTGCGGCCGAAACTGCCAATTCTGCACACCTACCATGCAGAGAAAAGTCGACATGCCCCTGGATAAGATAATGAAAGAAGTGGAAACAACAACCAATGACGGCAATTCCCGAATCACTTTGGTAACTGAAGACCTGTTTCTATACGGATCGAAAGACAAAAGTTTCAGGCCTAACAGGGAAGCCGTCATCAACCTGCTTAAGAGCGTGGCCAGCCTTCCAAACGTGAGTCAAATCCAGCCCTCTCACATGTCCCTAACGCCGGTCGTATGCGACCCAGGAATGGTCAAAGAAGCAGCGGAAATTCTCATCGACAAGAATTGGTACTATCACGGCGAGAAACCAATCGTGACTTCCGAAACAGGAATAGAAACAGGAAGCATCAGACTTATGAAGAAGTACATGGCTGGCAAGATGTTGCCTTTCAAACCAGAACAGTGGAAGGAGATCGTGAGCCAAGCTTTCGGAATTCTAAATGACAACGACTGGTACCCCCTTGCTACTCTGATCATAGGCCTACCTGGTGAGATAGAGGAAGACGTAGCGGAAACGCTCGAGCTGATGGATGACCTGAAAGACTTCAACGCCTTTTATGTTCCTCTATTATTCGTTCCTTTGGAGAACTGCTCGCTGATGAACAAGCAAGGAGCAGACATCGATTCACTCACCAGAGCACGTTGGGAATTTCTAAGTCGCTGCTGGGAATACAACGCCAGGATTTGGAGGGACACTTTTCTGGCACACAGAATCCAGAATCCTGTGCTGTTCAAACTCGTAAAGCGCATCATGATCCCTTACGCGGCCAAGGTGGCAGGAATCTACTACGGAATGAAACATGGCGAAGAAATGGAAAACGCAATTTGGAAGATGGCAACAGCCTAACCAACCAACAACAGCTATAGTCGCATTCATTCGGTCTGTTTTCATGCTCCGTTTTCTTAGGGTCTTTCCGCAAGGATTAAGAAGACCGGTGACGACTGTAGTGAATTAAATGATAAATTATCCGAATGGCTGATCAAAAATGGTTGACCAAAGAGTTGAAAGTCTCGCAAAGCTCTGCGTTCACTACAGCGTTGACGTAAAACCTAAGGAAAAAGTCGTGATACGAGGAAGCATGGCCGCAGCACCGTTGATTGCTGAAATCTACAAAGAATGCCTGCTCTCCGACGCCTACCCTTGGGTGCTACTAAGCATGGGCATCGATTACGTGTTCTACAAACAAGCAAAGGATCATCAGCTAACGTACGTTTCGCCCTTTGATAAGTTCATATATGAAAACATGGACGTGAGAATCAGCATATTCTGCGATCCTAATCCAAAGAGGCTGTCAAACGTTGACCCATCCAAAATGAAAACGTTCAATGCGTCCCAGAGCGAACTAATGAAGATTTTTTACAATCGCGAAGCACGGGGTAGCCTCAGGTGGACAGGCCTTCCGTTTCCAATAAGTGATCAAGCTCAAGAAGCCGCGATGGCACTCGGCGAATATGAGGATTTCGTGTACAATAGCTGCATGGTGGACAAGAAAGACCCTGCTTCAGAATGGAAGAGAATCCATGAGAACCAGCAGAAAATCTGTGATTATCTAGACACTGTTGAAAACCTGCATGTCGTGGGTGAAGGCACAGACTTGACGCTCAACTGCAAAGGCAGAAAATGGATCAACGCAAGCGGCCAGAAAAACATGCCTGACGGAGAAGTGTTCACAGGCCCCATTGAAAACTCAGCCCAGGGCGAGATAAGATTCACTTATCCTGGAGTTTACATGGGAAGAGAAGTGGAGGACATCCGGCTGAAATTCAAAGATGGACGCTTGGTTGACGCCTCTGCAAGCAAAGGTGAGGACCTTCTGAAACAACTGATCAAGATTGAGGGCGCAGATCACATAGGAGAATTTGCAGTCGGGACAAATTATGGAATAACACGTTTCACGAAGAGCATGCTGTTTGATGAGAAGATGGGAGGAACGATCCACATGGCGCTCGGCAACGGTTATCCCGACACGGGATCCAGAAACAATTCGGCCATACATTGGGATATACTAAAGGACATGAAGAAAGACAGTGAGATCTACGCAGATGGAACCCTGTTCTACAAGAACGGCAAATTCCTAATTTAAATGATCTCTCAAGCGATACAGCAGATTTGACTCTGTCCGCTGATTCAACACGTTAACAGGTGCGATTTCGAAGCGTGGTTTATCCAAGTCACACTTACTGCAGATTATCCAAGTCTTGTTTTTCAAAAGAAAAACCAGCAAGCGCCGATTGAGGCCCTGCGAAACGTGAAAAACACGTTCTGGATAGCCTTATATTCCCTTGAACATGAAAATCCAGAGCAACACTCAGAAGGAGGTGGAACATCATGGCAAAGAAAGGAGATAGATACAAATGCGACTGCTGCGGACTCGTCGTGATGGTCGACGACTCTTGCGGATGCGACGAATGCGACCTCATATGCTGCGGTGAACAGATGAAACCGGTAAAAGCAGCAAAAGAGAAACCTAAAACCAAAAAATAGTACTTCTGTAGAGTCAAGCGCTCGAGTTCAGGTGTTTTTGCCAAGCATTTTTGAGCTCTGAGACAAACCCGGCCTCATCTTCAGCCATTCTCTTTCTCACTTCTTTCCAAGCAGCGGGACAATTCTTGTAAGCCACGCCCACGATTCCGTGAATCACCTTATCCAAATCATGCTTGTTATCATTCGTGACTGTTATACCAGCCCTGTTAAACGTCTCCTGAAGATGCCTGAAATAACAAGTCATAACAGATTCTCTCCAGACAGATAATACGAAATCAAACCTTTTAAATCATCCAGTTTTGAAAGGAACATTTTGTCTCAACACCTGAGGCCACCACGTTAGAGACTCTGAATATGCAAATCATTTATACCGAATTGGACAATATCGGTCAAAAGTGAAAGAATCATGCTTCTGACAAAGATGGATACAATTGTCTTGGCTCACGCGCAAGAAACGACTTCTGGGCAGATCAGGAACGCCCCCCCAAACGGTGAGGTGGCATGAAAGTCGGAATACTAACTGGGGGAGGAGACGCTCCCGGAATCAACGCGGTCATAAGGGCCGTGGTGAGAAAAGGAACCCAGAGTTACGGCTATGAAATCCTCGGCATAAGAGACGGGTGGCAAGGTCTCCTCAACCACGAATTTTCGTCCTTGGACTTAACGTCCGTGTCAGGCATTCTTCCACGAGGGGGATCAATTCTCGGAACGTCGAGGACGAACCCGTTTAAGCACGAAAAAGGCCCTGAAAAGATCTGCCAAAACGTAAGGAAAGCCGGAATCGGGGCCCTCGTAGTCATAGGCGGAGACGATACTCTGAGCGTTGCATCAAAGATGGGCGAACACGGACTCAAATGCGTTGGAGTGCCCAAAACTATAGACAATGACATAGCGGGAACCGATTACACATTCGGGTTTAACACGGCGGCCTCCATAGCGACAGAGGCTCTTGACAGGCTTCACACAACCGCTGAAACTCATCAAAGAGTAATGATACTCGAGGTAATGGGAAGAAACACTGGCTGGATCGCTCTAGAAGCTGGAATAGCAGGCGGCGCTGACATCATTTTGATCCCTGAAAAACCGTTCACGATCAGGGAAATTTGCAGGCACATCAAACGCAGACAGAAAAGGGGACGAAACTTCAGCCTAGTCGTGGTCGCAGAAGGAGCCAAACCTCAACGCGGCTCAGAGGTGGTCTACAGCGAAGCCGTTGACGAATTTGGACATATCCGTTTAGGCGGTATAGGCTACTATGTCGGAAGGGAAATTGAGAAGTGTATGAGTATCGAAACCCGCGTAGTGGTTCTAGGCCATCTTCAACGTGGGGGCTCACCCACAGCCTTCGATAGAGTACTAGCGACAAGGTTCGGAATTGCAACCATCGACCTCATTCATAAGAGGAGGTTCGGCCGAATGGTGGCCATTCAGGGAAACAGAATTACTTCGGTACCCCTGAAAGATGTCGTCGGCAAACGGAAAACAGTAGACTTGGAACTGTACGAAATCGCAAAAGTGTTCTTTGGCTGAAGCCACCCCTCTTTCTTAGGTCGCCAGCGCGTCGGCGAGTTCAAGCATACTCAAATCCAACGGCTTCTCCGTCTTGCAGGACCTCTCAAGATCCATGCTTACGACCTTCCCTGCCTGCAATCCGACCATTCTTTTCCCCTCTCCTCTCGATAACGAATCTACTGCTTCATTTGCGAACAAGTTAGCGAGGAGTCGGCTTCTCGCGGTCGGACTCCCGCCCCTCTGTGCATAACCTAGGATGCTCAACCTCACTTCCGTTCCAGTGTCTTTTTCTATTTCGACCCCGAGTTGTCGAGTATCTCCAATTCCTTCTGCAGCGATGATTATCCCAGACCGTTTTCCCTTTGCGCTGTTTTCTTCCAGCCTTTTGATTATCTTCTGCTTGTCAAATTTGACCTCCGGGACCAAAATCACCTCCGCTCCGACTGTTAACCCAACTGCTGACGCAATGAAGCCCCGCGTTCTTCCCATCACTTCGACGATGAAGACTCTCTCATGGGAAATCGCCGTGTCCCGAATCTTGTCAATCTCAGTAACAGCAGTATTCACCGCAGTGTCAAAGCCTATGGTTTCATCCGTTCCGTAAACATCATTGTCTATCGTCGCAGGAACGCCGACTATCAAAGCGTCGGTGTTCTTGCTCAGTTCGAGAGCTCCCTCGAAAGAACCATTTCCACCTATGACCACAAGACCTACGATGTTGTTGGAACGAAGGTTCTGCGCAGCCTTCAAAATACCTTCTCTCTTTCTGAATTCCAGACTTCTAGAAGTGTGCAGAATCGTGCCACCGAGCTGAATTATCCCACCCACAGAACGAGGGGTCAAGGGCCTCATCATATTAGTCATCAAGCCCTCCCAACCCCTTTCGAAACCCAAAACTTGAAACCCCCTCGTATAAGCGATGCGGACAGCGGCACGGATGGCCGCATTCATACCAGGCGCATCCCCACCACTCGTCACTAAACCAATTTTTTTCACGATCATCCCTTCCCGCGTTCTGAACAAGTAGCACATTTCTACTCAAGTAAAGATAAAGCTGATCCTCTTTAACCCGTCAGAAATCCAACAGACAAAATCATACAGATTGAATTTGACATGGATCATTCAAAAGGATGCTTTCTGACTCCTGTCCACTCTGGCCAACTTCCTTTTTCATCAGTTGCAATTCGCCTGAAGAGATCAGGCTGCTCAATAACGTTCGCCTAATCAAAACGGCATCTCAGCAACAAATGGAACTATCTTGGGCCTCCGCGGTGCCCCCAAGTTCCTTCATTGTAAACTGCCTGAAAAAGCTCAGTCTTGTTGCCTTCCGCTTTAAGGACTACTTCCTTGAGTTTTTCAGAATCAACTGGACAATTCTTGGAAACCTCGCTCACAAAGCTTTTGAGTTCTTTTTCGTCCAAATGGCAGCTCAAAGTCAGTTCTTCCAAAACTTCCTTTGAAGTTGTCGCATCGCCATGACAACTCTCGCTGAGCTCTTCCAGCACATCTTTAAGAAAAGCGGGACTGAGACCGCACTGAGAACCTAATTTTTCAGCCCATCTCTCATCTTGATTCAACTTATCACTCTCACAGCCAACTGTCCTTACAGCGACCTCTTCTTTTGAAGAATGATTCAAATAAATGTTATTGCCCCATTGCTATTAAATCATGCGCGTCAGGAACAGTAAGTCAACTCTCCGATTCTTGTAGGTTCAACCAATCAAAATACGACCCCAGAAAAGACAAGATTTTTCGAATTTCTTCCAGAAGTTTCGAAGCCTTGTGGTCATCATGCTTGGTCCTGCACGTTAAAGCCCAAAATCTGGTCACTTCATCTTGGTGGCCTTTTGGATTGCTTTGTCAAAGTAATCGATCAAACCTTAAGAAAACTCTTAGGAGACGCAGCAAATATTCGGGTTAGGGGCAAAGTTTTATAGTTTTGAATAGGTTTCAGAGTCTCTAGCGGTGGGTCTTAGGCGGGGGGGTAGGGGTCCCCTGTACCGTAAACCCTCTACAGGACGGGCTGAAAGCTGAGGGTGAGACGTTTAAGGTCGTCGAGACCTCTATTTCCGAAGCATTGACTATCCGTCCTTTGGGGCTGGCGATCATTGAGCAGCTTCCGTAGGGAAGTTGTCTTCAGCGTTTACCAGGCGAATCCGGCCAGGCCCGGGAGGGAGCAACCTAAGTCTGGACGTTCAGCGCTCAAGGGGGCACGGATACGAGTGTAGGGCTTTGAGGGATCGGCGAATTCTGAACGTCGAACCTCTGTGGCCCACCGCTTCGTCTTTTCCATAAAGAACCCAAAGTCAACTTTATCGGTCAAATTCTCAGTTTTTTAGCAGTTTTGGAAAAACGCTAAATGCAATCGACACTAACTTAGTGCTGTTGGAAGTTCGGTATGACATTCAATGAGGTTCGCAAAGACTACCTGTTGAACCGATGGGTGGTAATAGCAACAGAACGGAGCCGCCGCCCAACTGATTTGAAAAAGGAAAGGCCACAAGCCAAGACTGGCGTCTGTCCAATGTGCCCAGGCAATGAACACATGACCCCACCAGCAGTTCTCGTCTACCTCAAGTCAGGCACAAGGATTACAAAAGGCAAGGAGAGCGGCGATGAGAGACATAAAAACTGGATTGTTCGCGTTATTCCAAACCTTTACCCAGCATTTTCCCCTCCTGAAGGGAAGCTGAACCCAAACATCACAGAGAAGAGAGACGATCTAGTCTGTGCGGTTGGCCATCACGAAGTCGTGATCGAATCTCCAACTCATGATGCACACCCCGCAGATGCACGAATCCCGCAATTATCACTCGTCATCAACGCTTACATAGACAGACTACGCGAACTATCAGCCAAACCATACGTACGATACGTGTCAATCTTTCGAAACCACGGCCTAGAGGCTGGAGCCTCGCTTTCGCATGCGCACAGCCAAATCATTGCAACTCCTATGATTCCAAGAACGGTGCAAGAAGAAATACTTGCAAGCAGAGAATACTGGAAACAAAATGACTCCTGCATCTTCTGCAACATCAGCGAGAAGGAACGCAAAGGACCGAGACTGGTCCTCGAAAACTCGAAATTCGATGTTTTCACTCCATACGCCAGCGTCTATCCAATGGAGTTTTGGATAGTCCCAAAAAGGCACAAGGCAACACCTCTAGACATGTCTCAAAACGAAACCAGAGTACTTGCTGAAACCATGAAAACCTGTCTTGGGGCACTGAAAACATTGGTTAATGATCCGCCTTACAATTTCGGGTTTCATCTGGCCCTGGACCAAAACGCGGGTGAATACTATCACTGGCATTTGGAAGTCTACCCGAAACTCTCGATTTGGGCAGGGTTTGAATTGAGCACGGGCGAATACATAAACACTGTCACTCCTGAAGCTGCGGCCCAAAGCCTTAGAGAAACCGTGTCAGTTTGAGCCGAGAATCACTCTTTCGTATTTCGGCCTGACGTACATTATGCCTTCCAAGTACGCCCTCAGAGGTTCTGCGACGCTCCATGCCTGTAAGATACACCCTCTTGCCATATGCGGCGGGTCGCCGTCGAAAATCTCATTTGCAGTTCCAGCCTGCAGGTCATTAATATGCCTTCTGAAAAAAGGCTCTAGAAAAGTTCTCAACGCGTAATCCCGCCTTAGACCGTCGTAGCCTTTCACTTTCAGAAAGGCAGTCGTGAATGGGCCGAGAAGCCATGGCCAAATCGTTCCATTGTGGTACGCGCGGTCTCGGCTGTTCCTGTCTCCTGAACAGGATCCAACGTATCTTGGATCAGTCTTTGCCAGCGACCTTAAACCATAAGGCGTTGCAAGTTCATGATAAACGGAGTCGACAATCTTCTCGTTGCTAATATTGTCAAACATAGTGAAATCCAGAGCGACAGCAAAAATCTGATTAGGCCTCAAAGAGTCATCTGAAAAATCTCCTGTGATCAAATCAAAGAGGCAGCCTCTTTTCGCATTCCAAAACTTGTTGACGAAGCTCATCCGAGCTTTTTCGGCCATTTGAGCGTACTTTTCCGCCTCGCTGGTCGCTTCAAGCTTTTTTGAAATTAGTTCCACGATCTTTAAAGTGTTGTACCACAAGGCCTGAATCTCAACAGCTTTTCCAGCCCTCGGAGTGACGGGTTGACCGTCTGCTACCGCATCCATCCAGGTCAACTGCGGCCCGTGCAGAATTAAACCGTCAGCGTCAACATGCATGTCAGAGGCTGCTCCGTTCAATAGGCTTTCAACGATTCCCTTCAGTGTATCCAGAAGCCTGGTCTGGACAAACTCGAAATCTTCAGTGTACTTGAGGTATTGAAATATGGAATTCACGTACCA
>Ga0187778_10001310_pt1 | contig 17471 bp, 10 predicted proteins | sample 1015_Q2_SP5_20_M_FD_132418 | JGI IMG/M metagenome (GOLD analysis project Ga0187778, IMG submission 132418) | Tropical peat soil microbial communities from peatlands in Department of Meta, Colombia - 1015_Q2_SP5_20_MG | ecosystem: Environmental > Terrestrial > Soil > Wetlands > Peat | place...
TACGGGCAGTGCGTGAACACCGGTACGGTTGCCATTCAAGCCGCCTTGAAGGCCATCGGCATTCGTCCCGGCGATGAGGTCCTCGTCCCGGCTTATACCTGGGAGGGCACGGTCGGTCCGGTGCTGTTGGTCAATGCCGTGCCGGTCTTCGTGGATGTTGATCCCGACACCTACTGCATGGACGCCAAACTGATTGAGAAAGCCATCACCCCGAAGACCAAAGCCATTCTCCCGGTTCATCTCGGCATGCGCTTTGCCGATATCGACGAAATTCTGCGCATCGCGGCCAAACACAAACTCAAAGTCATCGAAGATTGCGCTCACGCCCACGGCGGGATGTGGAAGGGGAAAGGGGCAGGCTCGATGGGCGATGTAGGCTGCTTCAGCTTCCAATCGAGCAAGCTGATCACCTCCGGCGAGGGCGGCGCGGTCATCACCAACAATCTGGAATATATGGAGCTGGTCCAAAGCTATATCAATGCGGGTCGTGCCAGCCTGACCGACAAGTTCCATCACCGCATCATCGGATTCAACTACCGCATGGGTGAATTCCAGGCGGCCGTTCTCTGCGCGCAGCTCGATGGTCTGCCGGAGCAGGCGGCAACTCGCGAGCGCGCCATGAAGCGACTGGAAAGCAAATTGAAAAATACCGAGGCCATCGGCCTGCTCAAGCCCGATCCGCGAATCACGCGTTTGGCCCCCTACGGCTACGTTTTGAAATATTTCTCGAACAAGGCGCGTGAGATTCCCCGCGCCGAATTCGTCGCGGCGCTGCAGGAAGAAGGGGTACCTTGCGACGGGCTGTTCTACGAGCCGGTATATCGGAGTTCGCTGTTCCCCTTGGATCCGACCGATTTTCCGGCCTTGAGTTGGGGACGCGAAAAACCGCTCGATCTAAGAACCATGTACTCCTGCCCGGAGTCCGAGCGAGCGGCCTATCACGAGGCCGTCTGGTTCCCCCATCAATTGTTCCTGGGAGGCGACCAGGACGTGGATGCGATCGCGGATGCGATCCACAAGGTACTCGAAAATATCGAGGAACTTCGCGGATTGGATCACAAATCGATCCGCAACCAGAGGCTGAGCCGGGCGGATCGCGAGAGTTAGTTGTCGGGAAGGGGTGGCCGAGCGCTCTAGAAGAGCCGTTCTTTTTTCCTGGCTTCCACGTAGTGGATTCGGGCCGCGCGGACGGGCTCGACTTCGGAAACCTCTGCGATCGGAACATCCCACCAGGATTCGTAGCCTGGCACACGCTTGGCGTAGTCGGTCTCAATGACCACCACGGAAGTCTGCGGCCTTTTTCGGGCATCGAGCAGGGCCCGGCGCAGATCCTCGCGAGTGTGCGCGCGGACGGCGCACGCTCCCAGACTTCTGGCATTCTCCACGAAGTCCACAGCAATCACCTCGCCGTCTAGCTTTCCATCCCGGCGATAGCGGTATTCCGTGCCCATGCCTTCATTGCCGCAAGCCCTGGCCAAGCCGCCGATGCTCGAGAATCCGTGGTTATCGACCACCACGATGTTGAGCTTATAGCCCTCTTGCAGAGAGGTCACGATTTCCTGGGCCATCATGAGGTACGATCCGTCTCCGACCATAACGTAGACCTCGCGGTCGGGCGAGGCCATCTTGACCCCCAATCCACCGGCAATCTCATAGCCCATGCAGGAATAGCCGTACTCGAGGTGATATCCCTTGGGATCGCGCGTTCGCCACAGTTTATGCAGGTCGCCGGGCATGCTCCCGGCCGCACAAACGACCACGTCTCGCGCCTCGGAGACTTCGTTGACCACCCCAATCACTTCGCCTTGACTGATCGGAGGTCCCCAACCCAGGTTGTAGACTCGGTCAACCTCCTTGTCCCACTCCTCGCCGAGCGATCTTGCGCGCGCGGCATACGATTCCTGGACATGAAATGCGCGCAGCAGGTCGGTGAGCTCTTCGATCGTGACCCTCGCGTCGGCGACCAGTGGCAGCGCGGCTTGCTTGCCGGCGTCGAACTCGCAAACATTCACGTTCACGAAGCGCACCGACGGATTCTGGAAGGCAGTTTGCGAAGCCGTTGTGAAATCGCTGTAGCGAGTGCCGATGCCAAGAATCAGGTCCGCCTCCCGCGCCAGAATATTGGCGCCCGGAGTGCCGGTCACGCCCATGGCACCCAGCGCTTGAGGATGATCGTAGGGCAAAGACCCTTTTCCGGCTTGCGTCTCGACCACCGGAATTCCCGTCGCGCAGGCGAATTTCTCGAGCGCCGCGCTCGCCTCGGAATAAAGCACCCCGCCACCGGCCACGATCAGCGGCTTCTTGGAGGAGCGTATCCAGTCCGTCGCTTGCTCGAGAAGCTGGCGATCGCAGCGCGGACGCGGAATGACCCAAACGCGTTCTTCGAAGAACGTACCGGGGTAGTCGAAGGCCTCGGCCTGCACGTCCTGCGGCATGGCAATCACGACCGCACCGGTCTCGCTTGGCGAAGTCAAAACCCGCATGGCTGCCGGTAATGCGGTCAGGATCTGGTCGGGGCGTTCGATGCGATCCCAATATCGAGCCACCGGCTTGAAGCAGTCGTTGACCGAAATATCCTGCGTCGTGGCTGATTCCAACTGCTGTAGAACCGGCGCAACATTACGCCGGGCGAAGATGTCCCCGGGGAGCAGCAGCACCGGAACCCGGTTGATGGTCGCGGCGGCGGCCCCGCTTACCATGTTGGTCGCACCCGGCCCGATCGAGGTGGTGCACGCCAGCGTACGCAGCCGGTTGCTGGCCTTGGCAAAGGCCGCGGCGGTATGCACCATGGCCTGTTCATTGCGAACCAGGTAGTAGCGCAAACCGGGATCCTGTTCGAGCGCCTGTCCGAGACCGGCAACATTGCCGTGGCCAAAAATTCCCAGGCAGCCCTCGAGAAAACGGAATTTCTGGCCGTCGCGTTCGGAGTACTGATTCTTCAGGAACGCAATCGTGGCACCCGCCGTGGTCATTCGTCGGTTCATGGAATCATTCGCGCACAAGCGGCAAGCGAGAGTCGGTCTCCTTCCAGGTCGATCGAATCCAGACATGCTGAGGGTCTTCGGTCACGGTTAACGCTCGCGCGGACCCCGCCAGGAAATTCAAGTAGTAGACGTCGTATCCCGGCCCGGCCACCACCGGGTGGTACCCGCTGCGCACCAAAACGGCATCGCCGTCTCTCACCTTCAGGACCCGCGATTCGTGTTGCGAGTACAGGTATTGGAAGGCAAAGCCTTCAGCCTGACGGATGCGGTAGTAGTAGATCTCATCGAGATCGACTTCGGTGGGCGGATTATGGACATCGTGCTTATGCGGAGGGTAGCTCGACCAATTCCCGCCAGGCGTATAAACCTCGACTACCATGAGTTTGTCGGCGGGAAATGCCGGGGTCATGATATCGACGATTTGTCGCGACACGTTGCCCCCGCCTCTCAGGCTAGTCCCCACATCCTTAGGAGTGATCAGCCGCGGCGCAAACTGCCCCTGGGAAGGCACTCTGCATTCGGCAATCTCCAAGACGGTTTCTGCCGTAAAGGAGACCTCGTTCCCGGGCGAGAGATAGAGCGCGTAGGGGAAGCCATCGAAAACATTCTTGCGTTTTCCGATCCGCTGTGCTCCCTGGCCCCAATCGGCCACACCCGTGCCGCCCAGAAGCACGAACGCCGCTTCCTCGCCTGCCAACCGCGCCTTGTAAACGTCCGCTGGCTGCAATTGCCGGACAAAAAAGCTCATCCACTCCCATTTCGCCTTCTGTCGCGACAGCTGCAGAAGTTCGCCACCGTGTTCGGCAGGCAAGCTTGCCGAGTGGACAAGATAATCGTTGGTCGCGTCGTGTTCCATAAGCGTCTACATCACAAACCTTCGGCCGGATGGCATTATGTCATCAAATGCTTGTGCGGTTGTCAATTCGGAGCTGATCTAAATCGCACAGCTTTCGAGATCGATTGCCTGTCATGCAGCCATTCTTCTCATTGCCCCGATGGTCACCAGGGTTTGATCGGAAACGCGGGCAGGAACTTCCCGACGAAACGAACTTGATCGGAGACTTTTTCGATAAGACTTCCGCGGCGGTTCCGCGTACCGTTTTCGATTCGCCTGTCCTCCGCACTTTGGCTGGAACGTCGTTCGTGCTGGGAAAAATCAACGGCGTTCGAGTCGGAGCTTAGCCTCCACACGAAGTGCATGCCAGGACGCTATGGCACGGGTTACTGCCCTAAGCCTCGGATCGATCGGAATAACCCATAAGCAGGGGTCCTGCTTGAGCCTCGGGAAACGAACCTTGGTGGGCTGACGGTGCTCCGGGCCAGAGCGCCCGAATTTACGGCAAAAAGCTGCGGGCGCGTACCGTACTTGATGTGGGTGAGGATGGCCACGGCACGCGCCCGATTAAGTTGTCACTCATGCTAGGGGATAGCAGCCCTCGATGTCAAGATAAACGATCTAGAATCATGCGCTTATAAAAATGAGCCCGAGGCTAGCGGCCGGCACGGCGGCTGCTCGCGACGGGCGGAAGCGGCTTCCCGCCTTGAAGCTCAGGGTGGGCGTTCAGCTGTTCTTGGGCACGCTCGACCATGTCTCGCTCGCCGCGGTATGCAAGCTTTTGCACTGCTTGGTCGAGTGGAATCCACATCGCACGTTTGACCTCGACTCGCATGTCGGGCTGAATTTCGTCGATCTGGCCGGAGTGGTAGAGCAGCAGGTAGAAGCTGACGATCTTAAAAACTCTCTCCCCATCCCCCCAGGAGCGGACATAGACATATTTGACGTCGCCCAACTTGTTGATTAGGGTTGCTTTCACTCCAGTTTCCTCAAGCACTTCGCGTAGGGCGGTCTGATCCGGGTTTTCGCCCTGATCGACCAGCCCCTTGGGCAGCGCCAATAACATTTTTTGCCATCTTTTCCCGCCAGTCGCGGTGCCAGTCTTTGGCACCCCCTCCTTTTGCGGTTCGATAACCGCTATCTGCCAGCCTTGTTCGGAGGGCCGTACCACCACCCCGCCTGCTGAGATTTCTCGCACCATGCGGCTAAAGTTAACAAGAATAAAAGTCTTAGTCACGTCACGGTGACTATGGACAGTAATCTCCGGGGGTGATTACCGTAGAGTGACCATGACCTAGAAGCCTTCCTGGCCGATTGTGGCATCTCATTTGCAGAATATCTAGTGGCGTCATGGGCCGAGCCTGGTCGGGGGACAGGGTGAAGAGTCTCGGGAAGATCATTCGGTCGGTACAGGCATTTGGCCGGGAGCTTTCCGGGCGCAGTTCCGGAACAGCACCGGGCAGTTTGGGCATCGGTCTGGCTCTGGGCGGCGGTTTTGCCCGGGGCATTGCCCATGTCGGCGTCTTGAAGGTCCTCGAAGAAGAAAATATCCCGATCCGATATATTGCGGGCACGAGCGTGGGCGCTCTGATCGGCGCCGCCTATTGCAGCGGTCTGTCCTCGGCCGAGCTCGAGCAGGTCGCCACCCAGGTCCGCTTCAAGCACTTCGCGCGCTGGACTCTGTCGCGCTACGGATTTGCCAGCAACCAGCGCATGATAGGTTTCCTGAACCGCATCCTCAAGGTCAAGACCTTCGAGGAATTGCGCATTCCCCTGGCAGTGACCGCGACCGATTTTTCCACCGGCGAAGGCGTATTGTTTCACTCCGGTCCGCTGGTCGATCCGGTGCGCGCCAGTTGTGCGTATCCGGGAATGTTCTTGCCGGTGAAGATCCGCGGGCGGCTGCTGGTCGACGGTATGCTCTCCTACGCCGTGCCCACAACTCCGTTGCGATTGATGGGAGCCGATGCCGTCCTGGCCGTCCATTTGAAGGGGCGCTGGACTACCCGGGACGGACCGCGCCATCTGTTCGACGTCATCGGGCAGTGTTTCGCCATTGCCCAGGAGATGAATTGCAGCGTGTGGAAGCAGGCCGCCGATTTGGTCATTGAGCCGGATGTCAACGGCTACAAGTACGACGGCTTCGAACACGCCGCCAGCCTGGTGCACGCCGGAGAGGTCGTGACCCGGGCCGCGCTTCCCGAGATCCGGAAGTGGCTGCAGTCTGAGCCTGCGAACACCCGCACACCACGCAAGGCAGCCTCGGCGAATCCCGCCACCATGTCTGCCGACTAACCGGGGTTTGACCGACCGCGTACCCAGCCTCGAGCCAGGAATCTCCGTCTACTGGTACCTTGCCGCCATAAAATCTCCGATGGCGCGGTAGGCTTTCGTTAAGGTGGGCTCGTCGGGAAGGAAGACGATACGGATGTGCTTGGTTCCCGGCTTCTGGCCGAAGCCGGAGCCGTGGACAACCATCACGTGTTTTTCGCGCAGAAGCTCGCGGACAAAGGTGTCGTCAGGCTCGGGAATGTCGATGCGGGGAAAAGCATAGAAGGCGCCGCGCGGAGAGACACAGCTGACGCGCGGAGTCGAATTGGCCCAGCGCACCGTCAGATCGCGCCGGCCGCGGAGTTTCTGGCGAACGACCGCTAAGTGATCCTGGGGGCCTTCGAGAGCCACCGGGATGGCATATTGTTCGGGATGATTCGCGCACAGCCGGGAGCGCAGCATCTTCTGAATCGCTTCCGCGAAGCGCCCGACGACCGCGCGTTCCCCGCTCACCACGCCCCAGCCGATGCGCCATCCCGGCGCGAGATAGTTCTTCGAAAGTCCTCCGAAGGTAACCACCGGAACATCCGGGGCGATCGCCGCAATCGATTGCTGCTGCTGGTCGTCGTCGAGGATCAACTTGTCGTAGATTTCGTCGGCAAACACCACCAGATGGTGCTGCCGCGCCAGCTCCGCGATGGCTTCGAGCGTCCGGCGTTCCGAGACCGATCCTGTCGGATTATTGGGATCAATCAGCACCAGGCCGCGAGTGCGCGGGGTGATCTTGCGCCGTATGTCGTCCAGATCAGGCTGCCAGCCATCTTCTTCCTTCAGGGAATAGGTGTTCAACCCGATACCCAGCTTGGCGAGCACCGCGGAGTAAAGGGGATAGTCGGGGCTGGGGGTCAGCATATCCTCGCCGGGATTGAGCAGCGCGGTGAGACACAGGTCGACCGTTTCGCTGACGCCGCCGGTGACAAAGACATCCTGCACGGAAGCGATTCCCTTGCGCGCCGCCTCGCCGCGAATTGCATCCAAAGCTAGTGGAATTCCGGGCGAAGGGGCATAGCCGTTCTTGCCATCGCGCATGGCCTTGGACACGGCCTCGATCATGTGCGCGGGCGTTTCGAAATCGAACGCGATGGGATCGCCGATATTCAGCGGCAGAATCTTGTGTCCCTGCCGGGCGATTTCCTGCGCGTAGCCAGCTAGGTCGCGAATGGCATAGCGGACATTTTCGAGCCGTGTGGCGGGTGCGATTTCACGGGTCTGGGTGATGGGCATAGGCACTCCTGAAAGGAAAAGAATACCGCAGAGTGCAGGGACGGCGCAGAAGGGTTGTGTCCCCCCGAGCACGCTCGTAATCTGGAGCGCTCGAACCAAGAAGGTTAGCGTGGAGGCAGGCGCTCGTTTGCTCTGGCTCCTGCTGCCACTCACACATGAGAGTGATCCTTGGGGGAACTTCTTGGGGAAGGGCTCTTTGTGGTTTAGGATGAGGCAGGGTAGCTACGGGAGTCAGATCGTATGATAGGCATTCACAAAGTCGCAATCCTCGGCGCCGGGACGATGGGAGCGCGCATCGCGGCGCATTTCGCCAATGCCGGCGTACCCAGCTACTTATTGGACATCGTTCCGCCCGACGCGGATGGCAGGGCTCGCAACAAGATCGCCGCCGCCGGACTCGAAGCCCTTCGAAAAGCAAAGCCCGCGGCATTCATGGATCCATCGCTGGCCCGGCTGATCACCATCGGAAATTTCGAAGATGATCTCGACCGGCTGGCCGAGGTGGACTGGATTCTCGAAGCCGTGGTCGAGGATCTTAAGATCAAGCGGGCGCTGCTCAAGAAGGTCGAAGCTGTCCGCAAACCGGGAACTCTCGTCACCACCAATACCAGCGGCCTGCCTGTAGGACAAATCGCCGAGGGATTCTCCGCCGAGTTCCAGCGCTTTTGGTTCGGCACGCACTTCTTCAATCCCCCGCGCTACATGCGGCTTCTCGAACTGATTCCCACTCCCCAGACCGAGCGCGCGGCCATCGAGCGCGTAGCCGAGTTCGCGGATGTGCATCTGGGCAAGGGTATAGTCTTAGCCAAAGACACTCCCAACTTCATTGGCAACCGCATTGGCACGTTTTCCGTGCTGAATATTCTGCGGCTGATGCAGGAGATGGATCTGACCCTCGAGGAAGTGGATGCGCTTACCGGTGAGGCTGTGGGCTGGCCGCGGTCGGCCACCTTTCGCACCCTGGATCTGGTGGGTCTCGATATTCTGAGCCACGTGGTCGCCAATTTCACCGAGCATGTGCGGGATGAGCGCAGCGATCTTAAGCTGCCCGAGTTTTTCCGGAAAATGATCGAGCGGAAGTGGTTGGGAGACAAAACCCACGGTGGTTTCTACAAGAAGGCGGGCGCGCGAAGGGCCGCGACCGAGGGCGCGGGCAAAGAGGAAGAACGCTTGGCGCTTGACTGGAAAACCCTCGACTATCACCCCCGGCAAAAGCCCAAGTTCCCCAGTCTCGAGATGGCGAAAAATGTCGAGGAGGCCGGAGCGCGGCTGCGCATGTTGCTGGCCCTCGACAGCCCACCCCAGAAGGCCGACAAAGTCGCGCAGTTTTTGTGGCGCGCCTTGGCGGATCTGTGGACGTACTCGGCCAACCGCATTCCCGAGATCTCAGATTCCGTCTTCGAGATCGATCGGGCCATGCGCTGGGGGTTCAACTGGGAACTGGGGCCGTTCGAATTGTGGGATGCGGCGGGGGTCGAACCGACTGTCGCGCGCATGCAACGAGAGGGACACCCGGTTGCCGCTCAGGTCGAGCGCCTGCTCGCCTCCGGCCAAAAATCCTGGTACGCGGACGATCCCAAGACGCCCTCCGGTCGCACCTACTTTGACCTCGAAAGCCAGCACCGAAGGCCGGATCCGGTGCCTAGCGGGGTTTGGTCCGTGGCCGCCGCCAAGAAATGTAAAGCCGTGGTTACCAAGAACCCGGGCGCCTCGCTGATCGATCTCGGCGACGGCGTCGCTGCCATCGAGTTTCACTCCAAGATGAATGCTCTCGGAGGCGACATTATCCAGTTCATCTCCCAAACCCTCAAAGCCGGAGGCCCGGGCGATACGTTTGAGGCCTTTGTGATCACCAATGATGCCGCCAATTTCTCCGTCGGCGCCAACCTGATGCTGCTCCTGATGTCCATTCAGGAGGAGGAGTGGGATGACGTCGACTGGGCCATCCGCCAGTTCCAAAACATGACCGAGGCCATCAAATTCTCGGCCAAGCCCGTGGTGGTGGCTCCCTTCGGAATGACGCTCGGCGGCGGCGCAGAAATCGTGCTGCATGCACCCGCCGTGCAGCCTCATGCCGAGCTCTATATGGGTCTGGTGGAGGTAGGAGTGGGCCTGCTTCCGGCCGGAGGCGGCTCGAAGGAAATCCTGCTGCGGGCGCTGGCGAGCGCCGAGCGAATCCGTCCCGGAGGGCGCGGCGAATCGGTCGAGCTGATGGAATCGATGAAAAAGTACTTCGAGACCGTGGCTACCGCCAAAGTCGCAACCTCAGCCTGGGAAGCGCGTGGACTGGGGTTTCTGCGCGACTCCGACCATGTCACGGCGAACCGCCAGCGGGTGCTCAGCGACGCCAAAGTGCGGGCCTTGGAGCTAGTGCGCTCCGGATACCAGCCACCAAGACCGCGCAACGACATACCGGCTCCGGGGGAGAACATTCTGGCGGCGCTCAAGCTGGGAGTGCACCTGATGCGCCAGGGTGGCTACATCACCGACTACGAGGTGAAGATCGGCGGCAAGGTCGCCGAAGTGCTTTGCGGTGGAGCGGTCTCGCCCGGAACCCTGGTCAGCGAGCAGTACCTCCTCGATCTCGAGCGCGAAGCCTTCAAGTCGCTGTGCGGCGAGAAGAAGACCCGGGAGCGAATTCAGTACACGCTCAAGACCGGGAAGCCCTTGAGGAACTAGTTTGAGGACAAGGATGTTGTTAAGGCCGCTGAGGCGATCGGCGCCTACCCCGAACGAATCGTCGAGAGCGTTCGAGGAAAGAGCCGGTGAAATCGCGGAAAAGGCGTCAAAATCGATGGAACGACCAGAGCTGGCCGATGGCCGGCGGAAGTTGAGTCTATGCGCGAAGTCATAATTGCTTCTTCGGTGCGCACCCCGGTGGGTCGCGCCATTAAAGGTACTCTGCGGGCCACCCGTCCCGATGATCTCGCTGCCATCGCGATCCGGGGAGCATTAGAACGCCTACCCCAACTCGATGCCAAAGAAATCGAAGACGTCATTCTGGGCTGCGCCATGCCCGAAGGCGAGCAGGGAATGAACGTGGCGCGTACTGCGTCGCTCAGAGCCGGGTTGCCCATCGAGGTCTCGGCAATCACCATCAACCGCTTCTGTTCCTCTGGGCTGCAATCGATTGCCTTGGCCGCCGAGCGCATCATGGCCGGCGGCGCTGAGGCCATTGTCGCCGGCGGGACCGAATCCATGTCGATGGTTCCCATGGGAGGGAACAAGATTTCTCCCAACCCCTGGCTGGTGGATCATTACGCCGACGCCTATCTTACGATGGGGTTGACCGCCGAACGCCTAGCCGAACGCTACAGCATCACGCGCCAGCAAGCTGACGAATTCTCTTTGCGCAGCCACCAGAAGGCGGTAGCTGCGATCGGGGCAGGGAAGTTCTCGGACGAAATCGTGCCGGTCGCGGTCAGTTTCACGCTGGGCCAGGACCAGACGGACGTCTCGTCCGCGCCCGGGAGCAAGGGCCGCCCCGCTACAGCGCAATGGAGACCCAAACGCCAGGAAGTGGTTTTCAAGGACGATGAAGGTCCTCGCGCCGATACTTCTCTCGAAACCCTCCTCTCGCTCAAACCGGCCTTCCATCAAAGAGGCACCGTCACGGCCGGCAACTCTTCTCAAATGTCCGATGGCGCCGCCGCCAGTGTCGTGATGTCTCTGGAACGGGCGAAAGCCCTCGGCATCAAGCCACTCGCGCGCTATGTTTCCTTTGCCACCGCGGGGTATAAGCCGGAAGAGATGGGCCTTGGCCCGGTGTTTGCCATTCCCAAGGCGTTAAAGCTGGCTGGGCTCAAGCTCTCCGAGATCGACTGCATCGAATTGAATGAGGCTTTCGCCGCGCAAGCGCTGGCGGTGATCCAACAAGCGCAGCTCGATCCGGAACGGGTCAACCCCAACGGGGGAGCCATTGCGCTGGGACATCCCCTGGGCTGCACCGGCGCCAAGCTGACGGCCACCCTCATCCGCGAACTCAAGCGGCGCAAGGCCCGCTACGGGCTGGTGACCATGTGTGTCGGTGGAGGTATGGGGGCAGCTGGTATCTTCGAGAATCTAAACTAGCGGTGTTCCCGAGGAAATGCTTTCGCTGCCATCTTCCTGGTGCTTTACGGGGTCTCGCCTCTCTTCGAGACCACCTCCTTTCGTTCCGGGTACAGACTTTCGCCATCTGGCAAATCCAGGGCAGTCCCTATAAACTTCCCTTTTTGGCGCATGGGAGCGCGTGTTCTCGACCGATAGCAGGACAGAAGAGGCGGTGCCTGGGAAATTTCGCCAAGGTGATTTGCGTCACAGGCTAGCCTGGCCCCGTTCGATATAGTTGGTGTCTGAACCGTCTTTCGTACCGCACTACGAGAGCGATCTCAGTTCGTGGCCCTCCGGGGCTCGAACGTCGCTCCTTCTAACTCGTTTCAAGGGATAGATATGGCTACAAGTACTGCAATTCTGAAGACGAAAATCTCCGGCGGAAGTTTCCTCCTCGAAGAGCGTGCCCCCGAAGATATCTTCACGCCCGAAGATTTCACCGAGCAACATCAGCTGATTGCGCAGACGGCCGAAGAGTTCGCTCTCAACGAGATCATTCCGAACATCGAGAAGATGGAGCACAAAGACTTCGCCGTAACCCGCGCCCTGCTGAGAAAGGCCGGCGAACTTGGCCTCAGCTCAGCCGAGATTCCGGAAGCTTACGGCGGCCTGGACATGGACAAGGTGACGGCCGCTGTCATCGCCGATCACATTGCCAAGTACGCCGGCTTCGCCACCAGTTGGGGTGGACACAACGGCATTGGCACGCTGCCCATCGTTTATTTCGGCAGCGAGGGGCAAAAGCAAAAATATCTGCCTCGTCTAGCTGCGGGCGAGATCGTTGGGGCGTACGCTCTTTCGGAGTCTACTTCGGGTTCCGATGCCCTTAATTGCCGCACCCGGGCCGTCCTCTCGCCCGATGGCCGCCACTATGTCCTCAACGGCGAGAAGATGTGGATCACCAACGCCGGCTTTGCCGATCTGTTTACGGTTTTTGCCAAGGTCGACGGCGAAAAGTTTACTGCTTTCCTGGTCGAAAAGACCTTTCCCGGATTTTCCATTGGCGCTGAAGAACACAAGATGGGCATCCGCGGATCGTCCACCTGCCCCCTCATCCTCAACGACTGCAAAGTTCCCGTCGAGAACGTCCTCGGCGAAATCGGCAAGGGCCACGTCATCGCCTTCAACATTCTCAATGTGGGGCGCTTCAAACTGGGTGCGATGTGCGTGGGGGGAGCTCGCTTGGCTCTGGAGCATGCGATCGCCTATGCGAAGCAGCGTCAGGCCTTCAAGAAGGTCATCGCCGATTTCGGCTTGATTCGCGAGAAGCTGGCCAACATGGCCCTGCTGATCTACGTCGGCGAATCCCTGGTTTTTCGTACCGTGGGAATGATGGACGTCGCGCTCTCTGCGGTCGACAAGTCCGGCGCCGAGGCTTCCCTAAACACCCGCAAGGCGATCGAGGAGTATGCGGTCGAGTGCTCGATCATTAAGGTGTGGGGATCGGAAATGATCGACTATGTAGTCGATGAGACCGTGCAGATTTATGGCGGCTACGGTTTTGTAGAGGAGTACCCCGCCGAGCGTGCCTACCGCGATGCCCGCATCAACCGCATCTTCGAAGGCACGAATGAGATCAATCGCCTCATCATCACCGGATTTCTGCTCAAGCGCGCCATGAGCGGTCAGTTGCCGCTCATGCCGGCGATTAAGAAGCTGATGGATGAAGTCGTCGCCGGGCCGGTGGGAGGCGAGGATCGCGAGGGTCCTCTCAGCGAGGAGCGCAAGTTGGTAGCTCAGGCCAAGAAACTGAGCCTGTTTGCTGCCGGATCCGCCACCCAGAAACACATGCAGGCCCTCGAGAATCAGCAGGAGATCCTGGGCGCCATCGCTGATATGGTGATCGAAGTTTATGCCATGGAATCGGCGGTCCTGCGGGCTCAGAAGATCGCCGAAGGTAAGGGTCAATCGGCGGCTGGCTTGCCGATTGCCATGACTCGCGTCTATCTTTCGTCGGCGATGGAGAAGGTCGAGGCTAACGCTCGCAAGATCATCGCCGCGGTAGCCGAAGGCGACATGCTGCGCACCCAGTTGGCGATTCTCCGCCGCCTGGCCAAGTATGAGGCTTTCAATACGATTGCCCTGCGGCAGCAGATTGCTGAAAAGGTACTGGAACGGGGAAAGTACTCCCTGGCTTAGAGATCCACTCACCTCACTCGTGGCCTCAGCTGCTGGTGCCGGGATCGGTCCCGGGCTTAGCTTTCCACAGCCGCCTCAATGGCCCAATGGCTCACTCCCAAGTCACAATTTGGGCGCGTCGCCTGCGCGAATTCCTGCGCACTGGATGGCCAGGGCAAGAAAAAGGGCTACAACCAGCATTGTTTATCCGGAGAACTTCTCTGGCACTCGACTACCCGTATTGCGTGGGACGGCGATTTACGGGCAAGTGGATAGCCCAATTGCCGGAGATCAGATTTGTCAGTTTTAGGTAGGCAGCCCAATACGCCGCACCAATTTCTCATACCTTGGGTCATGGCGCAGCGGCTCGAACCTGCGTCCTACCTTGATATAAGTCAATTCCGGGTCATGCTCCGCATACGCCTTTTCGAGCCAGGCGAAAGCCTCATCGGATTCGCCCAAGGCTCCGTAGAGAATGCCAACGGAACCAGACGTCGCCAGTCCTCGATGGTGTAATTCCTTCAGCTTGGCGAGAATTTTGCGGGACTCGTCCCGGTGACCTGTGGTGGCATAAGCGAACCCCAGATCGAGCATCAGGTCTGTGTCGTCAGCGCCAGAAAGTTGCAGTGCGTTCTGAAATTCTCGTACAGCGTCCTGACGATTTCCCCTGTTTAGGTACACCCATCCGAGGGTTTGGTGCGCTTGTGGAAAATGCACGTCCAGCTCCAAAGTCCTTTGCACTTGCTCGAATGCCTCATCGTAACGGCGAGCCGCAAGGAACCTGCCGGCGAGCGCATTGTTGATCGGCAAAGATAAAGGATCAAGTTCCCTGGCGTGCACTTCCTCGGTGATCCCCTCGTCAACTCGGCCGACATAAGTCAGGTAGCCGGCATACAAATGGTGCGCCCGAGCATCGTCGGGGTTAAGTTCGATAGCTCGCTTATATTCCCGTTCCGCTGTTGCCCAGTCCCACTCGTGCGTCTCGGCGATGAACGCTAGCGATGCGTGGGGATCAGACAATGTGTCCCCCAATTCAATGGCTCTCAGAGCGGCTGCTTTAGCCCGCAGGAGGGCGTCTTGCAATCGAACGCGCCCCCGGAAGCCAAGCAACGCGTAAGTATCGGCCAGGCCGCTGTAAGCCAAAGCGTAATTCGGATCCTTGCCTATGGCCTGCTGGAAGCACTCGATGCTCTTGTTTAACGCCTCTACCGTTCGCTGGTTGAAGTAATACCGGCCCTTGAGGAAGGCCTCGTAAGCCTCGGGGTCCACGCCTCGTGTTCCTGCTAGTCTCACGCGTGTCCCGGGAATGAGGTTGGCCTCGATCCGGTCGGCGACATCCCCAGCAACATCTTGCTGTAAAGCGAGAACGCTTCCGTACTCACGCTCGTACTCACCTGCCCAAATATGTTCATCGGTCGCGGCGCGAATCAGCTGTGCGTGTACGCGGATCTGACTGCCGTCTCGGATCACGGATCCTTCGACAATGGCATCCACCTGAAGCGCTTGGGCGATCTCGGGTAGGGAAAGCTGGGTGTCTTTGAAGTGCATCGATGACGTACGGGAAATCACACGCAAGCCGGGGACCAAGGCTAGCCGTCCGATAAGGTCTTCCGTCAAACCGTCAGCCAGATATTGCTGCTTTGGGTCCTCCGAGAGGTTCTTCAGAGGCAATACGGCCAAACTTCTGATAGCCGGCTGAGTTGCGACGCGAGCCATGTCATGATGGAAAACCCACGTAACACCAATGACTGCCAGCGCCGCCAACGCCACAAGCAAGGCCGGCACGTTGCGAGAGAGAAGGCTTGCTTTGGCGGGCGATGTTTTCGGATTGGGGGGGGAAGTTCCAGTGTCCGAGTCGGCCTGAACCGCTGGCTGCACCTGCGGCCTGGCGAGCCCGTTGTTCGTGGTCACGGGAGCTAGAAAACAGTAGCCTTTTCCGAGTATGGTTTCAACGAAGCGCGGCCTGTCCGGGTCGTCCCGCAAGGCAACTCTAATCTTCCGGACAGCTACATTGATTCCGTGATCGACGTCAAGGAAAGCGTCCTTGCCCCATAGCCGTTCAGCGATCTCCTCCCGGGTGACGAGCTCTCCCTGCCGCTCTAACAGCAGGATGAGCAATTCCATGGGAAGCCTTTCGAGAGAAAGACAGCGTTCGCCCCTTTGCAATCGAAACCGGGACTGGTCGAGTGTGAAGTCACCGAAATGGAACTGTAGGGTCGTAAATCACCCCGGCAAGGCTGATCAAGCGTAAGGAAATAATGCTCCTAGAGTGGCTCAGAAACAAGCCTATCAATAAGTTAGGGATTTACAGAAACTTTATCCCGTCTGCATTGCCATTCCATGCCCGAATCGAATATAAGACCAGCCCTGACCCGTATTCCCCCAAGAAGAGGCAGCAAGTGTCCGCTCTGGAAAGCGGCTGCAACCCGCCCCCTAACCCGAAAGGAGAACCGTGCGGAGGAACAAATGTCTAAGGCTCGGTGTGCCTTTTGGATCGGTCTTTTGCTTTCGTCAACTTCGGCTTTCGGGCAGGATGGCTTCCTCTCGAATTGGTTGGACAGGGTGACACAAACGGAAAACGAACAACCTCACTGGGCTGTCCCCCTTGCGACAACCACTCCGACACTCCACCAGTTGTTTCGATACGATATACAACGGCAGACTTACAACAGCGGGGTCACAGCAACCAACTACGGCGTGGGTAAAGGTCTGGAGATCATCCCCGAGAAGAGCGTCGAGGTCATTCTTGCCGTCCCTCCGTATATCGTTAACAACCCAAATTCTCCGAATGACGGATTCGGAGATTGGCAATTCCTCGTGAAATATAGGATAGCCGCCGCCAGCGAGGAGGGCGGGAACTACATTTTGACGGCCTTCTATCAGATGAGTCTCCCTACCGGGCAGTATCGACAGGGAGCGTTAAGTCCGATAATTACTCCGACGATTGCCTACGGAAAAGGCTATAGGGATTTTGCCTTGCAGGGAACGTTGGGAGGCAGTTTGCCCACAGGGAATACAGCAACTATTGGACGAACGGTCTTGTGGAACAATGCACTGCAATACCGCATCTTGAAGAAAATCTGGCCGGAGACAGAGTTCAACTTCACCCACTATTACGAAGGCTCCCACAACGGCCACTCGTTGCTCTACGTCACACCCGGCCTCGTACTCGGCAGGTTTCCCATCCACAACCGTTTCGCGTTCGTCATCGGCGGGGGATTCCAGATCGCTGCGACATCGTTCCATCCCACCAATCACAATGGAATTTTGTCGATCCGCTTCCCGTTCTGACCTGGTTCAACAGGTTGCCGGTGACAATAGAGAATCACTGGTCTCGACGATCAATGAAAAAGGCCACGTTGCTCACGCAACGTGGCCCGTCTTTAATGCCGGCAACGACCTACACTCCCACACACTTTCGCGTGCAGTACCATCGGCCCTGCGGGGCTTAACTTCCGTGTTCGGGATGGGAACGGGTGGATCCCCCGCGGTATGATCACCGACAAATCGCAGCAGCTCGTTCTCTGGTTCTAGAGACCGCGCCGCAAACTTTTCAAGGAGCGTGAGCAGGATCTCTCACAACTGAATAGATTGGTCGTCACTACTTCGGCGTTCGGCACACAGCCGCAGGTCATGATCCCCGATCGACGGTCCAGGTTCTGACCGGCGACGAGTGAAGCATAACCAACGGCTGATGTTCCGAGTAAATTTTATGGTCAAGCCGAACGGGCGATTAGTACGGGTAAGCTACACGTGTCACCACGCTTCCACTTCCCGCCTATCAACCAGGTAGTCTTCCTGGGCCCTTCTTATCCCTTACGGGTTGGGAGATCTCATCTTGAGGAGTGCTTCCCGCTTATATGCATTCAGCGGTTATCACAACCGAA
>Ga0187778_10001311_pt1 | contig 17463 bp, 15 predicted proteins | sample 1015_Q2_SP5_20_M_FD_132418 | JGI IMG/M metagenome (GOLD analysis project Ga0187778, IMG submission 132418) | Tropical peat soil microbial communities from peatlands in Department of Meta, Colombia - 1015_Q2_SP5_20_MG | ecosystem: Environmental > Terrestrial > Soil > Wetlands > Peat | place...
CCAGGCAGCTGGCGTAGTTGGGCGTCGTCGCGCTGTTGAGCTGGCAACCGTAGAGCCCTGCCTGCTCGAAGTAGTCGGACAGCTTCTGCATCATGAAGAAGGTCGTGTCCGAGCCGGCGTCCCGGATGATCTCGGGCTTTCCGAGGAAGAACCGGGGGTAATTCGTCGGCGGGGTCACGGCTGATGCCGCTCCCGTTCCCACCATCATGGCCACCGCCAGGGTCGCGGCCCCGAGCGACATGGCCGCGGCGAACCGGGTCCGCCAGGTGCGGTTTCTCATGAGTCGTGCTCCTTGTCGTCGTGCGTTCGGTTGTCTTGCGTTCGTTGCCATCGTGGGATCTGCCGCTCGATCGTCGTCGTAGGCGCTACGACGCCGAGACCGAGTCGGCCGCGGCACGCCGGCGCCGGAAGACGAGGAACGTCCCGCCTCCGACCACCGCGGCACCGGCCAACGGCAGGGCGATCGTCATCGGCGCCTCGGGCGCCGCGCCGACGGGCGACGTCACCAGGAACGGCGCCGAGAACGTGACCGGCTGCGCCGAGGTGCCACTGAAGTTGTTCACGTAGTCCTCACCGACCCACAGGTCGCACCAGTTGGTGGCGTTGCAGTTGATCTGGTTCGCCGGAGTGTTGAGCTGCTTGATGTGGTAGGTCGCGCTGAAACAGTTGGTAGCGGTCGAGGGGGCTGGGCACGTCGTCGGGTAGATCGTGCTCGGGTTCAGCGTGGTCCCGTCGCACGTCGAGTTGTCGGTCGCCTGGTTGTTGGGATCACCGTTGGGATCGCTGCACTCGAGGATCTCGATGGTGTTGCCCGATGCCAGCGTGGAGAACCCGGTCCCCGACACGGTGATGGACTGACCGTTGGTGTAGGTGAGGCAGCCGGCGGGCGTGGGCGATGGCGAGCAGTCCATGGTTCCCGTCGGGCTCGTCAGGTTCGCCGCGGCGCTGGCGACCCCGGCGAGGGGTCCCAGGATGGCGATCGCCGTGACGGCGAGGGTGGCGCCCACCAGCGTCGCGAGTCTCCTCGCTATGCCTCGGATCTGCTGCATGCTCCGGGTCCTTTCCTGCGTTGCGCTCGGTCGTGTTCGCGCGCGTTCTTGCTCAGTGCAGCGGTGGAGCCGTTCCCTCCGTCGTACCGACGCCTCGCACCGATCGTGACCATGACAGTGCAGTCACCGGCCGACAAGCAGAGATCGCGGATGACGCGAAGAGTTCATTCGCGCCGCTCAGTTCTGTCACCCGCCGATCACTCAGCTACACGGTGCATTCGCGTCTTGACGCCGCGCGGCGTTTGAACAGCGCAACCAATGGCGCGACAAAGCGTCTGTTCCGACTGTTCAACGATGCGCGGACGTCGCCGCGCCGGTGGCCGTCAGCCTCGCGGCGCGGAGGGCTCGGGCGACTGCCCGACGGTGCCGCCGTGACGCGTCAGCCCATGCACCGTCTTCTCCCAGAACGTGGGGGCGCCGACGATCTGCCAGAACGCCTTGACGGCCGCCATGGACATCATCACCCAGTACGCCGGCACCAACACGGCCGCCCACAGGAGCTCGTCCCTGCGGAGCAACCGGCAGCTGAGGACCGACAGGTACCAGATCAGGAAGTTGCCCATACACCACGAGAGCAGACCGGCGTAGTACACGGGTGCGGGAAAGATCTCCTGGATCCACGCGGGATGCCACACGAACCACAGGACCGTGAGGATCCAGAAGACCGGGTTCAGAAAGGCGAGGATCGGGGTGCCGCCCACGAACATGCAGAAGTGTGCGGCGCCCTTGAGGCCGACCTCGCGGCGGAAGGTCCTCGGCGAGCGCAGATGGACGAGCAGGGTCTGCAGGTAGCCCTTGTACCAACGGGAGCGCTGGCGCATCCAGTTGATGAAGTCGCTGTTGGCCTCCTCGTAGGTGGTCGACTCCAGGACCCTGACCCGGTACCCCTCCCGGTGCATCCGGATGCCGAGGTCGGCGTCCTCGGTCACGTTGTAGGGGTCCCATCCGCCGATCCGGCGCAGGACCTCGCGGCGGAAGTGGTTCGACGTCCCGCCCAACGGGATGGGCGCGCTGGATCTGGCCAGCCCGGGGAGAAAGTACGAGAACCACATGCCGTACTCGATGGTGAACCACCGGGTGATGAGGTTCTGCGTGGGATTGTGGTACGAGAGCTTCGCCTGGAGACAGGCCACGTCGGGACCCTGGCGGGACAAGGCCACGGCGGCTCGGCGCAGCTGGAGGGGATCGGGCTCGTCCTCGGCGTCGTAGACCGTCACCAGCTCGCCGCGTGCCAGGGTCAGCCCATAATTGAGCGCCTTGGGCTTGGTCCGCGGGCTTGCCGGTGGGATGACGACCAGCTGGAACTGGCCACCCGGATCGGCGCGGCGCACGGCGTCGATGGTGTCCTCGTCGTCCGCCTCCACGAGCACCATCACCTCGAGGCGGTCGGTGGGGTAGTCGATCCCGGCGACGTGCTCGAGGAGCTGGCCGATCACCTCGGATTCGTGGAAGGCGGGGATCATGATCGTGTACGAGGGCAGCTCCTCGGGGTGCACGGCCTTCGCCTCGGTGTCCCCGACCACGATGACGACGCCCGGTCTGCTCGACCACACGAAGAGGACCGTCCGGTAGACGATCATCGCCACGTACACGGCGATCACGAGCGTCACCAGCACCGTCAGCGTCGCCAGGGTCGCCACCGCCAGGCCGAGCGCGATGACCAGGGCGACGGTCAGAAGCACCCGTTTCTGCCCCTTGGTGAGCAGCGAGCGGGCCGACAGGAACGGGACGCGGTCGGCAAGCCCGTCGATGCTGGCCCGCAGGCGCAGCTCGGCCCCGGCCCCCTCGGCAGCGATGACGCGCACCGCCTCGGACGGTAGCAGTGTCGTCAACCCACGTCGCGAGCCAGCGAGCCCGAGCGCCGACACTCCGGTCGGCCGTTGTCCACGACAACTGACCCGTAGGGCGGGTCGGGAGCCAACACCGGCCCAATCCCTTCAGCTGCTTTCCTCACCGAGCCGATCACTCGAGGATGGCGCGCAGCAGGCTTCCGGGTGACCGAGCTGCCTGGCGCCGCACGTTGCCCCGACTCGTGAGCACGACCCTGGTCGCCACGGCGATGGCCGCAGCCGTCGGGTCTCCGGCTGCCGTCACGCGCCAGAAGTCGTCCCAGCTTTCGACAGCGGCCCGGCCCGTTGAGCCGACACGGCCGCACGCAACGGGCCACCCCGGCTCGGGCCCCTCCCCCAACGCCGACGCGGGACAGGACCCTGCGGCCACGCTGCCGACGGGGACGACCACGCCAGTCCCCCTCGACGAGCCCGCTCCGCCGCCCGCGGCCGCGGTATCGACCGTCGGGCCATCCGCCACAGACGCCGCCGACGCCATCACGGCGAGCGACGGCCAGCTCATGCTCGACGGCCGCCCGTACCATTTCGTAGGCGTCAACGCCTACGAGATCGCGACGGCGTGGGGGGTCAACGGAAGCTGCGGCACGATGGTCAGCGATCAACAGCTCGATCAGCTCTTCGGTTCCCTCCCACCGAACTCCCTCGTCAGGTTCTGGGCATGGGAGGGAAGCATGGCCGTCAACATCCACACCCATCAACTCGACTGGTCGGCATTGGACCGAATCTTCGCCACAGCGACGAGATTCCACCAGCGGCTTCTCGTGGTGATCGCGGGACAAAGTGGCGCATGTGATGCCGGCAACTGGAAGGACCCGGCGTGGTACTCGGGCGGCTTCTCCCAGGTGGTCGACCCGAACGGTCTGACCCCCCTCTCGTACTGGGACTACCTGCAGGCCATCGTGAATCGCTACAAGGCGTCCCCCGCTCTCGGCATGTGGGAGCCGATATCCGAACCGGAAGCCTCGACATGTCCTCCGCAATACCAACCCTCGGACTGCGGGGGCCACCAGACCTGCCCCGACGAGGCCGCTGCAGCACGGGCGATGCGGTCCTTCTTCGACGCCGTTGGAGGCGAGATCCACGCACTCGACCCCGTTCATCTCGTCGAGAGCGGAACCATCGGCAGTGGCCAATGTGGCACCTCGGGCCCGGACTACGAAACGGTCTCGGCGAGCCGCGGTATCGACGTGCTCTCCTATCACGACTACAACGGTCCGATTCCGATCGGCGGCGACCAATGGAACGGCCTGGCCCTCCGCTTCGGCGAAGCGAGCGCCCTGCGGAAGCCGATCATCGGCGGCGAGATCGGATTGACGGCGGGCACGGGGCCCGATTGCGCCACCCCGGCTGCCCGCGCGGATCAGTTCACGATCAAAGAGACGGCGCAGCTCCAAGCAGGGAGCAGCGGTCTGCTGGTCTGGGATTGGGAGCCTGGCCCACCGTCGGACTGCACCTTCGACACCTATCCGGGCGATCCCTTGATGGGCGTGATCGCCGAGGGTCCCCGAGCGTGAGCGTCGCCCGCCTCCTGTCGTGGGGTCGGCACACCGCGCTCGGGGGAACGAAAGTTCACTCATCCGTCACGGTCCGGTAGCCGGCCGTTCGCCAACCGGACGCTACCCTCTTCGCTCCGGGGCGGGCGGTGCGAAAGGCTGGAGGGAGTGACTTCGGTAGCACCGGTCAGGTCCTCACCGGACCTGCACGACTCTCAGGGGGCGCCGCGCCGCATCGCGAGCCCTGACCCATTGCATCGGCGGCTCCGCCGTCGCCTGACCGAGGGTGTCGCGGTGTTCACGCTGACCGCGACCCTCTATGTCGTCCTGGCGCTCATCCTCGACCTTCACTACGAGGTCTTCCCACCCGACTCCGTCTTTCGGATGGCGAACGGCTTCTACGTTCTCTACTCACGCCACCCTCACATCGCCGCGATCGGATTCGTGTGGAACCCGCTCATGTCGATGGCGGACATGGTCCCGCTTCTCTTCAAGGATCTTTGGCATCCCCTGGTAAGCCGCGACGTGGCCGCCAGTCTCGTCACTGTCGGCTGCATGGCGGGTGCCACGTACCAGATGTACGCACTGCTGAAGGACTGGCAGGTCGGAAGGCCGATTCGGTTCCTCTTGACGGCGCTGTTCGCCCTCAACCCCATGATCCTCTACTACGCCACCAACGGGATGAGCGAAGCGCTGTATCTCGTCACGATGGTGGGCACCGTCCGGTACCTGTCGCGCTGGTCGGCACGCGACGACACGCGGTCGCTCGTCTATGCCGGCTCGATGCTGGCCCTCTGTTATCTCGCCCGGGAAGAAGCGATCCTGGCCGCGGCGCTCAGCGGGGTGCTGGTCTTCGTGGTCGGTGCGCGGCGGGTCTCGAACCCAGGCACGAGATTCGTGTCGGGGATGACCGACAGCACCATCTATCTGGCGCCGTTCCTGGTCTCGTTCTTCGGATGGGCGCTGGCCAGCAAGGTCATCACCGGCTCGTTCTTCGAACAGTTCACGTCACAGTACGGCAATAGTGCGCAGATCAAGCTGTACGGGTCCTATTACCACCTCCAACCAGGGCACTATGCAGCACGTCTGGCTCATGAAGTGCGCGACCTCGAGGCGATCGCCCCTCTTCTGCCGCTTGTGCTCGTCGCCGCCGCGACGGTGGCGCTTCGCCGGCGGGACGTCCGGATCCTGGCGCCGCTGGCCGTCCTCGGCGGAGGGATCTCGTTCACACTCGTCGGCTTTCTGGGGAACATGGTCTTCCCCTGGTTCCGTTTCTACATCCTCGCGGTGCCGTTGTCGGTCATTCTCGTCGGTTTCCTCCTCGCACCGCGCCATGCACCCGTCACATCCGCGCCACCACGCGCCCTTTCCCCTCCACGCATCGGCCACGAGTGGCGCGCCCGACCAATGGTGAAGGCCGGCGTGGCGACGATCGTGACGCTGATCCTGGTCGGGCCCTCGCTGGCGACGACCGCTGCGGCCATGGACAACCCGAACATCGGCATCGAGGAGTCGGGCCAGCTCGTCGCCGTGTTCCACCCGGATCGATTTCGCGCGACTCCTGGTGACAACGCCCTTCTCCCGGTGATGCACTATCTCGATCGTCTGCATCTTCCCGATGGCGACGTCGTGACGGACGACGCCTACGACTGCATGGCCACCGTCATTATGCGAAGCACCAACCCACGGATCTTCGTGATCACGAATGACGCGGACTTCCAGCGGATCCTCGCGGACCCGCTCGTCTGGCATGCGCACTATCTCGTCGTGCCCCCGCCGGGCGGCGTCTACAACGCGATCACCGCGGCCTATCCGGACATCTACGCAAGTGGCAGCGGATTCTCGGAGCTGGTCCACCAGTTCCCTGCCACCAGCATCTGTCCGCCTCTCCGGCTCTACAAGGTGGTGCGGGACACCACGGCGGCGTGACCGTCTCGCGGTCGGTGGGCTGCCGCCGCACGTGTGGGCCGTTGGCGCGTGCAACGGCGCTCCAATTCACCGAGCTGTCACGCCCCGATTGCCTAGGGATCACCCGGGCGCGCCGGCAGCGACGGTGCCTTGACTTCGTACGACACGAGCGGTTACTGCTGGTGCAGTGGAGGGGGAACACGGGCCGCGGGGCGCGACGGCCGCGGTCGAAGCCGAACGACCGGGATCACACCAGGGCAACGCCGACGTGACCATCCGCCAGCTTCCCCCGCCGGACCCGTCGACGATCGCGGTCTGGGACATGTTCCGCACCTCCGAGACGGCCTCGCCCCTCGACGTGGCGCCGGCGACGACCGCGGGCTCGCCGGCCGGCGAACCCACCGTTCAGGGTCCGGTGCCCGACCACACGCGCCGCCAGGACGACGCCGTACCCGTGTCCTCGCTCCCTGCACCCGGCGAGCTGAACATCAAGCACCGGCGCAGTTGGAAGACATGGCAACTGGCGACGGCCATGGTGATCGCCCTGCTGTTCGGGATGTTGATCAGCTACAAGACATCCCCGACCTCGGACACCTCGGCCGGCGCGGCGGGCCACAAGACCTACGTTCCCCCGCCACCCAGCTCGCCCTCCGGTGGCACGGCCCCCACGACGACGGCCGCCGGTGCCAACGCGTCGACCACTTCGTCGCCTGCCGCATCGGGGGCGAGCACGACGAACTCGACGACCACGACGACGGCCGGCGCGGGGGCCGCCGGCCAGGTACAGACGCTCGTACCTCGGACGCAGTCGACCGGGAACTGGACGAGCCCCGCCTTCACGATCACCGGGGGCACCTGGTACATCGGCTGGGCCTTCCAGTGCACGCCGGTCCCCGCCTCGGGGCCCTCCTTCCAGATCTACATCGTGCCCAACGGTTCCCAGCCCTCCGGCACGGCGGCGGTGACCGTCGGGACGGCCACCGGTCAGGCGATCAGCCCGGAGACCAGCACCGGTCCACAGCAGATCGTCGTGCAGGCTCCTGCGGGATGCGTCTGGGTCGCCAAGGTGACCGGAGTCGGAAGCGCATGAGCACGACCGGTGCAGCGGATCGCCGACCGGCGGGCCGGTCGAGGGGCTCGACGCCCGCACGGGCTGTCGTGGCCCTTGCGGGAGCGATCCTCGCCCTCCTGGTGGTGACCGGTCCGGCCGGCGCGTCGGCGACCGTCACGACGCCACCCGGGCCCTACGCCGACGACCATGTCATCACCGTGTCCGGGCAGGGCTTCGCCACCTTGGCAAGCGGCGCCACGATCCAGATCCTGATGTGCGCCGATCCGGGCGGCACGGCGGCCGGGCTGCCCCGTGACAACTCGTCCTGCGACGGCACGACGCTCAGCCCCAACACGATCTACCCGACGGTCGGCGGCGGTTTCTCCGACCGGTACTCGATCGTCAAGCTGACGGCTCCTGCGCCCAACTCGATCACCTGCGATGCCACCCACTACTGCGTGCTGTGGATCGGCGAGGACTACGTCAACCAGTTCGCCGGATCAGCGAAGAGCCCGATCGCCTTTTCTCAGCCGTTCCTGGTCGGTGCACCGTCCCAGCCGTCGGGCTCCTCCTCGAGCACCCTCGTGGCCTCTGTCGCGGTCATCGCGGTCCTGGTCGCTGCGGGCACCTTCCTTCTGTATCGGCGGAACCGCCGGCCGGCCTCGGTAGGGGCAACGCGGCGGCGGTAGCACCTCCATGCGCCCGGGCGACCCTCGTTCCGATGGGCCTCCCCCGCCGTCGCATGGTCGCATGCACAGCGCACTCGAAGTTCACGTTGCCGTCGCGCAACGTTCGCGAGGCGATTGCCCGGGCGCCGGGACCGCTCCGTTCACGATGCAGGACGCGTTCGTGTCGGACGTCCCGATGGCGGGAGCAGCCGCGTCGACGCAGCGGCCCCAGCGTCCGATCGATCGTTCGATAAGGTCGATCGACGTGACGGGCCAGACGATCGGACGCCCGACCAGCGAGATGATCGACGAGCTCGACCATGTCCTGACCGAGTTGGGGAACCGGCAGGAGGAATTCCTCGCCTGCCTCCGCGCGTTCGAAGCGAGGGTCCCTGACGTCTCGTCCGCGGCCGCGATCGTCGAGCCGTCGGCGATCGAAGGATCGGTCGTCACGGAGGGGCGACCGGCCGCCGATTCCCTCGCCCTCCCCCCTGTCGCAACGCCCGCCAGCACGCGCGATTACGACTACTTCGCCACGCTCGACGACCAGCTCGATGCGCTCGACAACCAGGTCGCGGCGCTCGACCCTGCACAGGGCGACGCGTCGCGGGGTCCTTGATGCGCGCGGCCACGACGAAGTCGCGCACCGTCGGCGCCGTCATCCTGCTCGTCCTCGGGCTGGCCGTCTCGGCCACCTTCACCCCTGCCGCCGGGGCGACCACGAGCGGCTGGTCCGGATGCGCCGTTGGCAAGCATTGGGACAGTTCTCGCTGCGCGGACCCCTGCGACACCAAGGACCCCGAGGCGGCGACGGCGGCGGTGTCGCTCTTCGACACCGGCGGACGACACACCGACAGGTGCCCGAACCCCTGCGACATCGAGGACGCCGAGGTGGCGTCCGGCGCCGGTGGCGCCGGCTGGTGCCCGAACCCATGCGACACCCGGGATCCCGACGCGGCGACGGCGGCCGTGTCGCTCTTGGACTCGGGTGGACACCACACCGATCAGTGCCTGGACCGGTGCCGAGGGTCGGACCCTGAGCTGGCGTCCGGCGCCGGTGGCGCCGGCCGGTGCCCGAACCCATGCGACACCCGGGATCCCGGCGCCGCGACGGCCAGCGCGTCGCGCCCCGGCACCGACACCGACACCGACACCGACAACACCTGGTCCTCCGACTGCCCGCCCCCGAGGCTCCCCGAGGCCCCGTCCGCGCTCGCCCTCCCCGCGGTCGGGGGCGGGGTGCTGGCGCTCGGGGCCATCGTGGCGGTCCGTCGACGCCACGGTCGGCCCTGACGGCGGCCCACCACCGGTGGGCGGTGGGCCGCCAAGGCCCGAAATCCGGGTCCGACCTGGAGCTGTCACAGCCCGGAGGGCCGTCTCGTCTCCTGGGACGAGCTCGCCCGCAGCGGCGAGGCCATGGTCAGAAGGATGGATCGGAGGTCACGATGCCCAACGTCACGCTGGTCGACAAGCCCCGAGGCGTCGTCAGGCGCCTGGCATTCCGCTACTCGAAGCGACGGTTCGGCCAGGTGGTCGAACCCGTGGCCGCCGCGGCCCATCACCGCGGGGTGCTCCTGGCCATGGGCGCGCTGGAGACGGTCGCCGAGCGGGGGTGGCGCCGGCTCGACCCGCATCTGCGCTGGCTGGCCATCCAGGCCAGCGCGGGCGAGATCGGCTGCTCCTGGTGCACCGACTTCGGCTATTACGAAGGCATGCGCGAAGGCGTCGACCCGGCCAAGGTGCGCGATGTCCCCCGCTTCCGCGACAGCGACGCCTACACCGAGGCGGAGCGCGTGGTGCTGGAGTACGCCGTGGCCGCCACGGCGACGCCGGGCCACGTCCCCGACGACGTGATCGAGCGCCTCCACCGCATCTTCGCCGACGAGGAGATCGTCGAGCTCGCCGCGTGGGTCGCCCTCGAGAACCTGCGGTCCCGGTTCAACGCGGGCATGGGACTGCGGAGCCAGGGATTCGCCGGTCGCTGCGAGGTGCCGGCGGCGGCACGCCCCTGATGCCGGAGGCATCGACCCCGCACCCGGACGAGGCGTGCGCCGACATGGAGGTGTTCGCGACCCATCGACCGTCGATGTTCGCGTTGTCCTACCGCATGCTCGGGAGCGCGATGGAGGCCGACGACGTCGTCCAGGAGGCGTGGCTCCGCTGGTCGGCACGCGGACGTGTCGACGTCACGTCGCCCTCCGCGTACCTCACGACGATCGTGACGCGCCTGTGCATCGACCACCTGCGCTCGGCCCGCGTCCGGCGCGAGACCTACAAGGGGCCCTGGCTGCCCGAGCCGATCGAGGCCGGCCCGCCCCATCCGGCACAGCACGCAGAGCTGGCCGACTCGCTCTCCATGGCCTTCCTCGTGCTCCTCGAGGAACTCGCGCCCGAGGAGCGGGCGGCGTTGCTCCTCCACGACGTCTTCGACTACCCCTACGACCAGATCGCCGCCGCGCTCGGCCGGAGCGAGCCCGCCTGCCGCCAGCTCGTGTCGCGGGCCCGCCGGCGCATCGGAGCCCGCAAGCACCGCTTCGACGCGGATCGCACCCAGAGCCGCGAGCTCACCCGGCGCTTCCTGGTGGCGTGCGGGACGGGCGACCTGCAGGGCCTGCTCTCCCTGCTGGCCGACGACGTCGTGGTGTGGACCGACGGTGGAGGAGTCGTGCGGGCCGCCCTCCGGCCGGTGACGGGCGCGGCACGCGCGAGCCGGTTCCTCGTCTCCGTGGCGAGGCGGATCCCGCCGGGCGTCACGAGCCGGGAGGCCGACCTCAACGGTCAGCCCGGATTGGTCTTCGAGGACCGGGCGGGGACGGTGACCATCGCGCTCGTGCTCGACGTCGTCGGTGGCCGGGTCGCCGGGGTGCGCGTGGTGAGCAACCCCGAGAAGCTGGGCGCCCTGCAGCGGGAGGAGCTCAGCCGGCGAGCTGGCTCATGAACTGGTTCAGGTCGAAGTAGTCGCGCCAGGCGGCGATCTGACCTTCGCGCAGCTCGAACACGCCCATGACCGGAAGGCTCACCGCCCGACCGTCGGGATAGGTGAAGTGGTCGACCCGCTCGGTCATCACCACGTCCCCGGCCGCCACCGCGTGGCGCACCTCGAACTCGATCTTCTCCACGCCCGAGGTGAAGCCGGTGATGAATTCGCGGATCTGCTCCCGGCCGGCCACGGGGTCGACGGGGATGTTGTGGTAGACGGCGTCCTCGGTGAAGAAGCCGACCAGCTCGTCGAGGTCGAACGCGGCCCATGCGTCGCAGAAGGCCCGAACCCGCGCCAGTGCATCGTCCATCGCTGCATTGTGCCAGCGATCATCCATCCGGGCCACCGACCACGCGCCTAGGTTTGGGCGATGCGAGGAAGAAGGTTGTCACGTGTGCTGGTCCTGGCGGCGGGGCTGGCTCTGGCCGGGGGGGCGGGCGGCGGCCTCGTCAGCGCAGCCGCCGGGGCCGCCGCGGCCCCGGATGCGGCGACGCCCCAGGACTCGGTGTTCGGCTCCGACTGGCCCGTCTACCACCACGACGCCCTGGGCAGCGGGGTCGATCCCACGGGCACCGACCTGACCTCGGCCTCGCCCGCCTGGACCTCCCCCACCCTCGACGGCCAGCTCTACGGCGAGCCGCTGGTCGAGGCGGGGAGGGTCATCGCCGCCACCGAGAACGACACCGTCTACGCGCTCGCCGCCGACACCGGTGCGGTGCTGTGGTCCACCCACCTGGCCACCCCGGTGCCCGGCGGCGACCTACCGTGCACCGACATCACCCCCACCGTCGGGGTCACCTCCACCCCGGTCATCGACCCAGCCCTCGGCGAGGTCTTCGTCCTGGCCGACGAGTCCCTGCCCGGGCACCAGGCCGCCCACCACCTCTTCACCCTGGATCTCTACACCGGGCTGATCCTGCGCGACACGCCCGCCGACCCGCCGGGGTCCTTCCCCCTGTACCAGCTCCAGCGCACCGCCCTGGGCCTCGACGACGGCGAGGTCCTGATCGGCTACGGGGGCAACGCAGGCGACTGCGAGAACGCGCCCGCCGAGGTGTACCACGGCTGGTTGGTGGCCGTCCCCGAGGGATCGGGCCCGACGCGGAGCTTCGAGGTCGCCGCCGACAGCGGCGACTCGCAGGGCGCCATCTGGATGGGCGGCGGTGCCCCGGTGGTGGACGGGGCCGGCGACATCTTGTTCGCCACCGGCAACAGCGCCTTCGAATCGCAGACGGACTCCTACGATTACAGCGACAGCGTCGTCGAGCTCGACGCGTCCCTGGACTTTCTCCAGTCCTTCGCCCCCTCGACCTGGTACAGCGACAACGCCGCGGACTGGGACCTGGGCTCGTCGTCGCCGGCCGTGCTGAGCGGCGGGTACGTCTTCCAGGCGGGGAAGTCCCATACCGCCTACGTCCTCTCCCAGTCGTCGCTCGGCGGGGTGGGCGGTGAGCTCAACTCCGCCGGCTTCTGCCTGAGCCACACCGTCGACGGCGGCAGCGCCGTGGTCGGCACCACCGTCTACGTCCCGTGCACGGGCGGCGTCATCAAGACGGTGGTGAACACGGGGGTGAACCCGCCGACGATCACCTCGGCCTGGCAGACCGACACCGGGGCGGGCGGCCCGCCCATCGTGGCCGGCGGGTTGGTGTGGACGATCGGCGGCGGCACCCTCTACGGACTGGACGAATCGACGGGCGCCGCGTCGCAGTCGTTCCCACTGGGATCGGAGTCGAACGACTTCCCCACGCCCACGGTGGCCGACGGCCTGCTGCTCGCCCCCTCGAGCACCCAGGTGCACGCCTTCGACGGTCCCGCCGGACTTCCCCCCGCACCCTCGCCCCCGCCGCCCGACGCCAACCTCATCCACGTCGAGGTGGGCGCGGCCAACGGCGATCTCTTCGACTTCGTGCCCGACCACGACAACGGCCGCGTCTGGAACGCGTACGACGCCACCGCCAACGCCGGGGGCCCGGCCGTCGCCGGCACGCCGAGCGTGGTGGCGGCTGGTGGTCTCCTGCACGCCTACGTGCGCAGCACCGCCGGCCACCTGCTGGAGTACGTGGACGACGGCGCCAACGGCCACCTGTGGAACGCGTACGACCTGACCGTGGGTTCCGGGGGCGGAGCGCCGGTCCAGGGAGACCCGGACGCCTTCTACGACACGGCCGACGGTCTCGTCCACGTCTACGTCGCCGGCGCGGGGGGCGACCTCACCGAGTACGTGAACGACAACGCGGGCGGCCATCCTTGGAACGCCTACGACCTGAGCTTCGGGGCCACGGGCGGCGCGCCCGTCCAGGGCACGCCCAGCGCCTTTCGCGATCCGGCCGACGGGCTCATCCACGTCTACGCCCGTGACGACGGGGACAACCTGGTCGAGTACGACAACGGGCAGCTGCTGGGGCGGCCGTGGAACGCCTGGGGGCTGTCGGTGGGGGCCTCGGGTGGCGGCCCGGTCACCGGCAACCCCTCCGCCTTCTCCCTGTCGGCCGACGGGCTCATCCACGTGTACGTGCCCGGGCCCGGCGGCGACCTCGTCGAGTACGACAACGGGCAGCTGCTGGGGCGGCCGTGGAACGCGTGGGACCTCTCCTTCGGCGCCTCGGGGGGCGGCACCATCACCGGCACCCCCGACGCGCTCTACGACCCGGCCGACGGGCTCATCCACGTGTACGCCCGCGACGGCGGCGGCAATCTGGTCGAGTACGACAACGGCAACCTCGGCGGCCATCCCTGGAACGCGTGGGGCCTGTCGGTCGGCGCGTCGGGGGGCGGCCCGGTCGCGGGATCGCCCGGCGCGCTCTTCGACCCCGTCGACGGCCTGCTCCACGTGTACGTGCGCGCCGGCACCGGTGACGTGACCGAGTACGTCGACGGCAACGTCGGGGGGCAGCCGTGGAACGCCTGGGACCTCACCGCCGGATCGGCCGGGCCGGCGGCCGGCCTCGACCCCGGCGCGATCTTGGTCCCCTAGGTCCCGGCGGGCCGGCACCCGCCCAACGGCCCTGGTCGGCGGGGTGCGCGGGCCCGGGGCCAGCCCGGTTGCGGGCTCCTCGCCCACCTCCTAGCGTCGGGCCCGTGGAGCAGGGGAGGTTCCGCTACCGGGTGGCGGCGGTGCCCGCGCGCCGGGAACCCGACGACGTCGAGGCGTCCCATGCCGACCACCAGGTGGACGGATGGGAGCTGGTGCGCGCGCGCCTGACCAAGGACGGCATCTCCACCCTGCTCCTCTACCGCCGACCCGCGTAGCCGCGGCGACCCGACGAGGCCGGCACGCCCCTCGACCGTTCAGGTCGTGGCGCGCTTGCGGATGGCCTGCTGGTAGGCGACGGGTGCGATCGCCTTGCCGATGGGGGCCAGCAGCGGCAGCAGCGCGGCGTTGATCTCCATGCGCCGGCCGCCCATGCGCTCGCAGACCAGCTCGGCGATCTGCTCCTCGCTGCGGCGCACGGCCTTGGGCGGGAGCGACCCGCCGTCCTCGGTACCCGACAGCCCCATGGCCGTCGGCACCCACGCCGGGTACAGGACGTGGACGTGCAGCCCCCGACCGGCGACCTCGTGGGCCACCGTCTCGGTGAAGGCCGAGACCGCCGCCTTGGACGCCGCGTAGGCGCCGTGGCGCGGCTCGGGCGCGCGGGCCGAGTCCGACGACACGTTGACCACGATGCCCGAACGGCGCGCCAGCATGCCCGGGAGCACGGCCAGCGTGCCGGTGACCACGCCGAAGAAGTCCACCTCGACGATGGCCCGGAAGGTGTCGGACAGCCCGTCCTCCACCGGGGTCAGGGCCTCGATCCCGGCGTCGTTGACCATGACGTCGATGCGTCCGTGCTGCTCTTCGATCTCGTGGAGCACCCGGCGGAAACCCTTCTCGTCGGCCACGTCGCATACGTGCGTGGCGCTGGCGGGCGTCGCCGCCCGCAGCCGCCCTTCGACCTCAGCCAGCAATTCGGCGCGACGGGCCAGGCCGACCACGGTGGCGCCGCGCCGGGCGAGCTCCAGCGCGATGCGCCGGCCGATGCCCGACGACGCGCCGGTGACGACGGCGATCTTGCCGTCGAAGCGCTTGGGGGTTTTGGGGGCACGGGGCACCGCACCGATCGTACCCAGGCAACGGATGCTCGGCCCGGCCTGACCCACTGCCGCCCGGCCGCACGACGCCGCCCCGAGGCTGTGCCAGCATTCCCACACACCTGGCGCACCGGGTGGCGAACCGTCGAGCCGACGACGAAGGAGTGCACCATGAAGGTCCTCGCGCTCTCCACCCCCGGGGCCGGCCACGTGCGTCCCCTCCTGCCCCTGATCGAGGCCCTGCTGGCCCAGGGGGACGAAGTGACCGTGGCGGCCGGCGAGGACCCCGGCGGTGTGCTGTCGCGCACGGGCGCCCGGTTCGCGGTGGCGGGCCGTGGCGAGATGGACTGGTTCGCCGACCTCCAGGCCCGGGTGCTGCGCGGCCAGCCCGGTGACGGTCTGGCCCCCGAGCGCATCAACCACTACTTCTTCCCCCGCCTGTTCGCCGAGGTGGCCGCGCCCGACATGATCGACGACGTCGTCGCGCTGGGGCGCGAGCTGCGGCCGGACCTCGTGGTCTTCGAGACGTACGCGCTGGCCGGCCCGCTGGCCGCCGAGGTGCTCGGTGTCCCCGCCGTGCACCACCTGATCAGCCCCATTCTCCCCCACGAGGTGAGCGCGCTGGGTGACGACGCCGTGTCGCCCATGTGGCGCTCGTTCGGCTGCGACACCCTGGGACATGGCGGCCTGTACCGGGGGGTCACCGTCGAGGTCAGCCCGCCGACGCTGGAGGGGCAGAGGGTGCCGGCGGGCGAGGCGCTGGCCATGCGGCCGGCGCCGCTGCCGGGACGCGAGCCCGAGCGCGTCGACCCGCCCTGCGTGTACGTGACCCTGGGCACCTTCTTCGGCATGAACACCGACGTCTTTCGCACCGCGCTGGCCGGGCTCGCCGGGGAGGACCTCGAGGTGGTCGTCACCGTCGGGGCGGACAACGATCCCGCGGCCCTCGGGCCCGTCCCCGCCAACACGCGGGTGGAGCGGTTCGTGCCCCAGGCCGACCTGCTCCCCCGGTGCTCCGCCGTCGTCCACCACGGGGGCGCGGGCACCATGTTCGGGGCCCTGGCCCACGGCGTCCCCCAGGTGGTGCTCCCCCAGGGCGCAGACAATTTCGTGAACGGGGGGCTGCTGGATCGCTGCGGGGCGGGGTGGTCATCGGGCCCGACGCGCGCACGCCCGACGCCGTGCGCCGGGCGGTGCGGGGGGTGCTCGGCGAGTCGTCGTATCTCCACGCGGCGCGACGGCTGGCCGACGAAGTCGCCGCCCTTCCGGCACCGGCCGACGTGGCCGGTGCGCTGCGCGACCGTTTCGGCGCCTGACCCGGTCGGCCGCCTTCCCCGATCACGACCCCGGACGCGGCGGAAGGCCCGGCCCTTTCGGGCCGGGCCTTCCGCACAGACTGCTCGGAAGCAACCAGTCAGCGACTAGTTGTTGGTGTCACCGTCCGTCGTGGTGACCTGGCAGAAGCCCTGGTCGTTCGGCGGCGGCGGGTCGGCCTGCGCGTAGAGCGGCACAGAGCCGAAGTTCGGCGGCGTCACGTGGGCGTCACCCATGGTCCCCTCGGGGATCGGGAAGAAGCCGTTGGCCGAGATGATGTTGTCGATCTCGGTCCGGTACGTGGCACCGCTCGGGCTCAGCGGGTCGACCTCGGTGGTCGTCTGCGGGTTGCAGAGGAACCCGTAGGTGCTGATGAAGTTCTGGGCGTCCAGGTTCACCGGCGGCAGGTTCGCGTTCTTCCCGTCCGAGTACACGTTGTAGAGCTCACGGTCCAGCGGGAACGTCCCGTTCTGGATCGTGGTCGCCGACGCCGTGATCCCGCCGATCTCACCGAGGGCAGCAACGGTGGTCTTGGCGTTGATCGTCACGCCCTTGCCATCCTTGGCCGGCACACCGGCGCACAGCCCCTTCGGGCACAGCAGGGAGTACTTGCCGTACGAGAAGAAGAAGATGGCGTCGGACTCGAGCCCCGTGGCGAAGATCTGGGAGACCTCGTTCTCGAAGATCTCGAAGTCCGAGACGGGCAGACCCGTGGCCGTGGCCGTGGCCGTGGCGCCGCCGTAGGGGTACGCGCCGGTCAGGCCGAGGTCGGCCACCCAGGTCCCCTCGGTGCCCGACCCGTTCTGGGCCATGAACACGTCGATGGGGGCAGACGAGCCGCCGACCAGGCTCCAGTTGGTCGTGGTGCCGTTGTAGATACCGGCCAGCTGCGAGACGGTCAGGTTGAGCTTCTTGATCTTGCTCTGCGGCGTGGCCTTGCCGTTGACCTTGGTGTAGGTGAACCACGGCACCGCGTCCTCGGCGTAGGCCACGAAGTTGAGGCCCGACTTGTCACCCGAGGCGCTGACCTTGGCTGCACGGGACGACCGGGCGAAGCTCGGCTCCGAGAGGCTCAC
>Ga0187778_10001312_pt1 | contig 17449 bp, 23 predicted proteins | sample 1015_Q2_SP5_20_M_FD_132418 | JGI IMG/M metagenome (GOLD analysis project Ga0187778, IMG submission 132418) | Tropical peat soil microbial communities from peatlands in Department of Meta, Colombia - 1015_Q2_SP5_20_MG | ecosystem: Environmental > Terrestrial > Soil > Wetlands > Peat | place...
CATTTCGCGGGCTACAAGAACTTCAACAACACCGCCACCAATCTGCGCAGTGTGGCGTGGCTGACCGGAGGAGAGGGTCTGCACAACAACCATCACCAGTATCCGGCCTCATCCAAGTTCAGCATGCGGCGATGGGAGTTCGATCCGGCATGGCCGGTGATCCGGATGCTCACAAAGTTCGGGCTGGCGCACCCGCTGCCTTTGCCGCAAGCGCACCAGGCGTAGCGATCAGCTGGTTCCATAACACAATCAGAATCTCAAAAAGAAAAGCGCTCGCGATGCGAGCGCCGTTTACGGGTTGTGACGGTCAGCTTAGAGAGGCTGGACGTTCTCCGCCTGTAACCCCTTGGGTCCTTTTACGACGTTGAACTGAACCGCTTGCCCTTCCTGCAGGCTGCGGAATCCGTTGGCCTGGATGGCGGAGAAGTGTACGAAGACGTCCTCGCCACTCTGGCGGCTGATAAAGCCGAAGCCCTTAGCGTCGTTGAACCACTTGACTGTTCCTTGTTCCATTGTGTTGTAGCTTTCCTTTGTTTATTTACGCCGGAGAGAAGTCGGAAGGTACTGCAGGCAGATGCTAGCTGTTGAAGCGAGAGCTGCTCACAACCGATTTCAAATCTAACGCACCTGGAACATACCATGCGCGGGGCTTTGGCGGCAACTGAGTCGCGCAAATGCCTTGCCCATGTCTCGCTGGGCGTTGCGCAAGCTAAGGCGCGCGCAGTTGCACCAACCTTTTTTCCTGCGCCCTTGGCTTCCGCCGCCATCGCTCCGGTTCGATGGACCGTCGCCAGCGGCCAACCGTCGCGCCGACCGCGACCGACCCAGTGACCAAATGTCCCACCTTCAGGGGTCCGATCAGGGCGGTATGGCGCAGCGAATGGAAACCGACACTGGCGGCGCAGCCGCACTGCCGGCAATCGGGCGCGCCACCCAGGATGCAGGGTTCCACCCGAGTGTTCAAGTCCGCGGAGTAGTTCACCGACATTTTGGCAAATATGCACTCGGCAGGATTGTCTGGAGGCCGGGCGAAGGCGTCCACCATGGCTTCCGTCATCAACAGTTTCGGGAACGCGCGCTGCCAGTGCGGCATCTGCTGCAACAGGGCCGCGCGGTCGTTCCGAGTCAGCATCTCGCAAGTTTCCTCGCCCGCCTGGGGCGTGTAGGTGCTCAACCAAATGTGATTGACCTCGGGGCGGGCACTCCATAAGGCGAAGTACTCCTCCAGGTATCCGGCGCTGTGCACCATGGGCCGGGTGATGGTGAGGTGGATGTTGACCTCCCTACCGGCGATGTTCTTGAGGATGCGCTCGTAGGTTGCCGGCTTGCGCCGGATGTCGTGATGCTCGGGCAGGCCATCCACCGAAACCGTGACGCGGAGCCGGGGGATCTCCATCCAGGCCGCGGGAATGGGAGCTACGGCGCTGGTTACCACCAGCGTGAAGACGCCTAGTTCGCTGAGCTGAGGCAGGATTTGCTCGAGTTCCTTGCGGCGCATCAGCGGCTCCCCGCCCACGAGCGACACGTGCATGGGCCGGTGCTGCCTGACGAGGTCCACAACCCGGCGAACCAACTCTTCTCCGCGAAAATCGCTGAGGTCGCGTAGGGTTGCTGCACCTCCCAAATGCTGCTCGTTGTACGCGTAGCACCCCGGACAGCTTAGGGGACATTCTTTGGTGATCTCGATGGAAAGCATCGGTGCGCTTCCAGTCAGGATGCGGTACCAGGCCGCCAGCACCTCTCGCGCTCTCAGGTTCTTCGATGAGTTGGTTGCAGCGCTCGCAGTCACAATGTGTCCTCCATAGGGGATGGCGAAATGGGTTTGCCAACGACAGAGGATGGAAGAGGAGCAGGCGATGTTTCAGCAGCGCAGTGGACGAGCGGCGGTCACGAACTCAAGGGAGGCGGCTGGAAATATCAGTTCCGCACGTCTGAGAAGCACCCGCAGCGGCCATCGCACATGCACCGCGGCATGGGAACAGACGATGATTAGGCCGACGAGCAGCAGGGCACTGACCGGAAGCAAGGTGGGTGCGCTGGGCACCGCGGGCGAGATGAGCACACCGGCTATGGCAATCAGGACGGCCAGTGCAACCAGTCCGGAGATGCGCTTCTCGAGGAGGAGAGACGACACCATGCTCACCCGCAGTGCTCCCTCTTAAGACGTGCCACGGGCGATTATGGTTGTGTGAGCCGCTGCTCGCAAGAAAAAAAGGCGCAGCCGAAATCTCAGGTCCAAATGCGATAGGATGTAACCCGAGTGGCCGTGCGGCCCTCCGAAATGCGATGGCGTCAGCCCGCGCGGTCTCACGGGTACATATACCTTCTTGCCTTTCTACGGGGGGCGGCGCCGGAGCAGGTGGGAGGAACTTACCATGGAGTTGTTGCATGCGTCCGTGCCCCAGGATGCGGCGAAAAGGATCCTGCTATTGGACTTCGATGACCGACGCCGCGAGATTCGTGCGGAAGCATTGATAAACCGAGGCGTCTTGGTGGATCGCGCCGCTGAGACCGTTGTGGCTAGAACTCTGTGGAAGCCCGGCACCTACGATCTTGTGCTGATCGACCTCAGGGGCGCCGATGCAGACTGTGCGACGTTCATTGCCTTCGTTCAGGGCGAGTGCGCCCACCAGAAGTTCGGTTTCTATGTCCCTCAACGTCCGTACGTCACGGCTTCTGCCGCGGAGTGCCGGAGTTCAATGCACCAGCAGACGCTCCGCCGGGCGGGAGCGGACCACGATCCGTCTGCTGATCCGACTCGCAGCCCTGGTGGCGCCAATGTAGCCGAAGCAGCCCGACGCATTGCCGCCCTCAGACAGTCGGCTCGTCTCAACGCACAGGCGCGAGAAGAGCCGCAGGCGCCAGAGGTTCGGGAGGAACGTTTTCCTGCGATTTCCGCATCTGATGCCGTAAAGCTCGCCGGACGCCTTTTGGGCGGCTCGTAAACGTTAACCCGAGATAGCTTGCGACTCGCGAGCAATTGCAGCAACTTTCACATCGAAAGGCTATAAAGAGTCCGTCTGCTCACACGCCGAAGGAAGTGGTTATGGCAGATGGCTAGGCGGTAGTGAGGTCTTGAGCCGATTTGGTGCTCTCGTCCCCCGGGGGCAAGCCACAAGAAGGTGGGAGAGATTGTGGGATTTGCTGCATCCGCCCGCATCGACACATCGAGCGCCAGTCGTATGCGTATTCAGCCCCACATAATCGGCATACCTGATAGTGCTCGCCATCTTGGCGTTTGCGGGGCCATGCGAACTCGTGTGAGCAGCCACTTGGGATGAGCAGGTCCATCATTCGTTGAGCTAGGCGTAGTCCCATTCTCATGGTTGGCATTATGCAGTGGCTGCCATTCGGAAGACAGTGCTGTCGCGGGTGCACTGCCTGAGTTGGCTCAAAGCTCGCCGGGGGTAGAATCGGCCAAAGGAGGCAGATGTGGCGACGGACAAGCCAACAGCAGAACAGCATTCCCAACACGCAGAAGCGGCCCAGCATATCGCCGAGGCACACCGAATCCTGCATAAGCTCTGGGAGCAAGCGGACAAGCACCCAGCGCCTCGGGAGGCCATCGTCGAAGCCATGCAGAAGCTGGAGATGGCTCTGGCCATTCTTTCCGTCAAAACTGGCGGGTGGTTGTGATGCTGACCGACGCTCCTCCACGCAAGGCAAGCCGCGCAGGTTTTCTGGAGAGTGACCGGATCGGGACGCTCGACCTGCCCCAGAACGGCCATCTGCTCACGATTGCAAAATCCATCGAGTCGGCGATGCAGGCCGGAAGAAGCGCGGACGCGCGCCGTGCCTGCGCGGAGTTTCTGGCAGCCACCTCAGGGTTCTACAGGTCCCGCCTTGCGCCGTCCGCGTGCTTGCCGCCCGCCCCTTGCGAGTCCGCGAAAACTGGGCGACCGAACTGTTCGGGGACTACAACCCCCTTTGTCATCACTTTCCCGACACATAACCGTTGAAAAATGACGCGAGAGATTCGCCCGTGGGGTTCCATCCAAGTCGTCTCGCGTTCGTGGCACGAACAAAGCTGTTTGCCGCCACGCCAAACCTTCCCTCATCACCGAATTGGGCGATGAGGGTATCAATCCCCACGCTCATTGTTCTCCCGTCCAAGCCCTGTGTTCTGGCGATCAGTTCCGCGATCTCCTTAAACGAAGCGTCGCCATTTTCGGCGAAGAAAAAGGAACTAGATGGAGCTTTCTCAATGACCAGCAGATAAAGATCAACCAAGTCATCGATGTGGACGTTGGAGTATCGATTAAGACCCTTACCGAAATAGATGCCCGCCCCAGCCTGTTTTGAGATGGCAATGAGCTTGGGAAGTTGATCGCTCTCCGTATGGAGACCGCGCCCTTGACCGTAAATCATGGCCGGACAGATCACGACGGTTCGAATGCCTTGATCGATCCCTGCTTCCCGCACATATCGATTCATCTTGAATCGTGCTTGCCTAAACGGGACGGCCTCAAAATAAGTGTCTTCCATAATGCGGGTCTTGGCGGCATATTCGCCGTCAGCTTGGTCATTGGCAATGCCTGAGCCAGTTGTGTGAATGAGAAATTTGCCGCTTCTCGCAAGGGCTGCCACGAAAACTTCCACGACCCCCTGTTGATCTGCGCTCGCAGCATGGATCACTCCGTCAGACTCTTTTGCGGATCGGGTAAGAACATCGCGATCGTCGAGCGAACCAAGTACCGGCTCAATTCCTCGATCTTTCAATAGCTTTGCTTTTTCCTTGGAGCGAACGAGACCCATGACCTGGTATCCAGATTGGACCAGTTGATCCGAAACTGAACCGCCGATGTATCCTGTCGCACCTGTCACGAACACTTTCATAATCCCTCTCCTTTTCTCAGGGTCGAGATCTACTCGCTTCATTCGAACGGCGATTGTCACATAACTGACCGCTCGTTCCGCCCTCGCCCACGTAGGCCCGGCCCGTGCCCCCTTGCGCCGCCGACGACTTGCACATGAAATCGGCTCTTAGCCGATTCTCCTCGCCGCTCGGTAGGTTTAAAGCAGGACGATGCCGCTGGAGAAGCCTTCAGACAAAGAATTTGACGTGCACGAGCTCATCGCGGCGCAGCGGAAGCTCATGAATTCCAAGCACCCGTTCGAGCAGGTGGTGTGCACTCTCTGGGTCGCCGGAACGCTCAAGCGGCGCCTCGCCCAACTCGAGGACAGGCAGATCGGACAGCTCCTATGGGATCACGTCCTCGACCACTTGACCCTGTTTGGGCCGGACGCCGCCATCTGTGAGCACGCCATCCGGAGGCTCCTGCGCTCGGGAGACGGGGGTTGGGAAGAGCAGGATGACAGCATGATCGAGGCCGCTGCTCCGGCGTGCCCCGCATGCGGCTCCGAGACCGTCTACAACGTTGGAATCGACGAACCTGACTTCCTTCTTTGTATGCGTGCCGAGTGTGAGCACAAGGAATCCCTTGGGGTCAGTGGCGGCAAGGAGGGTTGATGCCCTTGTCCAGACTCTGTTCGCGATTGTTCGTTGGCGGGATCAAGGACGCCGAACGCCTTGCGGCCGACAACTCGGCTGGGATTACGGCGGTCATTTCGCTGTGTACCGAAGAGGTAGTGCCGAAACGCCGCGACATCAAGTATGTGCGCATCCCGATTGACGATGCCCGCCCAGTCCCCATATCCCAGTTCGAGGCGGTGATGACCGCCATTGCAGAGCACATTCGCGGCGGAAGGGTTCTGCTCCACTGCGGCGCGGGGATGAGCCGGTCACCGATCTTCGCAGCCGCTTGGATGCACCGCATCGGATACCTCCACATCGAGAGCGCACTGCTCGAAATCGCTGAGCTTCGGCCAGAGATAGACCCCTCACCAGTACTTCTGAAGAGCGTCAGGGAGCACCTCAAGGCATGAAACTCGGGGCTGATGAGATAACCACGGAGGAAGCTGGTCGGGGGTTCCTTCTCGCGTACCGAAGGCTCCGCGCCTCGCACGCAGGCGACGCGGAGGCGCTTCGCGAATACGCGGACGCAAGCGACATGCTGCTGGCGACGTTCGCCGATAGCATGGGCAACATCTCCCACGCCGCCGCGGCATGCGGGTCGTATTGCAGCGCCCTAGTCCACAGCGCCGAGAACATCAAGAGGCTGCATGCCAAAGTCGTTGCTAGAGCCTAGGGACCCGTGGCAGACGGCTGGTTCGGCATTCTCTAGCGGCTCGAGAGCGACACATCGGGGAAGATCAGGATGATCGCCATAAACCGGATAATGGATGAGATGCAGCCGAAGGCGTTGCGCTGCGGGGGCTGAGGCCCAACAGGTACGAAAGGCATCGTGGACGGCACGATCAAATGCGGCTGCGGCAAAGTGGTGCCGATGGTGTGCGGCAGGCCGTACCCCCACGGCTGCAACTACCAGCTGGTGCTTCAGGCGCTCTGAAGAACACCCTCGCCGAACCCCGACCCGCCTTTTGCGGGCGGTAGCCGAGCTTGTGGGAGAACGCAGACGAAACGCCTCCACGGAAGTTGGTAAGGGAGCCCGACCATACTTCAACTTTACTCGCTTTCCCTGCGAGCGCGGGCAAGTCCCGAGCGGCGCTTTCGGCATCATCTCAGCGTCGATCTTCCGCTGATTTTTTGTGTCGCACCGCGAGCCGACCGCATGCACCTGCCGCACATGCGACACGGCGAACCATCGTGCGGCTCCCAGCCGACGCTGCGTTTGGGGTCGCGCCCACAGAACGTCTTGCCGTCGGGCCTCAACCAGTGCGCAATCGGTTTCCGGATGCCCCTGTGGCTCGGGTTGTAGACGACAATCTGCGGCACGGGGGCGATCCTGCCTGCGAAGAAACCGGCGGGAGTCCAACTCGGCAACGGCGGCGTCACGCATAGTCGATGGGATGCTTGGCCAGCCAATGTGCGTCACGCACGGTGTTGATGTTTCGCACCACACCGTGAACCATCTCGCCCGCCAACTGCCGCGTGCTAAGCGTCGCGTTCGTTCCAAATCCAACAATTCCGCCAAGGATGCCGAACAGGACTTGGTTGCGTATCGATTCGTGCTTCCGCGCCGAGTAGAGCAGTCCCACGGAAGCGCCGATTGCCGCCCAAGGCAGGGATGCCCGTGCCGACCGGGCGAGGAACGAGCCCACCGGCTCAGTTGCGAGCGCATAATCCCCTGCCGACCGCAAGGCAGAGTGGACTAGGTCGTGGCCGTACTCAAGCTCGGATTTCAACCACGCTTCGTGTCGCATAAAACACCTGTCTGGCTGGCCGTTGACTCGCTTTTGAACTCCGACCTGATATACCAAGCATCGGCTGCCACTACATTAGGGTGAGGATCGCGAGAAGATGAAACCGCTCGCTTCCGAACCGCCGCGCAAACACTCGCGTGAGGAGCGACCGCGTTCTCAGGAGCGACACCTGAACCGCTCACCTCGGGCGAAGGACTCCCAGAAGCGTCAGGTTTTGTTATTGCACTCGACTTCGGTCGAAGAGCCTGAGCGCCACTAGCCCGTTCTTCAAAAAGAAGCCGACGCAGGGAACGCAGGTCGTTGAGAATCCGGCGACTCTTCGTCAGGTAAAGCTCAAGCGCGTCCAGCTTGTAGGCGACGATTTGCAGTGCCTCCAAACGCCGCGGGACATTCGAGCCCATTTCTCTTTGGATGTCCGCGTCGATGTCGCGCTTGGACTCAAGGACAGCCTTGACAAACAGTCCGACAAACTCGTGTGCGCTCTCGATGCTGTCAAAAGGGAGTTCGGGATTCATGGCAGCCCTCCTTACGGCTTTCCATGGAGGCTAAGCCAGCAGCGTCAGGCAGCTTTGAGCCCGAGTGTTGCCCCTTGAATGGAAGCGATGCCTTCGCCTATCCGCCCCATGGCATTGGGTTCAAGCCATTGATCCGAAATTGGCAGGTTCCCAAGAGCGAGACTTTCTTTATCGCTCAACATCATTGCTGTAATCCAAGAGGCCACCGGGCAGCACAGGCACCCGTCACCTTCGGACTGCTCGCGCAAATTCTGCCGCTCATAGCACGCCAGCGGCTCCGGTTCCCGGCACTGTGATGCGATTCCGAGCGCGTCAAATCTATCTTTCGTCATAGACACCGCCCCGATGACTTCTGAAGTAAAAGGATCGGCGCAATTTGCGGACATGACAGTGACGGCAATCACGCCGACCCGTGACGCGGTTTGCTCACGCTTTGCATCGATGACCCAAGACTGCGGGCTAGCGCTAGCAGGCTGCTGAAAAACAACTCGTAATCCACAGGGCACGCATGCTACGAGAAAGCATGCGAGGCACAGATCACCAGCAGAGCCACATGTTCAGTTATTTGTCTCCCGAGGTACGGGTGCGGAAGGATCATCCGCTGCGCTCCATCCGGACGATGGTGGATGAAGTCTTGAGCCGCCTGTCGCGGCACTTCGACCGTATGTACGCGAGTGAAGGCAGGCCATCGATTGCGCCGGAAAAACTGCTGCGAGCGCAGGTACTGCAAATGTTGTATTCGATCCGGAGCGAGCGGCTGCTGATGGAAGAGATCGATTACAGCATTTTGTTCCGCTGGTTTGTGGGACTGAACCTCGACGAAGAGGTTTGGGATGCGACGGTGTTCACGAAGAACCGGGATCGGCTGCTGGAGGCGGAAGTTGCCAAGCTCTTTCTGGCCGAAGTGGTAGAGCAGGCGCGGGAGAAGGGCGTGACCTCAGATGAGCACTTCACGGTGGACGGGACCTTGCTGGAAGCTTGGGCAGGGGCGAAGAGTCTTCAGCGGAAGGATGGGGTGAATTCCCCTTCCGACGATGATCCCGGCAATCCGACCGTGAACTTCCATGGCGAGAATCGGTCGAACCGGACGCATGAATCGAAGACCGATCCGGATGCAAAGCTGGCCCGCAAGGGTGAGGGCAAGGAAGCAAAGCTGAGCTACAGCGGCAATCTGCTGGTGGAGAACCGGAACGGTCTGATCGTGAACGCGATAGTGTGGGAGGCCAACGGGACAGCCGAGCGCGACACGGCGCTGATGATGCTGGAGCAGATTCCGGGGCAGCGGCGGCTGACGGTGGCCGGGGACAAGGGCTTTGACACGGCGGGGTTCGTGGCCGAGTGCCGCCACATGCAGGTGACGCCGCATGTGGCACAGAACCTTAAACGGAACGGTGGCAGCGCGATTGATGAGCGCACGACTCGCCATGAGGGTTACGCGGTCAGCCAGCGGAAGCGCAAGCGGATTGAGGAATGCTTCGGATGGCTGAAAACGATTGCACTGCTCCGCAAGGTTCGGCATCGCGGTCTGTTCAAGGTGGATTGGGTGTTTACCTTTGCGTGCGCAGCCTACAACTTGGTGCGACTCAGGAACCTGTCGGTTCAAGCAGTGTAGTCGCAGGGTCGAAGTGTGCCTGCTGAGCGCAGGGGCGAGTTGATGGGCAAGCCGAGATAGCCGAAACGGACTCCTTCCCACATCATTAAGCAAGAAAAAGGATAGGAATTCAGTGCTCAGAGGCTCTTTTTCCGCAGCCTGCTAGTGCCGCTGGCGCGGTGCACCACTGGTGTCACGTCGGTTTAAGGGAGACAGAGGTCAGCGGCATTGGTCCCCTCAGGGGTTCGCACCAGTTGCTTTAAGACGGCTCATTCGTGGAGGGTTGCGGAGTACGGATTTGAGTGAGCCATTTTCAACTGGCGCTGCGGGGTGCAAGACACTGCGCGGCAATTTCGGGCGGCACCGGGTTGTAGAAAAATCCGGATGCCCACTCGAACCCGGTCACCCGAAAGACTTGGGGCAGGATTTCCAAGTGCCAGTGGAAATCTGCCTCGATGGTCTTCCAGTAGCCCTTCCGCGGTCTCACAAAAGGGCGGTCCTGCAACGACAAATTGTAGGGTAAGCGGCCGAACGTGCTGTCCAGCTTTTGCAGAATGTCGCGCAAGATGTGCGCCAACGTGCCTATCTCCCGAGTCACTGATCTGGCTGAAGGCGCTGCTATGCGCCTTCGGCAGCACGCACACCTCGAATGGAAAGCGGGAAGCGAACGGAATGAAAGCCGCAAAATCGCTGTTCTCTGCGATCAATCGCAGAAGATGCACAGCTATTCAGAGAGACCGGGGATTTTGTCCAGCAGATTGTCAATGACATGCCTGTGCGTCGCGGCTTCGTCCTTGCCCGAGCCGGGCAGCAATTCCTTGGCCGCAAGCCACATATGTACAAGAGTCCGTGCCCTGTGCGCCCTGAATTCGCGATCAAGCAGGCAACGGATGCAGTATACGTGCTCTTCCATCTCATCGAGCTTGCGCTCGATGCTGTTAACCCGTGAAGCCAACCCTGCGTCCAAGGCGTACAAGTCGGTTTTGATCGAGTCAAGCTCTACCGTCAGCATGTCCTTCATTTCTTGCAGGTCGCCTATGATTTCTTCGGCATTGTTCATCACTTCTCCTTTTTCCGCAGCCTTAGTGTCATGGGAACTAATACTCATCGGGCGCTTGGAACGGCGAGATCGTCGTGTCACCAGTGGCCTTCTGGGTTTGGGCTTCGTTGCACCGCCGCCCAGTCCCTTGCCTTGACCGGTCCGGGATCAGGTCGGCATATTCTGCGCGGAAGCGAAACGGCACTTCTTCAGCTTTCGCTTGTCCAACCGTCTGCCTCCTTGACATTGGCGTAGATCGCCCCAGGAACGAGCGTGTTCGTCAAATAAATCGCTGTGCACGATGCAGCCGCATTCGCAGATGTCCGTGTCGCTAGAATTTGGGCAGTGCTCCGGCAAGTGCCACCGCCGGCCGCCCTTCGGTCCGTCTCGGCGTGTGTGAATCTCAAGCCTGTGGGCGGCGGCCCAGAAGGACTTTTCCCCGACTCCCTCCGGGAGGGCGGGACATTTGCCCCTTTGCGCTAGTCTTCGCAGCACGTAGCCATACACGCGAGGCCGGGGGCCGTTTTGCAGGTATACCCGCAGCCAATCTTCCGCTTTGTTTACGTTCGCTTCAAACTTAGCCGCTCGTTTGCTTAAGTTCTTCTCGCCGTGCAACTCAATCTTGATCTTCTTCATTGTTTTCTTCCTATACCGACTCAACCGACGCCTTCGCCTTGTTGTTGACAAACTCGGCGACCGCTTCTCCTATCACCTGCTTCCCCGCGAGGACGGCGGCTTCGTGAATCTCGTCTTCCGCTCCCCACAGGATTTCGGCAGCTTCAAGCGTAGTCAGCGTGGCGCCTGCGTACTCGGCTTCTTCGTTCACGTCCCAGATGTGGAACGCCACTTGAGCGCGTCCGCGTCCGCTGAGAGCCTGCCTGAGCAGTTGCTTCTCGTGCCGCTCCTGCAACTTCTTGATTGCCGCCTGAGTCAGTTTCTTGCTTGCGTTCTTCATTTTCATTCATCCTATCGGCCGCCTTCCTTTCGGTAAGGGCTTACGCCGTTTGCTGCAACTTGATTTGCTTCTGCATTGCCCCACCGGCCGCCTGCGTGGCCGGCACGATCCTGCGTCCGTCGTCCCTGTCCCGACCGTTGACCTTCTGCGCCTTCGGTGCGCGGAAATTGCTGTCCTTCTGCGCCGAAGGCTTTTGAGGCGTTACGGTTTCATCAATAAACTTCAGCGATATGCTCGCCGTCTTGTCTGTCTTCTCGGTGACCGCTGTGACCTCGTACATCGTCTCCTTGACCTCGTCCCCGATCACGATGGTGTCGCCGACCTTTATCCTGACGACCTTCTCCCGCTGTTTCTTCTCGGGCTTGTCGCCGAGCAGGCGACGCAGGTGCCTGTCGCTGACGCCGCCGAGATAGGTCTTGCGGAAGTCCTTCCAGTAGCCAGTGAAGACGACGCCGTCAATCACGATGGACAAGTCCTCCCCCTTGCTTCTCTCAGTGACCTTGAAGTGGTCGTCACGCAAGGCGACGATGGCATCCTTGCGCTGGACGATGGCTTTGGTCGCTTCCTTGGTGCTGCGTGAGGCTTTGTGGTTGTGTTGGACAAACTCTCTGCCAGCACTTACCACTTCGTGTGCCAGCCTTGTCAATTCTGCGGACATTTGTCCGCAGATTGCTGGGGTTGCGTGCTGTGTTTGCGGCGCTGCTGCCGTGGCTGTCATATAGGTTTGTTTCCCTTCTTTGTCGTCCATACTGCATTTGGGCTTTGTGCCGATCCGCTCGGCTTTGCGTGCACCCCTGCGGGTGCGCCAGCGAGCACGGCCAGCCTCGGCTGAACGGGCACATTTCCGGGGCGCAGATGCGCCCAGATTTACTTCTGCGGGGATTTGTACTGATACTGGTGGGGGGCCGCCCCTGTAGTTGGGCTTACTTTACGCTCTAAGCCAGAGCTTGCAGCGGATTCCGAAGGAGCCTCGGGTCAACGCTGTCACGGCAGTCCACGAGCCGCAAGAGAGCAGCACGAGCGCCCAAGAGGACGAGCGCCGTGGATCACCCGCTTGTAACGTTGGATGCGCAGTCACAAAAAGTTGGAGGGATTTTTTTTAGCGGGGCCGGGATCGCTCGGCCTCGGGCGGACACTCTAGCAGGACGATTTCTCGGCGTCTTTTGCGTGTACTACAGAACGCTTTCTCAGGATAAAGCACATTCACCGTCCCGCCATTATCTGCATCAGTCCCATCCGGCCGTGGCACGACCGCTCTTGACGAGTTCTTCGGCTTTCAGAGCATCGGCGTAGTGCTCGACTGAATGCATGTCACGGTGACCAAGCTGGTCTCGTACCTCAGCGAGCGTGTACCCATTGCGCAAGCGGTTCGTGGCATACGTGCTGCGAAAATTTTTCGGCATAAACTTCGATGCGTCCACTCCGGCTCTCCTCGCGATCCGCTTGCAGGCATCCCAGAGCTTTGTGTTGATCCGCCCAGTGCAAGTCGGGAAAACGAGATGATTCCTGCTGGTCTCTCTATGTGTTTTGAGCAGCGCAAACAGATCGTCCGGTACGGCGACATCTCGGATGCTGTGCTTCTTTGGCCGGAACTCCACCAGCCTGTTCCCATCATTGACCGTCTTCACCCGGATGCGGATGACGTGCGTGGCCCAGTCAATATCCGTCCATTCCAAATGGCTCAATTCCTTATGCCGAAGTCCACATTTGAGAAACAGCGACCAAATGAGAAATGCGCCCCCCATGCAGCAGGCGAGGAACCTGTCGCGCTCGTCCTTCGCGTAGGTCACAACCGTGGGCTTGCGGTTCAAAACCTCCCCAAAGTCGGACTTCTTCACCGGACCTTGCCCCGGTCCGAGGTTCAACATGGTCTTGATCATCTTGTTCACGCGCATGCATTTCCAAACGGCTGTCACTTCGTCGTTTGGCTCTCCGTCTTTGCCACCCTGTTCCATCGCCCACTTCTTAAAAGCAAGAATGTGCTGGCGGTCTACGGTGTCCAAAAAGACTTTCTTCTTGCGGGCATGCGCCGCATTCCATTCCTCAAACTGACGGAGGGCGAAAGTATGTAGAGGAACGGTATTTCCACGCCCGGTCAAGACGCTCAGGTACTCATCGATGGCGGCTGTGATCGTCAGCCGTGTTTTGCCCGCGCTGGGGTCTTCGACACGCAACCCTTTCGCGATGCTGGCCAGATAGAGTTCCTTTTGCTCCTTCTTCTCAATGGCGTCGCTCAGTCGTCCGGGAACTGGGTCGTACTGTTTCCGCTCACCCTCTCGCCAGACGAGATAAAAATCCCCCTCCCGGCGGTCTTTGAGGTACAAGCCTTTCCCGTTCGGCCTGTTTTTGGGAATCTTAACAGGGAGATTCGTCCACTCACCGTTCGCGAGTTTCAGTTTCTCGATGATTGAGACCTTCCGGTTAGGCACCGAATTCTCCCTGCTGTTTAATACTCAGTTGGGATCATCTTCGGAGGCCCCTCCGCAAAAAAGCCGCCAAAAACGCCTACAAAGTGCCTACAAGCGAATTGCGAGCTTGAACATCTCGCTTGGAATCAGCGAGCTAGGAGAGAAATGGTAGCGCTACCGGGAATCGAACCCGGGTTTGAAGATTGAGAATCTTCCGTCCTAACCCCTAGACGATAGCGCCACCGGTGGGACGTTCGGATTATAACAAACACGCGCAGCACCCCATCCAGCGCGCTTCCAGGCCCGCGATCAGGGGGCTTGACAACCCGCTGCCAGAGGTTCAAAATCTTAATCTCTGTTAGCGAATAAAAAGCGAAACTGCTCTGCCTGGCAGTTGCGCTCACGCCGGTTCGATTCCAGTTTGAGGTGTTCCCCATGGCGTCCGCGCTGCGAGTACTCCCTTCCCCTGCCCACGAGCGGCATGCTCTCGCCGAAATCCACGGATTAGTCCCGGCGTCGCGCCTCGAACTGCGCCCGCAGCCCGGGACCATCCCCACCGGCATCCCGCAGGTGGATGAACTCACCGGCGGCGTGCCTCGCGGTGGCCTGACCGAGATCTTTGGGCCAGTCTCTTCGGGGCGCACCAGCCTGCTGCTCTCGCTGCTGGCGCAGGCGACGGTGCGGGAGGAGGTCTGCGCGCTGGTGGACGCGAGCGACGCCTTCGATCCCCACTTCGCCGCAGCCGCCGGCGTGGACCTCAAGCGCGTGCTGTGGGTAAGGTGCGGGAAGCAGGTTTCTCGTTCCTCGTTTCTAGTTTCTCGAAAGAACCCAGCGGCTGCCGAGAAACGAGAAACCAGGAACCGGAAACTCGCTTCTGTCGAGCAGGCACTCCGCGCCGCCGATCTGCTGCTCGAAGGCGGCGGGTTCGGGCTGGTGGTGATGGACCTGGGCGATATTCCTCCGGTGATCGCGCGCCGCGTGCCGCTGACCTCATGGTTTCGCTTCCGCCGCGCGGTGGAAAACACGGCCACGGCGCTGGTGGTCGTCGAGCAGGAAGCATCGGCAAAAAGCTGTGCGTCGCTGGTGCTGAAGACCAGGCACTTGGCAATTAGCAATGAGCATTTGGCCAAAACCAGCGCAAGCCCTGCGCATGCGCGGCTGCTGTCAGGGTTGCAGCTCGAAGTTGAAGTCCTGAATTCACGTATTTTGCAACGCAAACCTGTCCGCTCAGCCACAACTACATACGAATCACGCGCCAGTTGGTTTGGCTAATTGCCAACCGCCAATTGCTAATTGCATGCCTTACGCCGCCATCTACGTTGCAGGGCGCTCTCCGCAGCAGGACGCAGCCGCCCACGCCGCATTGCTTGATTGCGCGCAGGCCTTCTCACCACGCGTGGAAGATACGGCTGCCGACACGATCGTGCTTGACATCGCAGGACTGGAGCGCCTGTTCGGTCCCCCTGCAAAGCTGGCGCAGGATCTCGCACGGCGCGTCTCAGAACTGGGGTTGGAGGTGAATGTCGCGGTGGCTGCGAATCCCGACGCGGCGATCCTCGCCGCGCGCGGATTTGCGGGCATCACTGTGATCCCACCGGGCAAGCAGGCCGAGCTACTGGGATCGCTTGCGGTGGGCGTGCTGCAGGTTGCGCCGGAGATCCTCGCAACGCTCGACCGCTGGGGTGTGCACAATCTTCGCGCTCTCGCGGCGCTGCCCGAGGTAGCCATGGTTGAGCGGCTGGGGCAGGAAGGACTGCGACTGCAGAAGCTGGCGCGCGGTGCTGTGGAGCGCCCCTTGGTCCCGGCCGAGCCGCCGCTCGAATTCGAAGAGACGATGGAGTTGGAGTATCCGGTGGCGCTGCTGGAGCCGCTGGCATTCATCCTGGGACGCTTGCTGGAACAACTCTGCGCCCGCCTGGAAGCGCGGGCGCTGGCCACCAACGAGTTGCGGTTGGTGCTCGGGCTCGCCTTGGCTGTCTGTGGTGAAGAAGTTTCCAGTTCCTCGTTTCTCGTTTCTCGAGAGAACCAGGCTTCGGACGAGAAACGAGAAACAAGCAACGAGAAACGTTATTGCCTCCGCCTGCCCCTTCCCATGCTCGACGCGCGGCTCTTCCTCAAGCTGCTGCAACTGGAGCTGCGCGCGCATCCGCCGGGAGCGCCGGTGGTGAAGGTCGCGCTCGCGGTTGAACCGGTCAAGCCGCGGCCGGGCCAGGGAGGACTTTTTCTGCCGGCCACGCCCGCGCCCGACCGGCTGGAACTGACGCTGGCGCGACTAGCCGGAATTGTCGGCGAGCAGAAAATCGGTGCCGCGGAAATTTTGGATACGCACCGCCCGGATGCGTCCGCGATGCGGCGCTTCGCGCCATTTGTAGCACCGGCCTCTGGCCGGCTGTCGCGAGGGCATCCCCAACACCCCAGCACGCCAACAGCGGGCGTGCCGGGGACCCCGTTCGCCCTCGCGCGTGTGGGCGAGACGCCCACACGCACAGCCGCCGGGACGGCGGCGCTACTGGCATTGCGGCGTTTTCGACCGCCGCTGGCGGCCGCGGTGGAGGTGCGCGCGGGAGAACCTGTGCACATCGCCGCCGGTGAAATACGAGGCGAGGTGGCATCCGTCTCCGGCCCCTGGCGGAGTTCTGGAGATTGGTGGAAAGGAGAAGAAAAAACGCCACGGATTCACACGGATGATCACGGATCAAATTGGTCTAGAGATGAATGGGACATCGCAATGTCTAGCACGCAAGGCATCGCGTTCTATCGGATTTATCGCCAGCTCGACTCCGGACAATGGTTCATGGAAGGAAGTTATGACTGAGCAAATTGAGCTATTGGGTCATTGAGCCATTGAGTCATTTGAAAACCAATGGCCCAATGACTCAATCGCTCAATGGCTCAATACATCGAGCTTCACTCCGCCTCCGCTTTCAGCTTTCTCGACGGCGCGTCTGCGCCCGAGGAGCTTGTGGACAGGTGCGCCGCGGCGGAAATGCCGGCCATGGCGCTGCTCGATCGAGACGGTGTTTACGGAGCTCCACGCTTTCATCTGGCCGCGAAGAAGGCTGGGGTGAAGGCGCACATCGGGGCGGAAGTTTCCTGTTCCTCGTTTCCCGTTTCTCGTAAGAACCGAGTTTCTACCGAGAAACAAGAAACTAGAAACGAGAAACTTCCTTTGCTGGTCGAATCCCGCGCCGGCTACCAGAATCTCTGCCGGCTAATCACGCGCATGAAAATGCGCGGCCCCAAGGACGCGCCGCCGGAAATCATCGCCGCATGTGAAGATGACCTGCGGGAATTCGCCGCTGGCCTCGTCTGCCTGACCGGAGGCGCCGACGGCCCGCTGGCTGCGGCTCTGGCTGCAGGTGGGATCGAAGAAGCGCGCCGCGAGGTCGAGCGCCTGGTTTCGATCTTCGGTCGCGACAATGTTTACGTCGAGCTGCAACGCCATCTCCTGCGCGAAGAGGAAGCGCGCAATCAGGCAGCGGTCGCGATTGCGCGCGCACTCCGCTTGCCTCTGCTTGCAACCAATGGTGTGCGCTACGCGTGGGCCGAACAGCGCGAGATACTCGACGCCTTCACCGCCATCCGTCATCACCAGACGCTGGAAACTGCCGGGCGCCTGCTGGCGCGCAACTCCGAGCGCTATGTAAAGACACCGGACGCGATGGCACGCCTGTTTGCCGACCTGCCAGAAGCCATCGCCGAGACCATGCATCTTTC